>ERZ780151.552-NODE-552-length-37242-cov-4.039234_pt1 | contig 37242 bp, 54 predicted proteins | sample MGYA00510983_ERZ780151 | MGnify/ENA primary metagenome ERZ780151 (study PRJEB29588, sample SAMEA2144623) | human gut metagenome | biome: human gut; feature: human-associated habitat; material: faeces | place: Denmark | collected 2008/2010 ... | reverse complement strand
GGCCGCTGCCTGCGAAAAAGACCTGCCGGTGGCTTCTGCTTTGGGCAAAGCGGTTGGCGGTGTCGGCCCCGTTGTTGCGCGGGAGGCTGTGTGGCGTGCCTTTGGCGGCGAAACGCCCCTGCTGGCCTGTGACCTGGACGAAGCGCAGAAGCAGGCCCTGTGCGCCGCAATCGAAAACCTGAAGGATGAACACGCTGCAGGCGGCACCCCCACGGCGGTGCGCATCCCCCAGCCGGACGGTGTGAACAAGCCGGTAGAGTTCAGCTTTTTTATCCCGCAGCAGTACGGCAGTGCGGCCATTTTAACGCAGTACCCCACCTACAGCGAGCTGCTGGAGGATTATTACGCCACCAAGGACCGCGCCGAGCGGTTGAAGCAGAAGAGCCGCGAGCTGTACAAAGCGGTGCATAACCTGTACGAACGCGCTGTGCGCAAACAGTCCGCCCGGCGGGAGGAACTGGCCCAGAGTGAAAAAGCCGATACCCTGCGCCTGTACGGCGAGCTGCTGCAGGCCAACCAGTGGGCCATCCAGAAAGGCGACCGCCAGGCCACCGTGCAAAACTACTATACCGGCGAAGATGTGACCATCCGCCTGGACCCCCGCCTTGGACCCAACGAGAACGCGCAGAAATACTTCCGCGATTATAAAAAGAAGCAGACCGCCGGCCAGATGCTGAAAAAGCTGCTGCTCGAGGGCGAGGATGAGATCGAATACCTTGCCAATGTTCTGTATGAGGTGGAGACTGCCCCCGGCGAGCAGGCCCTGAACGAAGTGCGCGCCGAGCTGAAAAGCCAGGGCTACCTGAAATACTATAAGCAGCGGGAACGCAAACAGAAACCGGCGGATTTCCTGCGCTACCGCTCCAGCGATGGCTTTGAAATTTTGATCGGGCGCAACAACCTGCAAAACGATAAGCTGACCCTGCACACTGCCCGCGGCAAGGATGTCTGGTTCCATGTACAGAAAGCTCCCGGCAGTCATACGGTGGTTATGAGCCGCGGCGAGGATGTGCCGGACACCACCAAACAGGAGGCCGCAGAGCTGGCTGTGCTGCACTCCAGCCAGAATGGCGGTGCCAAGGTGCCGGTGGATACCACCGAGGTGCGCAACATCTGGAAAGCCAACGGCGCCCGCCCTGGCATGGTGCTGTATAACGATTATACAACGGTCTATATTACCCCGCGCGCCGGGCTGGAAGAGCAGCTAAGGGAAAAATAAAGTAACATATGTTAATGAAATGACCACGCTAAGTGCGAGCGTGGTCATTTTTTTTGAATAAAGTAGGATATTTTTGTAAATAGGAGTGAAAAATGAAAAAACGTGTGGTATAATTTGAAAAGATGAGGAGAGGGAAAGTGAAATGAAAGTCTTAGTTACAGGCTTTGACCCGTTCGGAGGGGAAAGCATCAACCCGGCTTACGAAGCTGTTAAAATGCTGCCGGATGAAATTGCCGGGGCGCAGATCATCAAGCGGGAGATCCCGACAAGCTTTACCCGCGGCACCGCAGAAGTGGTGCGCCAAATCGAACTTTGCCAGCCGGATCTGGTGCTGAATGTGGGCCAGGCAGGCGGCGCTGCTGGTTTGCGTGTAGAACGGGTAGCCATCAACCTGGCGGATGCCCGTATCCCGGATAATGACGGCGCACAGCCGGTGGACGAACCGCTGGTACAGGACGGCGCCCCGGCATATTTTGCCAAGCTGCCGGTCAAGGCCATGGTGCGCGGGGTACAGGCAAAGGGCTATCTCTGCCAGCTGTCTTACACGGCAGGTACTTACGTCTGCAATGCGGTCATGTATACCGTGCTGCATACCGTGCAAAGTTATCCCCATATACGGGCGGGCTTTGTGCATGTGCCGTATGCAGCCAGCCAGCTGGAAGGCAAAGCTGCGGGTACCCCGGCCATGCCGCTGGCAGACATTACCGCGGCCCTGGCAGCTGCCATTGAAGCCGCTGTGCAGAATAAGACCGATTTGAAAGAACAAATGGGCAGGCTGGATTAAAAACAGCGACTGCTCGAAATAAAATGGGGGGGGGTAAGCGTTATGCTGACCAATAAAGAAATTGGAGTTTTGTGCTACTGCCGAGGCTGCCTGAACCGGAAGTGCGGCCTTGATCTGGAACGGAGTGATATACAGTATTATTATGATGTGCTGAATATCTGCAAGTGCTGCCAACAGGAAAAGCATGTTGTATTCAGCATCAAACCGCTTTCCCGCTGGAAGCTCCTGAAAGGGCACAGCCCCCGTTACAGCAGAAAATAAATAGTATGGAGCTTGAATCAGGAGGGCGATAACAAGGCAAAGTGTACATTTGATGAGCAAATGTGCAGTAAATATGATTGACGGACCACACTGCGCGTGCTATACTAGCAATCAACCATCGGAGGGTTGATTGTTCAAAAGAAACAATGGCTGGATAAGATGCCGGGCTGAAATGCCCGTGTCTTATCCAGCCATTTTTGTGGGGCAGCTGCCGGCTCGCAGATCATGATGACGCTGACAAACCTGGTCAGCAGCTTTGCCATGGGCACCACGATTTTGCTGGGCCAGCAGATCGGCTGCGGCGAAAGGAAGAAAGGCGGCCGCACGGTTGGCACAGCAATTGTTATGTTTGCTGTGATTACGCTGGTCATGACGGTGGCGCTGGTGCTGTTTGCACCGCAGATCAGCAGCATCATGAACGCCCCGGCGGAGGCTTTTGATAAAACCGTCAGCTATGTGCGCATCTGCGGCTGCGGCATGCTAAAAAATTTGTTTATCAAAAACAGGGATTCTTTGCGGTTTTTACAAGTTTTTAAACGTTTTATTTGAAATAGCACAATAGGTTAACTTATTACGTGTTCGCAGACAAGTCAGCCCGTGTACAGTAACATCTGATGGTACACTATTCAAAATCAAGTGCGAAAATTGTGGAAATTGGTGGCTTGTAGGAGTATAATTGTAGATAATACTTGTGTAGGAGGGAGAATTATGGAAGCAAAATGTTCGAAGTGTGAAGGGGTAAATTGGGTTTAGGTGTCAAAAGTCCAATTTGAAAACACGTTCGTTATAGTGCACAATTTTTCTACAAGCCATCACGTCAATAAGCTCTGAAATTGGAGCTAAAATGGCCAAAATCAATCTTTTTGAGCGGTTATCAGCATCTTATGAAGATATGATTTTGTGCAATATTTTCAATGCTTTAAAAAGATATACTTTTGACACCTGAACCAAATTTTACTATTATTAAACGAGATGACAAATCATTTTGTTATGTTGCTTGCAAAGAATGTGGCACGGTCGTTGGCGTCCTAGAAGATATTGATTTTAAAGAAAGGTTAAAAACGATTATAAGTAATCAGCAAGGTGTTGATAGACACATAACACAGTTAGAGATGAAAATTGAAGAATTAGCCAGAGAAAACAAAGAATTACATGAATATGTAGAGCATACTAATTCGATTGTTTGTCAAATCAATAATAAAATACGATAGAAAGAGGAAATAATTATGGCACTGGTAAAATGTCCCGAATGTGGCAGAGAAAATGTATCTGATACAGCAACATCTTGTCCAGATTGCGGATACAATATAAAAGCACATTATGATAAAATAAAACGTGATGATGAAGAAAGAATAAAGGCAGAGGAAATACGAAAACAAAAAGAAGAAAAACGAAAAAAGGATTTAGCCGAGAAAAAGCGGTTAGAAGAAGTTTATAAAAAAGAACAAGAAGAAAGAGAACGCCAAGAGATAGAACATAAATTAGAAAAACAGAGAAATACTAAAATATTATATTGGTGTTTAGGAATTTTAGTTGCAGTTATATGTGTTACAATGTGTATTATAGGGGTACAAAATGAAAATACAGAGAAAGCACTGATAGAATTGGCAAATAATTCATTTGATGCTGACTTTGAAAGTTACAAATCAGCATTACAAGGATATGGCATTAACATTGATGCAACTTATGAATTTGGAAATATGTCATATGAAGAAGGTGTATTATCTGTTGATTGCAATGTTACATATACAAGTAGTGATATTGATAAATACCGAAAGGTGGAATATGATAGCCGTGATGCAAGAAAATTATGTTTTATATTGAAAGATATAGATGCTGTCAGAAGAGAAAATTCGAGATATACATATAATTCTGAAAGTGGGACGGTAAATATTACTCTGTTTGGTGATGATAGTTATTATGGTATAGTTGTTCTCGACAAGGATAATTGTGAATACCATTACTCATATGTCGTTGATTGGGACGAACTTGAGATAAATGATGAAACGGTATTTATGGAAGATGATGGAAGTTATCAACCATCAGGAGACAGTAACTCATCGTCATATACAGGCAGTTATGATGCGACACTAGAATATGGTTCAGGAAGTGTCCTTGTATGTATATCAGAAGATGCAATGAGCAGATATATGAGTGCATTGAATAATGATAATCAAGGTACTATTGATGAAATGCAAAGTAGTGGTGAAATAGGATTTACTGCAAAAGGAACAAAATGTAATATTGTTGAAAGAAAAGTTGGTAAATACCAAGTCAAATTACTGGATGGCATATATGAAGGAAATACAGTATGGGTCATCTCGGAATCAGTTAATGAGAAATAAATTCTTAAAGGATTGCTTGAAATATAGCAGTCCTTTTTTATTGTAAAGAAAGGAGCAAACAATGCAAGTTAACCTGAAAACCAATATGCCCATCCTTGAATATATGCAATACGATTTCCTTCAGAAAGTGAAGAAGATGTATTAGAGGCGGTAGATGCGACTTTACCGCAGGTAAAACCGAAAAACCAAACGAGCATAGCGCATGCTAATACTATATTTTGCAACTAATTTCAATAAATACTAGATGGCTTTAATATGGCAAAGGAAAGCCGCTTGTCACCTGAAAGAGTAAAGATCAATATAAATGAAGGTGAAAAAGTGGGATAGAAAACGGTTTTTATAAAACTAGAAAAGAAAAAACCATGGGTTCGAATCCCGTCACTCCGTGAAAAACAAAAAGCTCTTTCACCAGACGGTGAAAGAGCTTTTTGTGGTCGGAGTGACGGGATTCGAACTGCTCACCTTTATATATAGGCTGTATTCACTATATATTTATTTACGATACATCAATACATTGTGTATGCTGTTCATTGCTTAAATACCCATGTAAAATAAAAAGTGTGTACTTTTAGTGTGTACTTTTTTGAGTTGCAAGGCGGTCGAAAACGGCTTGGAGGTTGTCCGCCGTGCGCTCATCATCACCCTCCAGAAAATGGCTATACTGCTTGTATGTATCCATGCTTTTGCTGTGGCCGATAAGCTGCTTTAAGTCGCCTTGCGGAAGCTCTTTTGCGATGCTGACAAATGTATGCCGCATCTCGTATAGGCTCAACTCTGGCATTCCGTTCACGCGCTGATAGCGCTGCCAGCGGTGATAGTAGGTGTGCATGGATGCCATTGGGAAAACATATTCCTGCCGACCCGTGTAGTGCTTTTGGTCGTTCAGAGTGTCTATGGCGTACTGAGATAATACCACTGTCCGCAATGCGTTTTCGTTTTTGCCGTGGGTGTGCTGCCCTTTTGAGTTGATCGCCTGGTGCAATTCGCAGGCGTTCCCATGGATGTCTTCCCATTTTAAGCCGCGCATCTCGCCTGGGCGAACACCCGTAAAAACCTGAAACCGATAGTAGTTGATAAATTCGTCCCTTACAGTTTTCCCATCCAAAACGGTTGTGTCAACTTTTAACAGTGTTTGCAGGTTTTCAACAGTCAAGACGTGCTTGCCTTTATACCTTGCTGAGGTCGGAATCTCTATTTCATCCAGTTCCAACGTTGTCAGTTTTGACTTGCGGCAAAATTTTACAAACTGCTTGCAGTAATTTACATAGTTTTGCAGCGTTTTCTTGGAAAGAGTATCGTTTTTTCTGCCTTGCGGATGCTTAAACGCATAGTTAATGAGCGACTGGAAATCTTGCTCGTTCATGGAACTTACAGTCTTTTTGCCTATTTGCGGCAGAAGATGCACCCGCCCAAAAGATTCCATTTTGGTGTGCTCTTCCTCCGAAACAAGCTCTTTTTGCGCAAGAAATTTTTCCCATGCGGCTTCCACGCTTGAACGGGCAGTGCTTACGCCTTTATCCAGCCATTCATCCGCTTTTTTGTTGGCTTCCCGCTGTCCAGTGCGGCCCGGCTTCGCACTGGTAAAGGTTTTGCGCTGTCCATCTTTTTGCACGTTGATCTGCCAGCGCTGGGCGGATTCAATCCATTTGGCGGTATTTGTTCTTTTCATGTTGCGGCCCCTTTTTTTGTGTGTTATAATAATGCCGTCAACTTTTTGTGTTGACGGCTCTTTGCCCTTGTCGGTGGTGCGAACACCGGCAGGGGCTTTTTTGTTTAGTAGCGGATAAACCAGACCGATTGCTAAATCTATCATATCCGGCACGGTTGTCGATATTTGTCATTTACAGCCTTTGACAAAAAGCATATTGTGGATGCAGTACAATTTTGGTCAAAGGGGGCAGACAAATGGAAAGGCTGGTAAACAAGCCGCCGTCCCATCATGGGCGGAAGCGGCCAAAAAAAGTGGTTGTCAAGTTCTGGAAATCCGATATATAGGACAGTAAAGGCTTGACAAACAAGTATTTTTGTGAAACTGCTGAAATACAACTGGCAGTTGTGCAAAATACGCTTATCGGTTCTTGCTTTGCATCTTTTTTACTCGTTCAATATAAGAATCTCGTCTATCTGTGTAATACGGATTTTTTATTTTCTTTAAAATAGAAAGTGCTTTATCGTATTCGCCAATTTTTATATACAAGTCAGGCAAACGGAATGTCCATCCAGAACCATTTACCAATGGCCCGCCATTTTTCCAAATCTTTTCCCAAAACTCAATAAAAAATCCAATATCTCCTGTTTGTTCAAAATACGATTCTGCATATTTCATCTGTTCAAGCTGCTTGTCTTGCGCTTTTAGATCGCGCTGCAACTTTCTAATTTCTGGGTCATCAGATACAACATCTTCAAACCTTTTTGATTGCGTTTGTTTAACAGGAACAGGCTTTTGCGGTTTCGTTTTCAAGAAGTCAAAAAAGCCCATAGTATCACAACCTTATTTAATTTTTGAGGGAATTATGATGAAAAAAGAACCATTGACAACTACAAAAAATAATGCGAAAATAAGTAAAAGCAGTCGAGAAGAAAAGGAAAAACTTGCGATTTCTTTACTTATGAAGCTAAACGCGGAACAATTGGAAAATCTTATAAAGGAGTACTGCTATGGACAACAAAGAACAGGCTTCAAAACTTGAGTTAGAAAACGCGGAACTGAAAAAACAAATTGAACAATTAAAAAAAGAAGTTGAACATCACAGAATTAGAACCGCGCTGATTGACAAAGCCGATTTGCCAAAAGCAAAAAGCCCTGCTTGCTATAATTGCAAATATGCTGCTTTCGTGCAGTATAAAAATGGTGGCATCTGGTTTTTGGGCTGTGGGCGTGAGTTGGCAAAAGGCGGCTGCGATGGCTACGAACACACAAATGCCAATAAGGGCAGCCTTGAAGAAATGCGGGATTACTTGCTTACAATGGGAAAAGATTACTACCCCAGTCAAGTGCTTTCTCAAACTTGTGATTTCTTACATTTTCCAGAGCCGCCCTGCCATGAACAGTAATTTTGTAGTAGGTTGTTCCATAGACATGACCGCCCTCACCGTCTGGCGTGGCATCACGCAGAACGCGCTGGATAAGGCCATTCCTTAATAGATGTTGAATGTACTCGTTAGGCTGAGAAAGATCCTGCCAATCAATAAGCGCAGCAATTTCTGCTTCTGTGGTTTCTAAATCGTACAGAACACTTAAAATCTTTAAGCACTTCTTATCAAGTTCAATGTCCATTACTTTTTCGCCGTCCAGATTTTCAACGTTTCTATCATGCGGTCAAGGTCATCATCCGACATTGACTGCACCAACTTAATAGCATCCTGCTGTTTTTCACTCAGCCCATCGCCTTGCGCGGTGGGCTTTTCTTTTGGGGCGGTGAGGGTGGCAGGGGTAACACCAAGATAGTCGGCTATGCGCTGGAGGGTTTCGGGAGAGGGGTTTGCAAGACCATTCATCCACTGATAAAATGCGCCAGCCGTTATATTTATATCTGCATAAAATTGTGCTTTAGAAATCCCCCGTTCTGCAAGAATTACATTAATATTTTTTGCAAATACCGTCCCTTGTGAATCTGACGTTTTTATTCTTGCTCTTCCGCTAAGTTCTTCAAACGGTACATTTAAAGCATTGGCGATGATTGAGAGCTGAGCATCTGGGACATCTGCATCCCGTGAGGCGATCTCGGAAAGATAGCTACGGCTTTTATTGATTTTCTTGCAGAGAAACGAAAGCGAAACACCGTTGGCAGCAGCAACCCGTTTAACATTTTGTATATTCCCCATACGAATAACCACCATCTTTTGTAAGTTTTAACAAATGTTTAGAAAAGTAAAGCTTTCACTTTACAATTAACCGTATGTATAGTATACTATAGTCACAGCTTAGAAATATATAAGTTTCTAACCAAAGTATACCACACACCCACCCAAAGTACAAGGAGGAAAACAAAATGCTGCTATACAATATAGCATCTGAAAGGCTTGAAGTTACCGTAAAGGACAACCGCAACGGGTTGCTGTCTACCCATTACACAACAGATGATTTGCTGAAAACGTTCACAGAGTGGATACAGCGCAACGATTACTCTATTGTGGAAATGAAAAGGCTCTATGAATACAATGTTCACCATTAAGCCGAAACGCCCCCAGGGCGTCCGCCGAGAATGGCCGCTCGGCGCTGATGATGGCAGGCTAGAAAGGAACCGAAATGATAAGGACTCTGATTGGGATCGTAAAAACATACTTAACTGACTATCCGATGGAAGTAGTAGAGGTCAATAACGGCTATGTACAGTATTTCCCGGAAGACCACGTTTGGCGGCTGTACAAGAAGGAGGGCAGCTTCGACAGAGAACTCAGCGAAGCCACTTCCTCGCTTTCGGAAATCGCAAGCATTATCGGACTGTAAGAAAGGAAGATTTGAAATGACTAAGAAACAAGAGAACGACCTTCGCAATGGCCTGAACCGTTACGCAGATGCGATGACATCCCAATGGTACGGAGCGCAGCATGTAGCCCCAGAGTACAAAGACCGCTACATGGCCCGCTATGCCGACATGGCGCGCCTGTTTGAGCTGCTGGGCGGTGACTGGAAGCGGGACAAGAACGGCAAGCACAAAGTTTTCCTGTGCGGCCTGTCTGGCGAATCTGAATAACACTTTGCAAAGGAGAGCGCACTATGAAAACACTATACCATTCTGAACCAATCTGGCAGGGCCGTAGAATCGTTATCGACGCGGCAGACCTCACCGCCGAGTGCGGATACATTGAAGTAATGGCGATGTATCCTGACGGAACTGATCTTGAGTGCTTCATCACAAACGACCCGGAACAGGCCCGCATCGTATACGATCACTATTGTGACTTGGCCGCCGATCGCCCCACCGCTGAAACCTACACCCGCGCAGACTGGGAACGCGACGGTACATTTAAGGCCAACCCCGGACAGCTTATTACCGCCGATGTGTACAATGACATGTTGAACTGTATGCCGCCGTACAAGCTTCCGCACGCCCTGCGCCGCGATGGCCACACAAAAGGCTTTTTGATGGGTGAGCCATCCAGCAGCGATGCACAAGGGCTTTTGTACATGGCATTTGTTCGTCACGGCCTGCGGCATTACTACTACGGCCTGGTTCATCTCAATGAAAGGAGCGTATGACTATGTACGATTGGCATTTTGAGCCTGACGCGGCAGATATTTCCGCGAGCAACGGTTACAGTCTCGGCGTTAATTGCGGCGAAGCCCACAAGACAGAAAGGCTGAATTGAAACAACAAATTATTATGGAGGTAAATATTATGCCCGCAGCAGTTGAAACTATGTTTTACACCCGTGAGAAACCCTGGCATGGCCTTGGAACGATGGTTCAGGAAGCACCCACAAGCGCAGATGCACTCCGTTTGGCGGGGCTTGATTGGACGGTTGATCAGTATCCCGTCTTTGCTGACGGCAATCTCATCCCAGGCTACAAGGCCAATATCCGCAGCAGTGATAACAAGGTGCTCGGCATAGTAAGTGACCGATATAAGGTTGTTCAGAACGCGGATGCGTTCGCGTTCACAGATAATCTTATCGGAGGCGATGTACATTACGAAACCGCAGGGAGCTTGCTCGGAGGTAAGAAGGTATGGCTGCTTGCAAAAATGCCTGACCGTCTTATCGCTGGCGACAAGACAGAGCCGTATATGTGCTTCACCAACACGCACGATGGCACAGGGGCGGTTAGAGTGTGCATGACACCGATTCGGGTAGTCTGCAACAACACCCTAAACCTTGCACTTGAATCCGCGCAGCGTGCATGGAGCGTGCGCCACGTTGGAAACATCAGCGCAAAGCTCGATGAAGCCAAGCAGTGCTTGGAACTGGCAGACACCTATATGGACAAGCTTGCAGAAAAGGCCGACCAGATGGCGAACACGACAGTTAGTGATGCCCGGCTCCGCGAAATCCTTGACCAGCTTTTCCCCTCCGCCGATGATATGACTGACCTGCAGAAAAAGAATATCCAGAAGATGAAAGACCAGTATTATGTGTGCTGGTTCTCGCCCGATCTGCTGAAGTTTCAGAATACCGCCTGGGGCGCGGTAAATGCAATGAGCGATCTCGTTACCCACAACGCACCGCATCGGGAGACGAAAGACTATCAGGCGAACAACTTCAACAGGGTTCTGGCAGGGCACTTCCTAATTGACCAGATGGCAGCAGCCGTTTGCAAGTGAAAAACGATTGCCCCTCAATCAGAGGGGCAATTTTCTAGCAATTTTTTCAAATCAAATGTTTAGATTTCACTTTACATCTAGCGATAAGAATAGTATAATATAGATATGCTTAGATTTATATAAGGAAGGAGAACACCACAGAATGTCATGTATGACAAAAATTGAGCGAGAGCGCCGCAAGGCCGGGCTTACGCAAGCGGAGCTGGCAAAGATGGTGGGCATCACGCCGCTTGCCGTTACCCTTTGGGAGACTGGCAAGACGAAGCCGAGCGCCGACAACCTCGTAAAGCTGTGCAAGATTTTCAACAAGCAGCTGACCGATATCGTTGGCTACGATGAGTAAGGAGGGACCCCATGACCCCTAAAATTTTTACCGTGATTGCTATTCGCACTGTATACCGCTTTGCGGCAGGGGTTACAAGGAGATGATGAAAATGACAAACCTTGCTTTTACAGCTCTTATCAAAAGCAAGGGCTATAACCAAAAAAGCCTTGCGGAAGAAACCGGCATTCCTCCCGGTGTGCTTTCCCACCGCATCAACAGCCGCGATATTTGGACATGGCCGGAAGTTAGTGCGGTATGTGCGGCGCTTGGCATTACTTATGACGAATTTGCCACATATTACCCGGTGGCGAATGTGCGCAAATCGGAACATGCACCAATTATTTCGCAAGCTGATCTGGAAGCGCTGAAAAGTCTGCGTGGTGCGCTTTCCGTGATATTGAAAGGAGCGTGAAGAAATGAACACAACAAAAATAGCCGCCCCGGTGCTGCAACACCGTGACGGCCAGACGAAAAAATTCATCACCTGTATTCTACCGCACGCGGTGAAAATTTTCAAGTGCTTTGCAAACTTTACCCTTCTGGGTTGTGCAATCTGTGCTGTTTGCGCCGTTGCTGGACTTGCTCAGGGCGGTGGGGTTGCATCTTTGGCCGGGCTTATTGCCTGCCTGTTGGGCGGGTGGGCAGCTGTTACGCTGCGGGAGGTACCTGCCGATGACTGATCTTGACTTTCCCGGCTGCGGCGCGGCTGACGAATACGGCCACCCCATTATGTGCGAGGATTGCATTTGGGGCGAAACGTGCATTGATAGCACAATCAGAAAGGATGAAGATTGATAGATGGATAATGCGTTACAGGTTATCACGCTGAAACAGCTCCCGATTATTGAGGAGCATTTGCAGCTTGTGAAATCGGATGTTGAAACCCGCACGCGGAATGCTATGCAGCTGGTTTGCACGGAAGAAACCCGCAAAGATGTAAAGAGCATTCGCACAGAATTGAGCAAGGAATTTGCAGAGATGGAAAACCAGCGCAAGCGGGTCAAAGAAGCCATCATGGAGCCGTACAACCAGTTTGAAGCGGTTTATAAGGAGTGCATCTCCGACCCGTACAAAAAGGCCGATGCCGAATTAAAAAAGAGGATTGACGAAGTAGAATCCGGGCTTAAATCCGACAAAGAAAAGGCCATCCGAGATTATTTCAGCGAGCTTTGCAAGGCGAACAATCTGCCCTGGCTGCGATTTGAACAGATGGGCTTGAAGATCGGGCTTTCCACCAGCGTGAATGGCACCAAAACTGCGCTTACGAGTACCGTTCTTAGAATTTCAAAAGAAGTTCTTGAGCTTTCACGGTATGAGAATTCCGCGGAACTCATGGTCGAATACAAGAAATCGCTTAACATGGCGCTTGCATTAAGCACAATCCGCGCCCGGCAGGAACAGATCGAGCTGCAAAAGCAGTATGAAGCCCAGCGCCGCGCAACACTGGAACAGCAGCGGGCGGCAGAAGAAAAGGTTCAGCAGGCTGTTGCCGAAGCGCAGGAAACACAGCAGAGTGCTGCAGAACCGCCAATCGAAGAAGTTACCGCCCCGACAGAAGAAACGCCCACAGAAGCGCCCACAGCCGTGCAAGAGCAAGCACCGGCCACAATCTACGAAGTTAAATTTGCCGTTCGCGGAACTATTGCGCAGCTGAAAAAGCTGAAACAGTTCATCATGCAGGAGGGTATGAGCTATGACGACATCTAATCAAATGGTACAACAGAAAATGCCTTTTTCCGTGGCGGTAAATACACCGTCAATGCAAAAGCTGATTGCTAACGCCCTGCACGACCCGGCTCGATGTGCGCGGTTTACAGCAAGCATTGTGAGCGCGGTATCGGTTAATCAGGCACTGCAAAACTGTGATCGGAATACCGTTATTTCCGGCGCATTGCTGGGCGAAAGCCTTAACCTTTCCCCGTCCCCGCAGCTTGGACAGTATTATCTGGTTCCTTTCAACAACAAGAAAAAAGGCATACAGGATGCGCAGTTCGTGCTGGGATATAAGGGATACGTTCAGCTGGCATTGCGCAGCGGTCAATACAAGAGCATCAATGTTGAGATCGTAAAGCAGGGCGAATACAAAGGCCGTGACCCGATGACCGGCGACCCCCGCTTCCAGTTCCTTGAAGATGATGACGAGTGGGAGCGCCTGCCTGTTATCGGATACATGGCAAGCTTTGAGTACCTGAACGGATTCCGCAAGGTTCTTTACTGGTCGAAAGAAAAGATGATGAACCACGCAGACCGATACAGCGCAACATTTAGCCGCAAGGCTTATGAGAATCTGACTGCCGGGAATATTCCCCAGGGCGATATGTGGAAATACAGCTCGTTTTGGTACAAAGATTTTGACAGCATGGCCAAAAAGACGATGCTCCGGCAGCTAATTTCAAAGTGGGGCATTATGAGCACTGATATGCAGAGCGCGTATGAATCCGACAGCCGCGTGATTGAGGAAACAGAAAGCGGCCAGCTTGTACCGCAGGTTGAGGAAGAACCGCCCCAGCAGATTGAAGAGCCGCAGGCAGCGGAGCAAATTCCAGCCCAGCCGACCGAACCCAAGCAAATCGACCTTAGCAGTTTGTAACACATGGATTGCCGGGTGATTTCAACCGGGAGCCAGGGGAACGCCGTGATAATCGATAATAAAGTATTGATTGATTGCGGCGTTCCGTTTTCCCGGCTTGCATACGATTACAAGAACTTAAAGCTCGTATTGCTAACACATATCCACGGAGACCACTTCAACCCCGCAACGCTTCGCAAGCTCGCCAGAGAGCGGCCTACACTGCGTTTTGCCTGTTGTGTGTGGTTATGTGCAGCGCTCGTGGATGCTGGCGTTAAAGCAAGCCAGATTGACGTGATAAGCACCGAGCGATGGTACATATACAACGGACTGTGCCGGATAAAGGCGCAGGAAACCAAACATGATGTTCAGAATTGTTGCTGGCACATCGAATTGCCGAGTACACCCGTTGAGCGTTTATTCTACGCCACGGATACAAACAATCTGAACGGCATAACAGCCAAAGGTTATAATCTATACCTTGTCGAAGCGAACTACACAGAAGCGGATATTCAGGATCGCATCGCTGAAAAGAAAATAAACGGCGAATATGTGTACGAAAAGCGCGTAATGCGTGAGCACTTGAGCAAGGAAAAAGCCGATGACTGGCTGTGTGCAAACATGGCGGCATATTCGGAATACATCTATATGCACGGCCATCAAGAAAAGGACAACTGAATTATGGACAAAGCCTATATCAAACTATGGCTCGATTACAGATGCTATTTTGAGACGCTCAGTGACGCTGAGGTGGGGCGCTTGGTGCGTGCGATGCTCGACTATGAGATAGACGGAGCAGCGCCAGAGTTCAGCGGGAGTGAGCGTATACTATGGCCTGTGATGAGAAGAAACCTTGATATCGACCATGAATTCCTTGAAAAACAGTCAAAAAACGGTTCCAAAGGCGGCAGACCTGCAAAACCCAAAGAAACCCAACAAAACCCAGATAAACCCAAAGAAACCCAACAAAACCCAACAAAACCAAATATAGAAAATAGAAAGAAGATAATAGAAGATATATCTTTCGTATCTAACGATACTCAAGATATATGCAACGCTGAAAGCGTTGCTACGCGCAAGCGCGCACCTGCATACTCTGCAAAGAAAGCGATTGAGGATTATACACAGGATCCAGAATTGCGGGAGCTGCTGTTTGAATGGCTTGATAATCGCAAGAAGCAGCGTGCGCCGGAAACCAAAGGTGCTATTGGGCAGAATCTTGAAAAGCTGGCCGGAATGGCAGCTCAAAGCAACCTGAGCTTGCAGGACTACATGCGCGAGGTTGTGCGCAAAGGCTGGCAGGCGTTCTATCCGATACATGATGCACAGCAAGCAATGCCGCAGCGTCGGGCAGACGGGAGGGACTTTGATTGGCTGATGGGACAATGACAACCATGCAATACCCGATGCAATCCAGGTATTTGCAGCCGCAGCAAGAGGGCAAACACTACATCATGGGCTATATTGCCGCCCGCTGGCCTAATTTCGGCGCAGGGAAAAAGGCAGAGCAAAAGCGTCAAATGATTGCCGTATGGGAGCGGGATTTGGCGGATATTCCGCTTGCACTGCAAAAATCTGCGCTTGATGCAAAAGCAAGCGCGGGGCAACTGTTCCCGCCCTCTTCCCCGGCGGAACTACGCCGCTGGTGTGAGGAAGTGCAGCCATCTATGACGGCGCTTGACGTTGCTGTGTATCAGACAGCGATTGAATGTGATCTGCTGGACGCTGATTTTTGCAGGCGGCAAATTGAAAAATACCGCGCGGCACAAGCCGCAGGCCGCAACGCATATGCAGGATGGGAGGGATGATATGCGGAAAACAACGATTCCGACCCCTACCGAGGATGCAGAACAGATTGCCTTAATGCAGTGGGCTGAGATGCAATCCGGGAAATATCCACAGCTGAAAATGCTGTTTCACATTCCTAACGGCGGGAAACGCAATCCGCGTGAGGCGGCAAGATTTAAGCAGATGGGCGTGAAACCCGGCGTCCCGGATTTGTATTTGCCAATCAAGCGCGGTGAGTATTACGGGCTATTTGTGGAGCTGAAACGCCAGAAAGGCGGCATTGTAAGCCAATATCAGCGCTATTGGCTGCAAAATCTGCGCGCCGAAGGGTACGCCGCAGAGGTTTGCCGTGGCTGCAACGATGCGCAAGGCGTTATTCTGCACTATCTAACCGGGCAATACCAGGAGCGTGAATTATGAAACAAATAAAAATCCTTATCGCCTGCGAAGAATCCCAGACGGTGTGCAAGGCATTCCGGGAAAGAGGATTTGAAGCATATAGCTGCGATATTCAAGAGCCGTCAGGTGGACACCCGGAATGGCACATCTTGGGCGATGCCCTGAAAGCTATTGAGGGGGGGCAAGTCGTAACAATGGACGGCAAAACGCACGATATTGGAAAATGGGATTTGCTGATTGCGCACCCGCCTTGCACTTACTTGTCGAACGCTGGCGCAAGACACTTATGGAAAGGCCATGAGCTACAGTCCGATAGAGTCATGCTCGGCATTCAAGGCAGGGACTTGTTTATGCGGTTTTGGTGGGCTGACATACCCCTTATATGCGTTGAGAATCCTGTCCCATCAAAAGTGTTCTGCCTTCCGCCGTACACGCAGGCCATTCAGCCGTATCAATTCGGCCATCCTTACACCAAGAAAACCTGCTTGTGGCTCAAAGGACTGCCGCCGCTTGAATCGACAAATGTTGTGGAGCCTGTTGCCACATGGTGTCCGAGCGGGAGCTACAGCCACAAACATGGCGAACAACATAAGGGAATGTTTACTACAGACAGAGCTAAAAACCGTGCAAAAACATTTCCCGGCGTTGCGGATGCTATGGCCGAACAATGGGGAAATTACATCAGGAACGGAGAATAAAAAATGACCGGAACGCTATCCGCCCCATGCGAGCACTGCCCGGAACGCCACACGCTATGTCATAGCACTTGTGGAAAGTATCTGGCGTACCGTGCCAAGATGGATGACATCAGCAAGCAGCACATGCAGGCGCAAGCGTTGAACGAAGCGGATGTGCTCAGGGGAGACAAAATCCGGCGGGATGTGAGGAATCACGGCCTGCCGGGCCACAGAAGGAGATAAACATGAAAGCCAAAATACAGCTCCCGGCCTGCTACAAGAAAGAGGCGGAAGCCTATATTGCAAAACTTGAAGCCGAATCAATCGCAAGGGTGCATGAGGAAGTGATGAAAGAACGGCAGGATATTGCCTTGAGATCACTGTATTTATGCCTACTGGCCTGCTATCAGGTGGGACTGGAGCCGTCCGCGCTGGTTGAAATCCAGAATGCCATGAGCGGCCCCGTTACGGAAAAGTATTCCAGCTACCGCATTGACCAGCTGGCCGACACATGGGCGCAGGTTACGCTGCAAAACATCGGGGTTGATGTGGCTGAAACGGAGGAGCAATTATGAGCTTTGAAACGCCTGAAAATATGGATAAATTTAGTAAGGAGTGAGACTATGGACGCAGTTGAATATGTGAAAACCCAATTCAGATTGTGCAAAAGCAAAGACAGTTGTTCTGAATGCCCATTGCAAGACAAAGAAAATTGCTGCTGTATCATGGATACAATCGAATACGTGGAAAAGGCTGTGCAGATTGTCGAGCAATGGGCAAAAGAGCACCCCGTTAAGACCCGCCAGAGTGAGTTTTTGAAGGTATTCCCAAAAGCAACCATTAGTAATCACGTGCTTTCCTTGTGCCCAAAGTTCTACTGCGTGAATTTTCTCGGAACGGATTTTCAAGAGTGCGAAGGGATTAATTGCGACAAATGCCGCTGCGAATATTGGCTTGCAGAGGTAACGAACAATGATGTAGATGAGGTAACAGAATGAAGAAAGCACTATTGGTAACATTTTGTATAGTCGCTCTGCTCGTTCTGCTTGTCCTGGTGTTCCCATTCAAAGAAAACCCTGTCGTAGAAACAAAGACGGTTTCTATCCAGCAAGAAATTGTATATGCCTATGTCACTACTGAAATGCTTACAAACAACTATGGTGGTGTATATGGCCACAAAGATTATATATGCTACGGCGTTCAGGACGGAGACAACATCCTCGATAAGGAAGACCGTATGGATTCTGTAACGATGCGAAAATCAGAAAAAGACCATAGTTATATAGAATACTACTACGAGCGCAAAATCTACGAGGACGGTACATACCATGACAAATATGCTGGAGCGGCCTTGTACTTAACCGATGATATGATGAAAAATCTGAGGACAAGCAACTAGAGGAGGCATCAGAATGAATACAACAATAGGCTGCCCGATTCCGGGCGCAAGCCAGCCGAAAGGGGAAAGACGATGAAAGTATATAAAAGCCCTTGGGCTATCCGCGAAACCTATTTTGTTAAAACAAGTGAAGAATGGATTATGACTACTGGGTATTCTGTTGAGCTTTGTAATGGAAAGTGGATCGTTGGAAAAACGAAATATTTTACAAGAGATATAGAAATGATGCCGGTTGTTGCAGAAAATAATATTGACTTAAAAGACGTAATTAAGAATGCAATACTTTCTGCTGTGCGTAACGCAAAGGATGGTGAACATAGATGAATAATATGAGGTTTGATAACGAAAACAGCAAATGCGTTTCCGCCAAAAGAAATGAATGGATAAGTGTTAAAGACAGGCTGCCGGTTACCTTTGATGAAGTTCTTGTGCATTCCGACAACTGCTTTATTTCGATTGCGTGGAGAGAAACAGAAAAAAGAAAGAACGGAATTGTTGGTTGGCATTGGAACTCTTATTTTAAGAGCCTTGGTCATGTAACCCACTGGATGCCGCTCCCAGAACCCCCCGGAGGTGACCCCATGACAAAACAGCAATCAGTTGATTAAAGGAGGATGGTAAATGACAACATTTGACGCAAACTGCATCTACACAATCAAATGCCTTGCTCTGATCTTCGTTGCAGCACCGGGCGCGATGCTTATCGGCGCATTGCTGATCTACCTGTTTGCACTGTGCTGCAAACAGATTTTAGGGCTTTGGAGGGAGCAAAAATGAACATTTTCCTTTCGATTCTTGGCACCGCGATTGTCACAATTTTGATTGCAGGAGCCTATTCCATTGGCGTATCTGTTGGCAAAGCTGCGGCGGGGTATGAAGATGATGACCGTGAACCGGTAATTTACATGGATCACACGCACGGAGGTGAGGAACCTTGAAATATGTTGATAGGCCGTGCGCTTTCTGTGGAAAAATGATGAAAGGTGTCGCAGTTTCCAGAATGTATCATCCGGGATGCCTAAATGCCAGCCGCAGAGAACGATACAAAAAGAAAATGCTGGAAAAGCCAAAAGAAAACAAGACTACAAAGGCAACAAAGCCCGCACCTAAAATTAAACAAATCACTGATCCTTGTGAATCATGCAGATGGAAAACGGGCGGGGCTTGTGTATTGCCTCGATGCTTAAAAAGAATTGAACAACGGCGAAGGGAGGAATTAGCAAGTGCAATCCGAGAACGAAAGAAAGCAGAAATGGCTTTGGCGTTATCAGAACAGCCGCAGAGCGGAAGCACGGATAAGAAAACAGATTCTTGATGAAATGGACAGAGCAACGGCAACCACAAAAGCCCTTTCCCCTGTTGTGGTATCCGGGGGCAGCGGGAATAGCAAAATCGAAGAAGCCGTTGCTATTATGCAGGAACGCCAACAAAAGCTATATTCACAGTTGATAGAAACCGAAGTAATTCGCAGCGAGATAGAAAAGGCCATTGGCTCCATTCCAGAAGGCCTGATGCAGGATATCTTACACGAAAGATACATCGTTGGGACGCCTTATTGGTGGATGATCGCAAACAACTTGCACATATCCGAAAAATGGGCACGGGAAAATCACAGAAAGGCTATTGATGCCTTAAAAATCTAAAAGAGTGCCGTTTAGTTCCGTTCCTACATGTTAAAATTGTTATGATGAAAGTTCCAAAAGAACTTCATACTTCCCTTATTTGTCTCTTTCCAAAAAGTATTCGCCGGTTTTCATCACCCACCGGCGAATATCTTGTTGCAATAGCTCAATCGGAAGAGCACCCGGCTCATAACCGGGCGCATGTGGGTTCAAATCCCTCTTGCAGCACCAGAGTACGCTTAGCGGCGCACAACCGGCACTATGTGGGCCGTTATCAGCCACATAGAGCCTGACAGGGCTTACCTTGTCCGCTGCGCCTGTCAGGATGTCAAGCGCTTGGCAGGCGATATATACTGTATAGCCATATTTAAGGGCGCTGCGTTCCAAAGCAACGGCGCGGCGGAGGGTGCAAGGCCACCATACGGGATTATAAATAGAGGGAATCAAAAAACAGGCATACCATCACGCGCATAGCACTGGATGCTGCCTGTTACGTTGCAAAGCCTGCTACTTTGCAACGGGTGAGACCGGCACAGCAGAAACCGGTAGGGCGGGAACGCGCTTTCCTCCGGCGCAAAGGGGTTTTTGGGGGAATCAAGCTCATGCAAACGCATGGGCTTTTTGCTTTGCATAAAGGAGGATATTATGCAAGTTGTGATGAAATCGCTCGAAGAAATCCACCCATACGAAAACAACCCAAGAATCAATGACAAGGCAGCAGCGGCAGTCGCAAAAAGCATTGAAGCGTATGGTTTCAAAGTTCCAATTGTGATTGCGGCGGACGGAGAAATTGTATGCGGGCATACGCGATATAAGGCAGCGCAGGAACTGAAACTGAAAGAAGTTCCATGCGTGATTGCGGATGACCTTACGCCGGAGCAAATCAAGGCGTTTCGGCTTGCTGACAATAAGGTTTCAGATATTGCAATCTGGGATAACAAGAAGCTGCTGCAAGAGCTTGATGAACTTGATGCTTTTGACGATGATGCTCTGTTTACTGGCTTTGAATTAGGGGGGATGTTTGACAACACCCTTGATGAAAGCGACAAGGCAGCAGTGGAAAACAACGAGTTTGGCTTAATGTACGAGGCTGTTTTCAAAAGTGACAGCAAAGAAAAGCTGGAACGCCTGCAAAAATATTGGGAGGATATGCAGGATGAAAGAGAAAACGCTGATAGTGGAGATATCGGGGAAGCGTCCGGGAACGAAACAGCAGCGCCCGACGGAGAAAAACAAAACTGAATACCCGCATATCATCATTTCTAACAATTCAGAAGGTTACGACACAGACTGGGAAATCGTAAATGTTCCTGAAGAATATGAGGAATGGTATAAATCCGTTGCAAAAACAAGCGACAATGCGTGGTATGCCCCGATGAACCGCAGCTATGCGATCAAGTACGCCAGAGAACACGGGTACAGATATCTTGTTCAGCTTGACGATAATATCACATTCTTGGAGATTGGGTACACGCGGAAAATCGACGACAAAACAATCAAGCGATACCGTGTACAAAGCAAAGATGAAATGCTTGATGATTTTGTGGATACGCTTGTTACTGTTTTGGAATGTACAAATGCTGCAATGTCAGGTTGTACCCTATGTGGTGTTGCTGCTCCGTCAGATGATTATTTGTCTGAACGGTTTGTATATAGTTGCTTTGCATTGGATGTAAACAGATGCCCGGATCTCTTTCAAGGAGATTTTGAGGACGACGTAGAGTTTCGCTTAAAGCTAAAGCAAATGGGCGTCCCATCTGTTCAGGTTGCACCTTTGCGGTACAGCAAAACGGGACAAGCAAAAAACAAAGACCTTACAGGGTGCCGAAAAGCATATGCCGAAGCTGGCGTAAAACGAGGCGAGCATATGCGCAAACTGTACGGCAATATTTACAGCTGCGGAATGAGAAGCAAAAGCAACTGCATCACATCGCAAGCGGAAGCAGGAGCAGCTTATTTCAAGCATATTCTGAAACCGTTCAAGGTTGGAGTGCTTGTGAAAGACAAAGAAAAGATTGATGCTCAAATGCAATTCATCTTCAGAAAATGGGCGAAAGAGCCTAAATGCTCTTGCAGAATCAAAGAAAAGCGGGTGAAAGGGTGAGAGAATGGCTCGCACAGGTAGACCCAAAAAGAACATAGACCAAAAACAGTTTGAAAGCCTATGCGGATTGCAATGCACCCTTGAAGAAATCTGTGGTTGGTTCGGCATAACGGATAAAACGCTTAATTCATGGTGCAAAAAGACATATAACAAAACTTTTTCCGAGGTATTCAAGGAAAAGCGCAGTACGGGAAAAATATCGCTGCGCAGGCACCAGTGGAGACTTGCGGAGAAGAACGCTAATATGGCAATTTGGCTCGGCAAACAGTATCTAGGCCAGCGTGACGAGCCAGAGCAAACGGTTGACGCGGGGGTGCAAATCATAGATGACTTGTAATTTATCTAAGATTGTCTCCCCATGTTTTGTTGAAGCACACCGGCAAATCAAAGCTGGCAACGTAAAAGAGCTGCTTGCCAAGGGCGGGCGCGGCAGTACCAAATCCAGCTATATCAGCATAGAGCTGATTTTACAACTGCTAAAGCACCCGCAATGCCACGCGGCAGTGTTCCGCAAGGTCGGAAACACACTGCGCACAAGCGTTTATGCACAGATCGTCTGGGCAATCAATGAGCTTGGCTTGCACGACCATTTTCGTTGCACTGTCTCCCCTATGGAATGCACCTATTTGCCAACTGGGCAAAAGGTGCTTTTTTTCGGCGTTGATGATCCTGGCAAAGTAAAGTCAATCAAAGTGCCGTTTGGCTATATCGGCATCTGCTGGTTTGAAGAACTTGACCAGTTTGACGGTGAAGAGCAAATCCGAAACGTGGAGCAGTCCTGCCTGCGCGGCGGTGACTGGTTCATTACATTCAAGAGCTTCAACCCGCCAGCAATGGCGCGGAACTGGGCAAACGGGTACGCTCTGAAAGCGCGGGCGGGAAAGCTGATACATCATTCCACCTACAAGACAACGCCCGCAGAATGGCTCGGAGAGCGGTTCCTGGCCGATGCGGAATATTTGCAGCGCACAAACGAAACGGCATATCGGCATGAGTATTTAGGCGAGGTAGTGGGCAGCGGAACGGCGGTATTCGAGAACCTGAAAATTCAACCAATCACAGACGAGCAGTTGAAAACATTCGACCGTATCAAGCGCGGCGTTGACTGGGGATGGTACCCTGACCCGTGGGCATACAATGCAATGCACTATGACGCAGCGCGGCGCACACTGTACATCTTTGACGAGCTGACAAGGCGTAGAACCAGCAACAGAGACACGGCACAGTTGCTTTTGGATAGAGGGCTGACGCGTGATGACAAAGTATGCGCGGATAGCGCCGAGCCAAAATCCATCGCCGACTATAACAAGTACGGCGTGAAAACATTCCCTGCACGCAAAGGACCGAAATCGGTTCGATATGGCACAAAATGGCTGCAAATGCTGGCGGCAATCGTGATCGACCCGGAACGTTGCCCGGACACTGCAAAGGAATTCAGCGAGTACGAGTACGAGCGAGACGCGAAAACGGGGGAAGTTTTGGAGGGGTATCCAGACATCAACAACCATCACATTGACGCAGTGCGTTATGCGATGGAAAGCACAGCGAACAAGGCGGGAGACACCGCCGAAACCAGATACAAGAGCATTTTCGTGTAAAGGCGGTGATAAGACGTGAAAACATACCAAGATTTTGTGTCGGTTGGCGAGGACGAGAAGGCCCGCATGAGTTTCATCCTGGGCGCAATCAATGAGTATAAGGCCGACCATAGCACACGCCTTGCAGCGAACGCCAACAAGTATTACCACGGAGAAAACCCTACAATCAACAAATACGAGAAAATCATCTACGACATGCAGGGCAAGGCGCACCGTGACATGTACACGGCAAATCACAAGATAGCAAGCAAGTTCTTTGGCTTTGTCGTAGACCAAGAAGTTTCGTATTTGCTGGGCAACGGCGTTTCATTTCAGAAGCCGGAGACAGAAAAGGCGCTGGGTGCGACGTTTGATGAAGATATTATGGACGCTGCCCGTCATGCTTTGATTGACGGGCAGTCTTTCGTGTTTTGGAATCTCGACCATGTGCAGGTGTTCGCAGCAGAGGAATTTGTTCCCCTGTACGACGAGGAAGACGGATCCATGAGAGCCGGAATCCGTTTCTGGCAGGTGGCAGACAATAAGCCACTGCGCACCACGCTGTACGAGCTTGACGGGTACACAGAGTATCAAAAGCCCAAAAGCGATGATATGGCGATTCTCAAGCCGAAACGCGCCTACAAGTTGAAGCTGCGCACCAGCGAGGTGGACGGCACAGAAATTTATGACGGTGAGAATTATCCAGGATTTCCAATTATCCCGCTAAAAAACGGCGAGCAGGCCCACAGCGAGTTACAGGGGCGACAGAATACTATTGACGCGCTCGACCTTGCCAGCAGCAATATGGTAAACAATGTGGATGAGGGAAACCTGATCTACTGGGTTTTGACCAACTGCGGAGGCATGGACGAGCAGGACGATACAAAGTTCATTGAGCGTCTGAAAACGACCCATGTCGCCCATGCTGACGGTGACGAGGGCGCGAAGGCCACGCCACAGAGCATCGAAGCGCCGTTCCAAGGCACGCAGGCGACTATTGATATGCTCACCAAAAAGCTATACGAGGACTTTCAGGCCTTTGATTCTGCGGCTGTCAGCGCTGGCAACCAAACTGCAACGGCTATCAAAGCCAGTTATGTGCCACTCGACCTGAAAACGGACAAGTTTGAAAGTTGCGTGACGCGCTGCATCAAGGGCATTTTGGCGGTTGCCGGGCTTGATGACGAACCGACATACACGCGCAATCAGATTATCAACAAGCAGGAAGAAACGCAGACCGTGATGCTGGGTGCGGAATACTACGATGATGAATACATCACCAAAAAGCTGCTGACCATTCTTGGCGATGCCGACCAGTATGAGGATTTAATGCGCCGAAAGGCGGCAGAAACGTTAGACCGCACGACTGGCGAGGAATGACAAGATGATGAATTTTGAAAACCTCGACAAAGCCAACTTTTTAGGCATTGGCAAATACGATACGCCGATCATCCAGCCGGAACACATTGATGTGCGGCATTTGGAATGGATTCCGTTCAACTTTGCAAAAACCTGTACGGACTGCGCAACAAAAGGCGTTCACTTTTTCGTGGATGATTATCAATTCCAAAGGGTGTGGAATCAGCCGGACAGGTACATTCCGCTGCTGCAAAAATTTGGCGCTGTGTGTGCGCCTGATTTCTCAATGTATACGGATATGCCGCTTGCTATGCAGATATACAATCACTATCGCAAGCACTGGCTGGCGGCATACTGGCAGCAATGCGGGATTCACGTTGTGCCAACCTTATGTTGGAGCAATGAGCAAAGCTACGATTGGTGCTTTGACGGTGAGCCGCAACATTCGATTGTGGCGATTTCCAGCGTAGGAACGCAGCAAAACAAGCAGAATCAAGCGCTGTTTGAAAAAGGCGTTCGGGCGGCATTGGCAAGGCTTGAACCCAGTGAGATTTTGTGGTATGGCAAATGCCCGGAAGAATTTGACTGGAACGTCACGAGGATTCAGCCATATTATGCAAGAGTAAAAAGGAGATGCGAAAATGGGAGGTAGAGGTTCCGGAAGCGGCAGGGGAGGCGGGTTTAGCAAGGACGGCGCTTTAACGTTGAACAATCCCAAAACCGTTGAAACAAGATATTTTGAAGCACGCGGTTGGAGTAGTTCCCGCTTTAGCGACGAAGTTCTTGAGGCAGCAACTGACGGAAAAGGTAATCTCACTTTTACTTATGCAAGCGGCGGAACGTTTGAAAAAACGGCAAAAACAAACAGAACAAATTATGTAACTTATAAAATTGCCGCTGGTGCAGTAAACGGAACCACCTTTAACGTTAATTGGGATAAGGTCAACAGCATTTCCGGGCAAACGTACAATTTGAGACAGGCTGCCAAGGAACACGGTTTATCGTGGGACAGTGCAAAAAAAATATGGCGTAGAAAATGAGAAAATTTGATTATGCCCACAAACTGACGGACGAACAGCTCGCCGATCTAGAGCAGCGCATCGCAAAGCTATACAAAGAAGCTGCTGACGAATTGACCGACACGGTGAAAGCCTATTTTGAACAGTTCGAGAAGCGTGATGCAGCCATGAAAAAAAAGCTCGATGCAGGCGAAATCACCGAACAGCAGTACAAGCAATGGCGGCTTGCGCAGATTGGGCGCGGCAAGCGTTTTGAAGCCCTGCGCGATAAAGTGGCAGAAAGATACACCGATGCCAATGCAACGGCTGTGGCATACGTCAACGACGCCACGCCGGGCATCTACACGCTGAACAGAAATTATGCAGCTTACAAAATCGAGCAGGTAAGCGACAGCGCAGACTTTGCGCTATGGGACGAACAGACGGTCAGACGTCTGATCGTGGAACAGCCTGACCTTATGCCGTACTACCCGCCAAAGCGTGCGTTACAGCGCGGCATTGATTTGAAATACGGCAAGCAACAGATTACAGCCAGCGTCACAAGCTCCATTCTGCAAGGCAAAGGCATCGGCAAAATTGCGGATGACCTGCAAAGCCGTATGCAGGACATGAACCGCACGAGCGCCATCAGAACGGCACGAACAGCAGTCACAGGAGCACAGAACGCGGGGCGGCTAGATACTTACCGTGCAGCGCTGGATATGGGCATAAAGCTCAAAAAACGCTGGCTGGCAACGCTGGACAAACGCACACGCCATGCGCACGCAATGCTTGACGGCCAGATAGTAGACGTTGACAAGCCGTTTAAGGTTGACGGTTATGAGCTTATGTATCCGGGCGACAGTTCCGCGCCGGGTTATCTTGTGTATAACTGTCGATGCACCCAAATTGCAGAGGTTGACGGTGAAGACACTAGCAGCGGCGGCAGACGCGCTATTGACCCGGAAACGGGGGAATCTGTGCTTGTAAAAGATATGACCTATGCAGAGTGGGCGGGATGGAAAGAGAAAACATCGCCTACTCCAAGAGCGGCATTTTCCAGCTTTGCGAATATTCAAAACGTTGCCACTGTCAAAACTCTAAAGACGATAAAAGAACGATACGAAGCGGCCCCTGATGCGGTAAAGAAAATATGGGATAAATGTTCGTCTCAATTCAAAGCTCCCGTGATTGATGGTACACCGCTTGGCGGCGCGTATAATCCATCCGACAGAGCAGTCCATTTCGATAAAATAGAAACTGCTTTCGGCTCAAACAGCTATAAAAAAGCGTGTACAACATTTTTTCACGAATATGGGCATAATATAGACCATATACTGGGGGAAAATGGCTTTTATAGCACGGAATACAAAGATGGTATCCTTGGCAAAACGATAAATAGAGAGTGTGAGGAAACATATACAGATTTCTGGCTCAAGGTGAATAATAAAACTGTATATGAAATCATAAAGGATAAGCAAAACGGCGCTGGCGGGATGGGAATATCCGGTTACATGAAAGAAGCAATAAAAGGCAGTGTTCCAAAAGACGAATACAGGAAATTGAGGAGAATCATAAATGATTCTGCTGATTCAGATGAAATTTTAAGACCGCTGTTTGACAAGTATTGCAGTCAAAGCGCAAAACATGATATACTTGATGTAATATCAAAAGATAAAGAAACTGCAAAAAAATTCTGCGATACCGTTGTCAGAAATTATAATGATGTCGAGAGATATTCTGTATCTGATATGTATGAGCGTTTTATGCTTGACAAATTCGGCATTGGACAGCCGTTTGGCTCTGGACATGGAACGTATTACAACAACAATAAAGACTATGGCGTGTGCGTTGAGACCTTTGCTGAAATGGTGGAGGCATCTTGCGGAAACGATGACTCATTAAAAACAATTAAAAAGTTCTTCCCTGAATCGTATGATGTTTTTTTGGAAATGCTTAGAGAGGCCATGCAATGAGTAATTTGATAGATGAGCTTTTGAGTATGCCGCCGGCAGAAAAAAGTGCGGAGGAAATTGAGCTTGAAAAAGCAAGAGATGAGTACGAAAAACATTTTGGAGAAAAATATGGTATTGGATGGGGATTTGAAAACCAACCAACGCATGAAGAAGAAGTAAAAGCAATATATCGTTGCATCAATACAAACACTCGACAAAAAAGAGCCACATACAATCCTAATCTAGTATACTAACGTGAAAATACAGTTTGAATACCATAGTGACGAGGTATTGGAAGCGCTGGAATCCGCTTGCCAGCGGGCGCTGGAAAAATGCGGGATGGTAGCTGAAGGGTATGCTAAAAAGCTATGCCCAGTGGACACTGGCAACCTGAGAAACAGCATCACCCACACGGTCAGCGACGGCGAAAAAGCTGCGTATATCGGAACAAACAGCGAATACGGCGTATATGTAGAGTGCGGAACTGGCATATATTACCCTGGCGGCAGACAAACACCGTGGACGTATCAAGACAAAAAAGGTGATTGGCATCTGACACACGGGCAACGCGCAAAACCTTACATCAAGCCCGCAGTGGCAGACCATGCCGCGCAGTATAACAGAATCATAGAACAAGAGCTGAAAGGCAAATAAGCCTCTCGGCTCTTTTTATTAGTGGTAATTGCAAATTTTGCAACTGCCACTTTTTTATACCCAAAAAATGTTTCCTTTCAAATTATCCGAAAAGAAACGTTTTTACAAACTTTTTGCAAAAACAGCGAAGCACTGCTGTTTTGAATAAATAAAACTCAAATGGCGAAGAACCGCCACCGAAGAAAAGGAGAGAACCCCCATGGCAAAATTTACACGCGCTGAAATCCGTAAAATCATTGGCGAAAGCTGCACTGACGAAATCGAAAATCAGCTGGTGGCGCTCCATCTTGGAGTAGTTGACCCGCTGAAAGATGATGTCACGCGGTATAAAGCCGATGCAGAAAAGCTGCAGGGCGTTCAGAAGGAGTTGGACGCCCTGAAAGCGCAGGGCGACGGCGGCTACAAGGCTAAATATGAAGCAGAGCACAAGGCTTTCGGGGAATACAAGGCCAACGTAGATGCTGAAAAAACGACGGCTGCCAAAGAAAAGGCACTGTCCGACGTTCTGCTAAAAATCGGCATTTCTGAAAAGCGAGTTTCGTCTGTCGCACGGCTGGCAAAGGGAGATGGCCTGCTGGACAAGCTGGAACTGGACGACAAGGGCGCTATCAAAGACGCATCTGCGCTTGAAAAAAGCCTTAAATCCGATTACAGCGAGTACATCACCACAACCAGCACAAAAGGAGCAAACAGCCCCACTCCCCCCGCCAACAATGGTGGCAAGGCCCTGACGCGGGAGGACATCTACAAGACGGACGACAAAGGCCGCTATGTACTGTCCACCGCAGAGCGTCAGGCTGCGCTTGTAAATCTTATGCAAAACGAATCTGACGATTAACAGAAAGGAGCCAAAATATGGCTGCAAAAACTAACCTGACTACCGCCGCCCAGATTACTGTCAACGCCCGCGAGGTTGACTTTGTCACCCGCTTTGGCAAGAACTGGGACGCGCTGCGCACCATCATGGGCATTATGCGCCCCATCCGCAAGGCCCCCGGCACGAAGCTGGTCTCCTATGAGGCCGCTGTTGACGGCACTCTGGCTGGCGGTACGTCCGTTGCCGAAGGCGATGAAATTCCGCTGACCAAGATGAAGGTAGAGCCCAAAACCTACGGCGACATTGAGATTGCCAAGTATGCTAAAAGCGTATCCGTTGAGGCAGTCGCCAAGTACGGCGCAGATGTTGCCGTTGAAAAGACCGACGAGGCGTTCCTTGTCGCCCTGCAGAACAAGGTTCTGGGCGACTTCTACACCTTCCTGAACACTGGATCTCTGGCTGTAGCTGCTACCACTTGGCAGCAGGGTCTTGCTCTGGCAAAGGGCAACGTGCTGGACAAGTTCGCCAGCATGGACCGTGATGTTACCGAGGTTGTCGGCTTTGCCAACATTCTGGACTTCTACGGCTATCTGGGCGACAAGGAAATCACCACGCAGACCGCCTTCGGCCTGACCTATGTTCAGAATTTCATGGGCTACTCTACCCTGTTCCTGCTGCCCGCAAAGTACATCGCCCGCAACAAGGTCATTGCCGTCCCTGTTGAGAACATCGACCTGTACTACATTGACCCCGCCGACAGCGATTTCGCCAAGCTGGGCTTGAACTATACCGTCCAGGGCGAAACCAACCTGATTGGTGTGCATGTTGACGGCGACTACAGCCGCGCAACTGGCGATATGTACGCTCTTATGGGCATGAAGCTGTGGGCAGAGTACCTGGACGGTATCGCAGTTGCCACCATTACGCCTGCAGAAACCAAGAGCGCAGAAACTGTCAAGGCAGTAAAGTAAAAAAGAGGGAGTGCAATGCTTGAAGAATTGATGAGGGAGTGCCGAAATTGGTTTGTAGTCCCGAACGGCGTACACCTGGGCACGTTTACCATCGAAGACGGCAGCATTGCGCTGCCTTTTCTAGTTGTGGGGCAATATTTCCGCATTATCGGAAGCACGTTCAACGATGGCGTGTATCAGTACGGTACTGGCGGCTTGATCGATGAAACGTTTGACGGTGCCGTGTGGGCGATGGCCGTGCCTGCTGCATTTATTGCTCTGGTTGAGGATGTGGAAGCATGGCGCAGCAAGTATGAGAGCGCTGCAAACAGCCCGTTTCAAAGCGAGAGTTTTGCAGGGTATAGTTACACAAAATCGAGCACAAACGGCAATTCTGGCAGCTCCGTGACGGGCTGGCAGGGTGTGTTTGCGGCACGGCTGAACAAATGGAGAAAGCTATGAGCCTTTTAGATGATTTTTCGCACAGCTGCATCATTATGGACAAGAGGACAAAGCCTGACGGCGAGGGTGGCTATGCTACCGAGTGGAGCGAGGGCGCAGAGTTTGCGAATTACGTTGCATTGGACAGCAGTCTTGAAGCACGGCAGGCCGAAGCGCAGGGTGTGACTAGCGTGTATACAGGCATTGTGCGGAAAGATGTGCCCATCGAGTACGGAAGCGTGTATAAGGACGTGATGACCGGGACATATTTTCGGGTCACGAGCCGCCCAGAAGAAAAGCAAGCCCCGGCAAGCGCTTCCCCAATGCTGAACAGCCTAAAAAGTTTTACGGCTGAACGATTGTGGGGCGGATTGCCGACATGACAAAGGGCGCTGCATTACAGCAGTTTTTCGGGCAATTTATGACCGCTTACGCCACAAACGCCGTGCCGGATGATGTGACGCTTCCCTACCTGACCTATGATGCCGTGTTTGACGCATGGGGCGGCGGGGCGGTATCGCTGACGGTCAACATGTGGTTCCATACCACGAGCGAAGCGGTTCCCAATGCAAAGGCGCTTGAGCTTTCGGACGCGCTGGGCATTGGCGGCGTGACGCTGCCGGTGGATGGCGGCCTGATTTGGTTAAAGCGCGGCTCCCCTTTTTGCCAGGCGCTGGCAGATGACACAGACAAAAACCTAAAACGGCGGTACATCAACGTGACCGCCGAATTTTTATGCCTAAATTGAGGTGAAAGCATGAAATTTACTCGTATCCCCGAATCGGCGTTCAAGGAATTGGTTCTGAACGCGGGCTATCTTGCAACTACGTTTGATCCGACTGCCGGTACTGCGCCGGAAGAAAGTGCGCTGCTGGGCGCTACGACCGGCGGCATCAACTTTTCAGCCGTTCCCAGCTTTGCCGACTTCGGCGAGGACATCGACAACTGCCCCAAGAACATGAAAGAGCTGAAGCAGATTGAATCTTGGGATGTCAAGTGCAGTGGCACTTATGTTTCTGCATCCCCTGCCAATGTAAAAAGTATGCTTGGCGCAGCAGAGGAAACAACCACTTCCAAGGTTTCCAAAATCACACCGCGCAACGACCTGAAGAACAGCGACTTCACGGATTTGTGGCTGCTTTGCGACTATTCGGACAAGCACGGCACTACGAATGGCGGTTTCTGCGCCATCCACATGCTGAATACGCTGTCCACCGGTGGTTTCAGCTTGCAGACCGGCGACAAGGCAAAAGGCCAGATGAGCTTTGAATACACGGCGCACTACTCCATTACCTCGCAGGACACTGTGCCGTGCGAGGTCTATATCAAAGCGGGAGAGGATGAGGCCTGATGCGGATTTTTTCGGAACTTAGCACTGATGAAGCGCTGGAAGTTGTTTTGCAAATCGCGCAGCCCATCACAAACCTGATCGAAGATGAAGCGCTTGTGAAAGAAATGCAGGAAACGATGCCGAAGGGAGAAACGACCATCATTGCAATGAAACGTTTCGGCCTTGCGAAAATCGTTAAGATGCTGAACATTGCGTTAAAGCAGCACCGAGAGGATGTATACGCAATCCTTGCACCGTTCAACGGCCTGACGGTGGAAGAAATCGGCAAACAGAATTTTCTTATCACCTGCAAGCAAGCTGCCGACCTGCTGAACGATAAAGGTTTTGTTGATTTTTTCAAATCGTATCTCGGTGGCGGGCAGAACAAGTAATCCCTGTACTGCTGAAAATGCCGAAACTGGGCGCAAAAGCGCTTGTGTCGGCGCTGCCTTACGCGTTAAAAGCTGATTATGAAGAGCAGCTGTACAAGGTGTACATGACTGACAGTGCGTGGAGCCTTGTGGTAGCTGTGACAGGCGCAGAGAACAGGCCAGCGAGATATATTGACATTATCCACCCGCCCAAAGTGGATACAAGAACGCCGGAACAGGTGCAGGCGGATTTCAAAGACTTTGCGGCGCGGCATGGGTTGAAGACAAAAGAACGGCAGGAGGTGAGCGAGTAAGTGGACGTATTTGACCTTTTTGCTAAAATCACGCTGGATTCCAGCGAATACGAGAAAAGCTTGAAAAATGCGAAAAGCAGCGCAAGCGGATTAACGGGACTGTTCGGAAAGGTTGGTTCTGCCGCTTCAACAGTTGGCAAAGGCATCTTTACCGTTGCTACGAACGTTGCGAAAGTATCCGTTGCCGCTACTACAGCAGGCGCGGCGGCGGTCTCGACGCTAACAGGACTTGCAATTAACAGTTATGCAGATTACGAGCAGCTTGTAGGCGGCGTGGAAACGCTGTATAAAACCAGCGCCGATAAAGTTCGGCAGTATGCAGCCGATGCGTACAAAACTGCTGGGCTTTCGGCAAACGAGTACATGAACACCGCAACTACCTTTGCAGCCGCGCTTGTGTCTAGTCTGGGCGGCGATACGGAACAAGCGGCAGAGCTTGCAAACACTGCCATTTCGGATATGTCCGATAATGCGAACAAGATGGGTACGAATATTTCGTCCATCCAAGATGCGTATAACGGTTTTGCCAAGCAAAATTATACTATGCTTGATAACCTGAAGCTCGGCTATGGCGGCACAAAAACCGAGATGGAGCGCCTGATTGATGATGCCAACAAGCTCAACGCTGCCCAGGGAAAAGCTACCAATTACACCATTGACAGCTATGCGGACGTTGTGAGCGCGATTCATGACGTCCAAAACGCAATGGGCATTACTGGTACGACAGCTAAAGAAGCATCCACAACGATTCAAGGGAGTATAAATGCTACAAAATCCGCATGGTCAAATCTTGTAACTGGAATTGCCGACGATAATGCTAATTTTGAGCAGCTTATCAGCAACTTTGTGGATAGCGCAACTACAGCGGCAAGCAACATCATCCCCCGCATAGAAGTCGCCCTGAACGGCGCTGCTAAGCTGATAGAGAGCCTTGTCCCGCCTATCATGGCAGAGTTGCCCAGCTTAATTGAAACTGTCCTGCCGCAACTGGCGCAGTCTGCCGTGAACATTGTGCAGACACTTGTTACGGGAATCAGCGCAAACGCGGCGCAACTTATTGATTCGGCAATTCAGATTATAACTGTGCTGTGCAACGGCATCTATCAGATGCTGCCGACCGTTGCACAATCGGCCTTGGAAATCGTATTAACGATGGTTTCAAAGCTGAATGAAAACTTGCCGCAGATGCTTGACACTGCCGGACAAATGCTGATTGCGTTTGTAAAGGGCGTTTCGGAACACTTGCCGGACGTTATGCTTGCCGCTGCATCTATCGTGGAGACCCTGTTGACCTACTTTGTGCAGCATTTGCCGGACATTGTAACTGGCGCAATGCAGATGGGCGACGCGGTTATTGATGGCATTATTGACGGCATTTCGGCAGCTTGGAACAGCCTTGTCAGCTGGTTCAATGGTTTGTGGGACAGCCTGTTCGGGAACCGCTCTGTTAATGTGGATGTCAACAGTAGTGGCAGCAACCACAGCCACGCGGGCGGCTTGGACTATGTGCCATATAACGACTATGTTGCAAATCTGCACAGGGGCGAAATGGTGCTGACGGCGCGGGAAGCAAAAAATTACCGTAATGGCGGAAAAACTGGCGGTGATATGGTGTTCCAGATCAGCATTAACGGCATGCAATTTACGAATGTTTCTGACATGGCCCATGCGCTGGCAAATGATATTTCCCACGAATTGGAAGCACAGACACGCAGAAAGGCGGCGCTGTATGGATAAAAAGTTCTGGCTGGACGGCGCTTGCAGCCTGGATGCGGGGATTCGGCTGCAAAATGAGCTGACTTTTGGGCAGGCAACGCCGCGAGTTACGGTTACAAGTATACCGGGCCGCAGCGGTGACCTGCACATGTGGGATGGCAGCTACAGCAACGTTACCGGAACGGCAAAATGCTATGCGCTGGATGCAAACGAGGTTGCAGAACTGCTGCCTGGAATTGCAGAGTTTTTGTGCGGGGAAACTATGGGATACCGGAGGCTTGAAACGGAAGAAGAACCGGATATATACCGCATGGCGCGGGTAGAAAATCTCCCTGAGACGGAAATACGGGCAAAAAGACTTGCACCGTTTTCCGTCTCTTTTGATTGCAAACCGCAGAAATACTACAAATCAGGTGAACAATCTGTTACGGTTGCAAATGGCGGCACATTGAAGAATCTTACAGGACGCCCCGCGCTGCCGCTTGTTAAACTGACGTTGACCGGAGACGCGAAATTGCAAATCGGTACAACACAAATTGCGATTACTGGGTATACGGGAAGTATGGTCCTTGATTGCGAACTGCAAGATGCCTATAAGGACGGCGAAAACTTGAACCAATACATTACGGCACCAAGTTTTCCTACACTTGGCGCTGGAACAACACAAATCAGTTGGACAGGCGGAATCAGTAGTTGCGCAATCACGCCAAGGTGGTGGACACTATGATACCAAGATATTACGATGGCACTGCTGACATCAAGGGCAATGGCGTTGGGGCATTGAGGGACTGCATCAGCTGCACAATAACAGAAGAGCGCAATGGCAGCTACGAGCTTGAAATGGTCTATCCTGTCGGCGGGCAGCATTATGATGCGCTGGCGCTGCGGGGGTTGATCAAAGCACAACCAAATCCGTATGCAGAAGAGCAGCTGTTCCGGGTATACCAGATCAGTCGCCCGATCAATGGGCAGATAACGGTTAATGCTGCACATATCAGCTACGATTTGAGCGGCATTCCGGTTGCCCCATATACAGCATCGACAGCGGCACAGGCGCTGGACAGAATTAAAAGCCAGGCAACGGTTGATTGCCCGTATGAATTTTGGACGGACTTGACAACCACTGCTAACTTTGCGGCGAATGTGCCAAGCAGCTTGCGCAGCCTGTTGGGCGGCATAGATGGCAGCATATTGGATGTATACGGCGGAGAATACGAGTGGGACAACTACACCGTAAAGCTCCACAGCAAACGCGGCACAGATAGGGGCGTAAGCATCCGTTACGGCAAAAACCTGACGGATATCACGCAGGAAGAAAATTGCGAAAGCGTCTATACCGGCGTGTACCCTTACTGGACGGACAGCGATGGGAACGTTAAGCAGATAAGCACCTCGCCCATTGTAGATGTGCCTGACAGCCAATACAGTTTTACGCGCATACTGCTGCTTGATATCAGCCGGGAATACACTGAGCAGCCTACAGATGAGCAACTCAAACAGTATGCCTTAAATTACATTAAGGCGAACAAAATCGGCGTACCGAAAGTAAGCCTTAAACTGAGTTATGCGCAGCTTGAGCAAACGGAAGAATACAAAGGCAAGGCGCTCCTTGAACGTGTTGGTCTGTGCGATACCGTACATGTTGTATTTGAGCGGCTTGGAGTTGATGCAACAGCCAAAGTTGTAAAGACCGTCTACAACGTGCTGCTAGACAGATATGACAGCGTTGAACTTGGCACGCCACGGAGCAACCTTGCAAGTACAATAGTTAACGCTGAAAAAAACACAAAAGCCGAAATAGATAAAACAAAATCCATATTGCAGGAAGCAGTAGATCAGGCAACAAAGCTGATAACGGGCAACCTTGGTGGGTATGTGGTGCTGCACAGTTCTGCTGGCAATAATACACCGGACGAACTGTTGGTAATGGATCAACCCGACATAAACACTGCCACCAAGGTGTGGAGATGGAATCTGTCTGGGTGGGGCTATTCGTCAACCGGCTATGCCGGCCCTTACCGCCTTGCAGCCACAATGGACGGTGCAATCAATGCAGACTTTTTGACAACAGGCACCCTTAATGCAGAGATCATCAAAGCCGGAATCCTAAAATCGCAGACAGGTGATGCGTTCTATTTGGATTTGGTTAGCGGTGAATTGAGGATTAACGCCAAAAGCATAGAGATCAACTCCGAAACCATCTATGATGGAAAAACTGTTGACGCAAAAATCAGTGAATCCGCAAAGCAGATCAAAAGCGAAATAACCCAAAGCACCAAAATCACCGGAGGCGGCAATCTGATCCTGGGCAGTGAGAGCTTCAAGAACGCCAAACTGCAAGGCAACGCGGTCAGCGGCAGTTCGGTCACGTACAACGATACCGGCAGCGCGACCGTAACAAACGCAAACTCCAATCGGTATTTCCGTTGGCAGACGGTGAACGAACATGTGTCAGCGGGCGTTACCCTGTGCCTGTCCGTTATGTACAAGCCTGTTTCCGGCACGGATGAGCTGTGCATGGAAATCAATTATAACAATACGTGGGCGGCCATCAAAGCTGCTGACCAGATTGAAATTAAGCAGACAAACGGCTGGGTGCTGCGGTACGGGCTGTGGACACCATCCAGCGACTCTATCGTAAAACAGGTAGATATCGGCAGCGGCCTTAACCACGCAGGAACGGGCAACTACACCAACAAGTTTGAACTGCTTCACCCCATGCTGCAATACGGCAATGCGCCCACCGCGTGGACAGCTAGCAGCGGGGACTACATAACAGGGGAAAATGCCAAAAGCCTGATCTCCCAATCTGCGGATGAGATCAAAACCGAGATCACCAAGTCAGTGAACCAGCGGATCACCGGCGGCAACAATATTATTGCGGGCACGGACAATTGGAACAATGCGACCCTGGATGCAGGCGGCAATGACCTGAACAAAAAAGGGACATACACGATCAGCGGTGAATCCGTCCGAGTGACCAATAGGGCGCAGAACACCCGCTT
>ERZ780151.551-NODE-551-length-37264-cov-4.833884_pt1 | contig 37264 bp, 30 predicted proteins | sample MGYA00510983_ERZ780151 | MGnify/ENA primary metagenome ERZ780151 (study PRJEB29588, sample SAMEA2144623) | human gut metagenome | biome: human gut; feature: human-associated habitat; material: faeces | place: Denmark | collected 2008/2010 ... | reverse complement strand
GTGTGACAGCCCATTCGCCTTGTCCGATGGCAGTCTGTAAAACCTGACCAACAGTCCATTCCTGTCCGAGCTCTGCGAAAATTTCCTGATCGGAAAGGTGTCCGGCAGCGTCTCCGGTTTCCAGTCCGGTATGCTGTCCCAATCCGTATTGGGTTGCATAATCGGTAATGCGGTCAATGGTCAGCGCTTCGGAAAGGTGATAGAAGTAGATGTTACAGGATACTTCCAGTGCACGGACAATGCCGATGTTGCCATGTGAGCCGGTACAGCTATATGTGTGGTCATGGAAAAGGTAAGTCTGTCCGCAGAAATAGGTGCTGTTGGCATCGACGATTCCTTCGCAGAGACCAGCTGTTGCCGTAATGGTCTTGAATGTAGAACCGGGTCGGTATAAACCGGAAGTAGCACGGTTCAGCAGCGGACTGTTTTCATCCTTGGTCAGGGACTCGTAATTGTCCTTGTAGGTCAGTAAGTCGTAAGTTGGCGCTGTTGCCATGCCAAGAACGGCACCGGTTTTGGCATCCAATACGACAATAGAGCCGCTTGTAACTTTTCCGAGTCCTTCCTCTTCGGTTTTGGCATCCCGAATGGAATCAAAGTTTTGAATGAATCCAGTCAGAATGTTTTGCAAATCCCGCTGAAAATCGCTGTTGACAGTCAGCTGCACAGTGTGACCGGACTGTGCAGGTTTGGAAACTTCGGAAGATAGCACACTTCCGTTTTGTACAGTGATGGTTTTTTCGCCGTCGGTTCCACGCAGTTCGGATTCCATTGCCTGTTCAATGCCGTTCTTTCCAACGGTGTCATCCAGGTCATAGCCCTTTTGTGCCAGTTCTGCGTATTCTTCTGCATAAATTGGGCCAACGGTGCCAATTTCATGTGGGATGATATCTGCTTGCGCAATGCTTCGGGTTGCCTCTTCCACAATGTTGATGCCAGGCAGACGGATGCTGTTTTCCTTAATTTCTGTAACCACTTCAATGGGAACATCCTCTGCAATGATAAAACGGTTGCTCAGGGAAAAGCCACGCAGCAGCATTTCATAGCGAAGTCCTGCAATGGTTCGCTGCTGTTTCTGGGTATAGGTATCTGCAATTTTGTAGTCGTCCAGCAGCTTATCGATGCAGTTGTCTGCTGTTGCATAGACATTCAGATTCAGCAGCTCTTTCAGCTTGGAGATGGTGTCTGCTTCTGTATCCGTAAAGGCATACGGAGCAGTCTCTGTGATGGGAAGAGAGGTCTGGATGTCGATGTTGTGCTGTTCCAGCAGATCAGCAATGGAAAGCAGAATGGCATTGGCTTTTTCCAAATCATCCGGGAATTTATCCGGTTCGATGATTACGTTGTATCCCACTTTATTTTCAATAATGGGGTTGCCCTGTGCATCCACAATTTCTCCACGTGTGGCAGAAATGGATTGGGTATAGGTATAGGTGGAAGCGGCACGGGTTGCATAGCTTGCACTGTCTACCACTTGGATTTTTAAAAGGCGATATCCGCAAAGTGAGGTGGAGGTCAGCACCAACAGGACGGAAAGAATGATTTTTAAGTAAGTGGCAACGGTTCGTTTCATAAGATCGGCAAACTTCCTTTCTTCCTTAGGAATGGGTGGATTCTCGGATGATACGATTTTGCTTGGGAGACAAGCAGTGGGCAATCAACCGAAACAGATAGTAAATCGGAATGGTTGCGATGACAGTTGCCAGCCAGCTTGGAATGGTAACCGTCAGAAAAATTTGATTCACATGATCATATCCCCAAATTACATAAGAGAAGAAGAAATCGAGTCCTGCCTGCAAAAAGCTGCCAACAGCAGTCAAAACCAGCATATTGAGCAGACGCTGCTGGAGCAGATTGGTATAGAGCAGAGACACGCATAAACAAAGCGCCAGCAAAATGATGGCGTTGTACCCCAAAAGTTTCCCGCAGCTGATGTCCAATAAGAATCCGCAGACAATGCCTACACCAACTGCTGGAACATCCTTACAAGTAGAAGAGATGCACAACGCAATGGGGATCAGCAGGAGCGGTTTGATATGATTGCCGGCTGCGGCAATGACAAAGGCGAATAGGACGAGCAGACCGTATAGAATCCAGCGAAGAACGGTGCAGCGTTTTTGCCGGCTGGAAGTGCGAGCGGATTTTAACGTTCTCATGGGTTCAGCTGTTCCTTTCCCTCAAAGTCTGTAACAACCACAACTGTGGTCAGCGTTGAAAAATCAACAGCAGGCTGCAAAACAGCATAGTCGCTCAAACCACTTTCCATAGGTGCAATGGACAGAACCGAACCGATGAGGTATCCTTTTGGAAATAGACCGCTGCTATTGGAGGTGACGATTAAATCATCCGCTTTTAATGTATGATCCTGATCCAGGTAGATCATACGGCACTGCTGATTGGCAGAAAGGTCAACTTGTCCTTCTACAATGCCGGTGTTTTTGCCGTCGGAGGAAATGGCACCCATAGACAAGTCTGGGGAGAGCAGGGTTTCTACAGTGGCATAGGTGTCTGAAATTTCGGAAATAATTCCAACAACGCCTTCTGCTGTGATAACTGGATCATAGAGGGAGATGCCGTCCTTGCTGCCCTGATCGATGTAAAAGGAACCAAATGGGTCATTGGTTACATAGCCGATGATATCGCAGGGTTCTGAATACTGATCTTCGGTGTGTTGCTGCTTGATTTCCAGAAAACCTTGCAGGTCTTCCAATTCCTGTTTGGTCTTGTCGTAATCCACCAGCTGATTTTGCAGAGCAGCTACTTGCTTTTTCAGGGACTCATTTTCCTCTTGGTATGCTTTTTTATCGGTAAAGGCACGCAGTCCTCGTTCAACCTGATAGGAAATGGAGTTGGAAACTTTACGCACCGGATTCAAAATGGTGCCGACAACGCCGGTTTCCGGCAGGGTGTAGCCTTTTTGCGTCACAGCAAACAGCATAATTCCAATCAAAAGTGCGACAATACAGAGAATGATTCGAAATTTTGCACTTTTAAAAAATTTTCCCATGTAGGGACCTCCTTTTGTGGTACGGCGGGAAAAACGGAAAGGACGTGTATGGATCCTCTTTGTTCACACGTCCTTGCTTCTTACGTCTATTTTACATTGAAGTCTGCGCAAACTGCACAGGCAGAAGAGGCGCTTAGTAGTATTTGACTTCTTCAGTCAGGGTATCTTGGTAAAGATCCATATGCTCTAGAATTTTTCCGGTTCCTTCTGCAACGCAGTCCAGCGGATATTCTGCGACATACACAGGAATGCCAGTTTCCTTATGAACCAGAACGTCCAAGCCCCGCAGCAGAGCGCCGCCGCCTGCCAATGTAATACCGTGATCGATGATATCCGCTGCCAATTCCGGAGGTGTTTGCTCCAGGGTATATTTGATGGCATCAATGATGCGAGCCAGCGGTTCCAGCAGGACTTCCCGTACTTCAGAAGAAGTAATATTGACATTTTCCGGCAGACCATTGAGAAGATTTCTGCCCTTAATCTGCATCACTTGTTCTGCTTCTACCGGATAGGCGGAACCAATTTGTACTTTAATATCTTCTGCTGTACGTTCACCGATCAGAAGATTATAACGTTTTTTGATGTGGTTGACAATGGAAGCATCCAATTCATCTCCGGCACAGCGCACGGAACGGGAAACCACAATGCCGCCCAGAGAGATTACTGCCACTTCACTGGTTCCGCCGCCAATATCGACAATCATGCTGCCGCATGGTTCCAAAGTCGGCAGACCGGCACCAATTGCCGCCGCCATAGGTTCTTCGATGATGTAGACCTTTTTGGCACCGGCTTGATCAGCGGCATCCTTTACGGCACGGCGTTCTACGGCTGTTACGCCGGAAGGAATGCAGATAATGACTCTGGCTTTGGTAAACATTTTTCCACGCAGCGCTTTGCGGATGAATTCTTGCAGCATGACAATGGTGGTCTCAAAATCTGCAATGACACCGTCTTTCAGCGGACGAACGGCTACGATGGAACCAGGAGTACGACCAATGACATCTTTTGCTTCTTTTCCGACATATTTTGCGCTGTCTGTATGGGTGTTGACCGCTACAACAGACGGCTCTCGGATAATAATGCCTCGTCCTCGCAGATAAACCAAAGTATTTGCTGTTCCAAGGTCAATTCCGATATCTTTTGTAAACATTTTGTGCACTCCTTCTATGATAAAAGCGGTTTGCGGCTTTTCTTTCTTTTGCGCAAACAACGATTGTGAAACGAGATGGTACAGAGTTACCGTTCATTGTTTGATTCATATGCTGCTGCCGCATCCATCATGCCAATTCATGAAAAAAAGAAACAGGCAGAATGCCTGCTAGCGGAATCTTCAGGATGAGAAGCAGAAGACGGTTTTATTTGAAAGCCTTTGATTCCATTATACCACGAAACGCAATGTGGTACAATCTTTTTTTGGGGAATTTTTTGCAAAACTGAAATTCCGTAATTTTATAAAAAACAGGTCTGTTTTCCCCCTGCTTTTTTGGTTGGTTTTACAGCTGCCAGCCAGTTGCAGGAGCATGCCACAGATCTGTATGTGCTGGGATACGAAGCATGCTGTCGGTATCGTTATTTTTTGGATTTTGCGAAGACAGATTCCATTTTTGGTGCAATAAAAATCGAAAGAATGAGCATAATAATCTGGATGACGCTGACGCGTACATGGAATCCCAGTGTCAAGTCCAGCACATATAGGTCGCAGGAGAAGGCATTGAAGCCGATGGAATGCGTGGCGATTAGCCAGTTGAGGGAATCAATTGGCTTTAAAACAGCTGCCAAAGCGGTTCCCAGCATCAATGCTGCTACAATGGTCAGAAAGTAAATAAAAAACTTTTTCATATGATTTTTGGATTTCCTGCGCAGCAGAAAATCCGCCGCTCCTTTCTCTTAGGTTAATCCGGTGGATCCAAATCCGCCTGCTCCACGCTGTGTCTCCGTCAAGGTATCCGTTACCTCAATTTCTGGCAGAAGAATGGGAGAGGCAACCAATTGTGCAATGCGCATGCCTGGTTCAATGGTGAATGCTTCCTTTCCCAAATTGATGAGCGAAACGCAAATTTCGCCCCGATAGTCGCTGTCTACCAGTCCGATTGCATTGGCGAGGGTGATGCCGTGCTTGCTTGCCAGTCCAGAACGGGGAAAGATAAGCAGGGCAACAGAATCGGTGTCCGGTTCTGCGGCAATACCAGTTGGAATGCTGCGGATTGCTCCGGCTGGAATGGAGAGGGGCTCTTCCAAAGCGGCGTATAAATCACTGCCGGCACTGCCTGTGGTTGCTTGTTTGGGAACCTGTGCATAGGGACGAACACGTTTGATTTTTAATTTCATAAGGAACTCCTTTGTTTATTGAATGCCACGGAAATAAAGGCCGCGGGTAATGGCTTGCGGCAAATTGGGATCGCCTGTTTGGTAGGCATGCAGAACAGCTTGCTGCTGTGCTTGCGCAGGAAGTTGCGAAACATCTAAGATCAAGTGGTGCAGATGGGTCAGCTGCTTTTGCTTGTCTGCCAGCCAGATGGGAACGGCATTGTATAGTTCCGTATATCCGGCTTGGCATTGCACTGCAAACGTTCGATTGGTTCGGTCAATCAGAGAACCGGTACAGGATTTGCAGCCCACTTCTTCTCGAACGGGACAATTGCGCATCAACATAACCGGGAAATATCCGTATCCATAGATTCCAATTGGAAGCGAACCGGCACAGGCACGTGTCTGTGAAAGTGTCAGCTCCGGAGAAAGAGTGGCATCCGCCATGGGATAGGCAGACAGTGCCAGGGGATTGGTCAAATTCAGTCCGGTTCCACCATGACAGTGGAATTGTAATTGTTTACCAAGGCGCAGATGTGCCACATTCTGACAATATAAATGTTGATAGCCAGCTTGTGCCAGTGTCTGTAATTGCTGACGCAGCGTTTGTTCTGTGTGATCGGGTGTAAAGCGAGGCGGAATCAGCAGGATGCGCGCCCGATCTGCCTGCGGCAGTTCTGCTGTTAGCAGTTGTTCCAAGGGCAGCATCAGAAAAGCGACTCGTTCTTGTTGAAGCCAGAAGGAACAATCTTCTGGTACTGTGCGCAGCTGCACCCAAAAAGCAGGTGCCTTTTGCGGAGTCGGTGTTTCATGCAGCAGGGGGTGGAACGACTGCGGCACAACCGAATAAGATGGGGTATGCGCTTGGATTCGTGCAGCATCCATTGCAGCTGTTCCAGCACGCCGCAGGGCATTCCAGGCAGAAGCCGGCAGCATGGAGGTGCCGTCACAGACAGCGGTCAGCCTCTGGAGCGTATAAATGGTATCGCCCAGTTTGCTGAACTGCCGCTGTAGCGTAGCCGAATCGGTAGGACGGTTTTGTGCCGGCTGCGGAACGGCGCCGGTTACTGTGACAGTCTGTCCTTCTGGATCGGAAAAGGTGGCTGTAACAGGCTGTCCCGAAATTGCGGTAACAGTAATCTCTAAGGGAATGCGATCCGGCAGTTTTTGATAGGTTTGTGCCAGACGGGGCAGCACGGCTTTTGCAGCTGTTACATCTTCTTTTTCTCGTTTGCCGAACATCTGGCTGCGGGTACCGGTATAATAGCCGTCTGTAAAACCGCTTCTGGAGAAGACTGCACGCAGATCCGATAAATCCGGCTGTTCTCCATTTAATGCGGCACGCAGAGCCAAAACGGCAGCAGCAACATATTCCGGTCGTTTCATTCGGCCTTCAATTTTCAAAGAGGTGATGCCGTCTGCAATCAGCTGCTGGGCATATGGAATCAAGCAAAGATCTTTCAGGGAAAGTGCTGCTTGTTCGGGATGACCAGATGCAGAAAAGGGAAGACGGCAGGCTTGTGCGCAGCGTCCGCGGGTGGCACTGCGTCCGCCGATCATAGCAGACAAGTAACATTGTCCGGAGACGCTCATGCAAAGCGCACCATGAACAAACTGTTCGATTTCGATGTCACAGGCACAAAGCGCCTGTACTTCTGATCGGGAAAGTTCCCGTGCTGCAACCACACGGCAAAAGCCTTGCTCTTTTGCAAAGCGTGCGCCTTCCGGGGAATGAATGGTCAGTTGAGTTGAGGCATGCAGCGGCATTTCTGGTATGGCTTGCCGAATGATGGCAGCAGCACCAAGATCCTGTACAATACAAGCATCCACGCCGATGGAGGCGATGGCTTGCATATAACGAGAAAAGGCTTCCAGTTCCTGCGGAAGCAGCAGCGTGTTGACGGCTAAATGCAATTTTGCGCCATACAGATGGCAGAGACGTGCCGCTTCTTCCAGAGCAGGCAAATCAAAATTTCCGGCATTTTGCCGTGCGGAATACTGCGTGCCACCAACATAGACTGCATCTGCGCCGCATCGAAGGGCAGCTTGCAGCGCTTCCATACTGCCGGCAGGCGCCAGTAATTCCGGGCAACATTTAGTCGTTTGATTTTGCATGATTTTCCAGTTGTTCCAGTTTTGCCTGGAGTGCTGCGACTTGCTGCAAGGCAGCATCCCGCTCCAGACGTGCTTTTCCAGCTTCGTCTACATATTCCTTGGACTGTTCCCGCAGAGTATCCAGGCGCTGGTTGGCTTTGTTCAGGTCATCCAGTGCAGCCAAGCCTACCATGATAGAAGCTGTGAACGGGGAAGCACTGCTGTTGGCAGACAGCAGCTCATTGATTCTGCCTTCTAATGTCCGTGCCAGACTAAATATGTAATTGGAAGATTCTGCCGTTTGCAGCGTGAATTCCTTGCCGCAGATAACGACTTTGATTTTATTGGTCATAATGAAGTTCCTTTCCCATAGGTGATCTGTTCTTTTTATTATAATACATTTCCCGAAAAATGCAAATACTTTTTTATGAATAAATCCGAAGCAGCGCCACAACAACACCCACCAAATCCAAGTCCTCTGTATAGATGGGATCCATGGCGTCATTTTCCGGCTGGAGCCGGAAGTGTCCGTTTTCTTTATAGAAACGTTTTACAGTGGCTTCCTCCTGATCGAGCAGAGCTACTACGATATCACCATTTTCTGCGTATGCGGTCTGTTCCACAATGATTAGATCGCCGTCACAGATGCCGGCATTGATCATGCTTTCTCCCCGTACTTTTAACGCAAAGAGGGGATTGTCATGCTGCTTTTCCGGTTCATAGTGAATATATCCAATGATGTTTTCCACAGCAGTGATTGGCGTGCCGGCTGCAACCGTTCCAAGAATCGGAATTTCTTTTCCCGGTTCCCGGCTCCGTTCCTCTCTGCGTGGAGAACGCAGAGAGCGGTTTTTGTTGCGCCGTTTGACCAGATAGCCTTCTTCAATCAATCGGTTGACTTCTTTATGGGCGGTGGAGGTGGATTTGATTTGCAGATCGCTGCAAATTTCCCGAATGGTGGGCGGAATGCCATCGAGTTCCATCTTGGTTTCGATGTACTCCAGAATTTTTTGTTCCCGTTCGCTTAACATACTGCTCCTCCGTTATTTTTGCTGTGCAGCACGCTGCTTCAGGGTGTCCAGAATCTGATGGTTGACCTTGTTGACATCGCCGCATCCCAGTGTAATCACCAGATCACCCGGCTGTGCATGATCGCAAATGTAGTTGCAGACCTGCTCGAAGTTTTCATATTTACGGGTATCGTTGGAGTTGGGGTCGGATTCATCCTGCGGGAACCAGACAGCGCCCGGAATCTTTTCGCCCAGATTGCGGGTAAAGATGCCATAGGTGTTCTTTTCCCGGGATCCCATAATATCGGTTAAAACAGCATGATCCGGAATGGACAGTGCTTTTGCAAAATCGTCCAGCAGCGTTGCAGTGCGAGAGAAAGTGAACGGCTGGAAAACGGCCCATACGGCATGGAAGCCCATTTCCATAGCAGCAGTTAGTGTTGCAGTCAGTTCTGTCGGGTGATGCGCATAGTCGTCTACTAAAGTGATGTCGTTTACAACGCCTTTCTTTTCGAATCGTCTGCCTGCGCCACGGAAAGCTGCCAGTCCCTTTGCGGCATCTGCAAAGGAGACGCCAACGTATCTTGCAGCTGCCAGCGCAGCCAGTGCATTGGTGATGTTGTGCAGTCCGGCAACGTGCAGGGTTACATCACCCAGCGGTTTGCCCTGATACATGACTGTAAAGCAGGTTTCCAATCCATTAACCCGCCGAATGTCGGTCGGATAGTAGTCGTTTTGATCGGTTTTGCCGAATGTAATCCGTTCTTTTCCAGTAATGCCTTCCATGGCACGACAGGTATTGGCATCGTCTCCATTGTAAAAGACCGCGGTGGTTGTTTTTTCTGCAAATCGATGGAAGGATTCGATGGCGCGGTCAATGGTGCCAAAGTAGTCCATATGGTCATTGTCAATATTCAGAATGATGGACAGATTGGGGTAAAGCTTCAAGAAAGTATCTACAAATTCACAGGCTTCGCAAGTCATAATATCGCTGGAACCGCAGCGGCCGCTGCCATGGATGCAGGGGAGTTTTCCACCGATGAAAGCAGAGAGATCGACACCAGCGGTGTACAGAATCTGTGTCAGCATTGAAGTGGTGGTCGTCTTTCCGTGTGTACCGGAAACGGCGATCGGTGTATCGTAGTTGCGCATGATCTGTCCGAGCAGCTCGGCACGGGTCAGCATCGGAACACCGGCAGCTTTTGCAGCGGCAAATTCCGGATTGTCCGGATGGATGGCTGCGGTATAAACAACAAGGTCGGTTCCCGGAAGAATGTTTTCTGCCTTCTGACCGTAGAAAACCTGTGCGCCAAGAGAAGTCAGGTGGCGGGTCAGGTCACTTTCTTTTGCATCGGAACCGGAAATTGTAAAGCTTTCTTTTAAAAGAATCTCGGCAAGGCCGCTCATGCTGATGCCGCCGATGCCAATAAAATGTATATGGATTGGTTTGCTGAAATCTACTTCGTACATGGTATCTCCTTCAATGTGTCTTTTCACTGAAAATGGGGAAATTTTCTCAATACATATTTTTCAATTAATATAGGAAAGAACAGAACGAAATGCAGCGCCGGTTCCCCGGAATCCGGCTGGAACTGTTCTGGCTAATAGTATACACGTATTTGCCGGAAAAGTAAAAGAAAAAAAGCGGATGAATTCGAAAATGAAATAAAAAACAATGGATAAGTATTATAAACCAGAACATATGCAAAAAGAAATATTGCAAACTAAAATGAACGAAATGTAACAAAAACTGGTAAAAATAAATGAATACGCTGTCGAAAATTGTAGAAAATCATGATACGATTTTTGACACAAATAAAATGCATAGTCAAAATCAATAAAATATAAGATAAAATAAAAGAAAAATTATAAAAAATGTTCACAATGAGACGGAAGTGTGATATAATTTTAATTGTAGTTATCAAAGAAGTGCGTGGATATGAAAAACCAGAACCGACAGCATGGTTGCTGTTTCGTACACAGGGAGACAGGTGCTGTTTCGCTGCGTGAGAAAGTGATTCAGGTGTAAGTAGCCCCTTCCTGCAAGGCAAAGCCTGAAGGGGGGCAGCGAAGGTTACCGTTCGCGGAAAAGCGGTGAACGGTAAGCGTAGAACCGTACATTCTTACAGTTACTGCAAATCTTTAGATACGACAAGAGGTGATTGCATGATTAAGAAAGAGATGATAGCAATGCTGCTGGCAGGCGGTCAGGGAAGCCGTCTCGGTGTGCTCACGGAGAAAGTGGCAAAACCGGCAGTAGCATTTGGCGGAAAGTATCGAATCATCGACTTCCCGCTCAGTAATTGTATCAATTCAGGAATTGATACGGTAGGCGTACTGACCCAGTATCAGCCGCTGCGGCTGAATACCCATATCGGAATCGGTATTCCGTGGGATCTCGATAAAAACGAAGGCGGCGTAACCGTTCTGCCGCCATACGAAAAAAGTACAAACAGCGAATGGTATACAGGAACTGCAAATGCAATTTACCAGAACATGGCTTATATGGAAACATACAATCCAGAATATGTTCTGATTCTTTCCGGCGACCACATTTACAAAATGGATTACGAGGTGATGCTTGACTATCACAAAGCAAACCACGCAGATGTGACCATCGCATGTATGCCGGTACCGATCGAAGAAGCAAGCCGTTTCGGTGTCATGATCACAGACGGAAACGGAAGAATTACCGAATTTGAAGAAAAACCGGAGCACCCGAGAAGCAACCTCGCTTCTATGGGCATCTATATTTTCAGCTGGAAAGCATTAAAGGAATCTCTGACAGCCCTGAAGGATCAGCCGAGCTGTGACTTCGGAAAACACATTCTGCCGTACTGCCGCGACAACGGAAAACGTCTGTTTGCGTATGAGTTCAACGGCTACTGGAAAGATGTCGGAACGCTTGGCTCATACTGGGAAGCAAATATGGAGCTGATCGATATTATTCCGGAATTCAATTTATATGAGGAGTTCTGGAAGATCTATACCAAAGGTGATATCATCCGTCCGCAGTATGTTTCCGGGGACGCTGTCATCGACCGCTGTATTATCGGCGAGGGCGCTGAAATCTACGGAGAGGTACATAATTCCGTCATCGGTGCGGATGTGCGCATTGAAAAGGGCGTTGTTGTAAGAGATTCTATTATTATGCGCCACAGCACAATCGGCGAGGGAACCCAGGTCAATAAGGCCATTATTGCAGAAAACGTACATGTCGGCAAACATGTTGTGATGGGCGTTGGCGAGGAAGCGCCGAACGTCTTAAAACCGAATATTTACGGATTCGGACTTGTGACCGTTGGAGAAAAGGCAGTCATTCCGGATGGCGTAACCATTGGAAAGAATGTCTGCATTTCCGGCGAAACTTCCCTTGAGGATTACCCGGATGGCACACTTCCGTCCGGCGGAGCAATTGTAGAAAAGGACGGTGAGTAATATGAGAGCATTGGGAATTATTCTTGCAGGCGGTAACAACAACAAAATGAGAGAGCTGTCCAATAAAAGAGCCGTTGCAGCTATGCCGGTCGCAGGCAGCTTCCGCAGCATCGATTTTGCTCTGTCAAGCATGGCAAACTCTCATATTCAGAAGGTGGCTGTCCTGACACAGTACAACGCCAGATCCTTAAATGAACATTTGAGCTCTTCCAAATGGTGGGATTTCGGACGCAAACAGGGTGGATTGTATGTATTCACTCCCGCTGTGACAGCAGAGAACAGCAACTGGTACAGAGGAACAGCGGATGCTATTTATCAGAATCTCAGCTTCCTAAAGAACAGCCATGAACCTTATGTGGTCATTGCTTCCGGTGACTGTGTATATAAGCTGGATTACAATAAGGTGCTGGAATATCACATTGAGAAAAAGGCAGATATCACTGTAGTCTGCCGCGATATGGAAGCCGGTACCAATGTAGAGCGTTTCGGTACGATCCGCATGAATGAGGAAAGCCGTATCGAAGAATTTGAGGAAAAGCCTCTGCAGGCCAAGACCAATACCATCTCCTGCGGTATTTATGTGGTACGTCGGCGACTGCTCATTGAGATGATCGAGAAGTGTGCTGAGGAAGACCGCTACGATTTTGTAAGAGATATTCTGATCCGCTACAAGGATCTGAAGAGAATCTACGGATATAAGATCAAGGATTACTGGAGAAATATCGCATCGGTAGACGATTATTACAGTACCAACATGGATTTCCTGAAAGCAGATGTGAGAAATTACTTCTTCAAACAGTATCCGGATGTATATTCCAAGGTAGACGATCTGCCTCCCGCAAAATACAATCCCGGTTCCCAGGTGCGCAACAGCCTGGTATCCAGCGGATGTATCGTGAATGGTGTGGTAGAGAATTCCGTCATTTTCAAAAAGAGCTATATTGGCAATAATTGTGTGATTAAGAATTCCATTATCCTCAATGACGTATATATTGGAGATAACACGCATATTGAGAATTGTATTGTGGAGAGCCGTGATACGATCCGGGCAAATTCGTACTTTGTGGGAGAAGGCGAAGTCAAGATCGTAGTAGAACGTAATGAAAGGTATGTCATTTAAGTGATCCGGATCCAACAGATATGAGTATGCAGGGCGATAGCCCGGAATACGAATATCTGTAGCATTTCGAGAGCCCGCAGGGCGGAAAAATGCGTAGGGATCACTGCAACAATACCAAGGGGGTTAGCAAATGCAGATTACAGATGTACGTGTTCGTAAGATCACCAAGGAAGGCAAGATGAAAGCGGTTGTATCCATTACACTGGATGACGAATTCGTAGTGCATGATATTAAAGTGATCGAAGGCGAAAAAGGATTATTCATTGCAATGCCCAGCAAGAAGGCAACGGATGGAGAATATCGGGATATTGCACATCCCATCAATTCTTCCACCAGAGAGAATTTACAGAAAGTAATCCTGGAGAGTTACGAGAAAGCATTAGAAGAGCCGGAAGAGGCAATTTAAATCATCAAAAGACATATAAAAACTGCTGTCGTCAGAGAAATCTGCGGCAGCAGTTTTTTACGCGGAAAATTAAAATCTTTGATAAGCACACAATCCATTTTCAAATTGAAGTCTGTCAATTAACTCCAAAGAACCGCCGACTCTTCGATACAATTCAATGGTTCCGACAGCAGTGCCGCCCTCCCATAGAGGAGCGGGAGAGACTTTTCCATCCGGATTTTCATAGAGCAGGGGCATCATCTGTTCCTTACTGCAGCTTCCTGAGATGCGTATGACGGAAGTACGGTTCTGCGCTTTGAAATGCCAGATAAAACGTTTGTTGGTTTCTTTTACCTTCCATTTGCAACGGGGCAACGTAAGCGGTTTGCCGAAATGATATTCGAAATCTTCTCCGGTATAAGTCAGCTGCATCAGGATTCTTCGCCGCATGGGGAAAAATAAAAACTTCGGACAACAGCCGTCGATGGCGAGAGCGGAATGTTTCAGCTCACGACCACTGCGTTCACTGATCAGATGACCGGAAGCAAACTGCAGCCATGGCTGATTGTAGCTGCGTCCCCAATGCTTGTCTGCATAGCCGTAGGAAGTCTCCGGTGTAATATCATAGGTGACACCGTTTAAATTAACAGTTCCCCGGAAAAAGGTCCGGATTCCCTCACCGTGCCAGAAGCTTTCCAACGCATGAATCACCGTAAAAAACGCATTTGCAATATATCCGGTATGGCAGGCTACCGCCTTGTGCATTTCCAGATCCCATACAAAACTGCCGGCATCGGTCATCAGAGAGCGATGCCGTGCGGTATCCTCGGAGATCTCGATGGCGCCACTGATGCGATTTTCACTTAAGACACATTCCTCAATCTGCATATAAAAAGGATCCTGTGCTACCTGTAGAGAGGTCATGGGATAGTAGGACTGCAATTGCAGCCCACCGTCACCGTTCTTAGGGAAAACGCCTGCTTTGATACAGACATAAGAAGGCTTCATGCCATGCCGTTTGTAATAGGGGTGTTGTCCGAGAATCGGCTGTGTGGTTCCGAGAGCCGGATTCAGAATACTATATTCCACAAAAAAAGTGCGGGTCTCCTGCGTCGTGGGACAAACGCCCTGGAAAGAATGCCACCAGCGCATGTAACCACGTTTTGCATCAGAACCGCGCAACATATATGCATTTCGTTTCAGATCAGATAAATTCATTGATGAAAGACTCCCCCGCTTTAGTACCCCTTAAAACAACATTTCGTAGATAACGTCTATATTATAATACTATATATTGTGAATGACAAGGGTGTCGGAAGAATCTTAAGAAAGTTTTAGAGATTTTCTTTGATCCGGATATCCACCGCGGTATAATTGTATTCCTTCTCCGGAGTCTCTCCGGTGGTCAGATAGGCGAACAGCAGGGAAAGCGGTTTGCTGCCCTGAATTTTTGGCTGCTGGCAGATAATAGCGGCAATCGTGCCATTTTCCAACATCTGTCTCGTGGTAGGGACCAGATCGAAAGCAATGATCCGGACGGAACCTTTTCGCTCCAAAGCTTCCACACTGCGGCAGCCGCCATAGACACCGCCGGCAGCAAAAAACAGCGCATTGATCTCGGGGTGTTCTGATAACAGTGCAGTGGTCTTCTCGTAGCTTTCCACTTCATCGTCGTGGATCTCCACCGTGTCTATCACGTGGATCCGGTCACGGTAAGGGACTAAGGTTTTCATAAATCCGGCAATGCGCTCCGTATGGCAGAGGATATTGGAAGAACCGGTGACGATTCCAATGTTTACCGTACCGGAAGTCATCAGCTGTAAAAGCCCGGCGGCAGTGGCACCACTGCGGGTATAATTGCTGCCCACATAAGCGAGGCGTCTGGAATTTTCAATGTCTGTATTCAGCGTGACTACGGGGATGCCTTGTTCATATAACGCATTGATACGGTTGCGGATCCGGGCGTCATTATAAGGAGTCATGGCGATGCCGTTTACCTCTTCCGCCAGTAGCTCGTCGATTGTCTGCAGCTGTGCCTCCACACCGAAGGAGATCTTCTTTGTAATTACAGTGCAGTTGTAATTTGCCAGCTCTTCCGCTTTTTCATCGATTCCTGCCAATACATCCTGGAAAAAGGGATTCCCGGTGGAAAACAGAATGACGCCTAACTTCAATCTCTTTTTCTGGGCAGCCAGGACCAGACCGGCACGATTGGGTTTATAGTCCAGTTCTTTTGCTATTTTTCTGATTTTCTCAGCAGTCTCCGGGTTTACTGCACCGCGATCATTCAAGACACGGTCCACGGTGCCGCGGGATACTCCGGCAAGAGCTGCAATTTCTTTGATTGTAGCCATAAAAAGCCCCCTATATTTTGTTATAAAAGTATCACAATTTCCACATAAAGTCAATTAATGTTGCTCACTTGTCCGAGCACGGTTTGGATAGACGGACATCGGGAGCATACAGCTTCATTTTTTAGAGAAAATCATAGGAAAAATAAAATTTCTACTTGAAAATATTTCTCACAGCAGTTATGATTAATACATAGCGTGCACGAGCACATAAAGGCGGCGAAACGGAAGTAAACAGTAAACACAAATAAAATGAAACTTATGGGACAAAAAATGCCGTACAGATTAAAATGGGAGGAAGAGTATGCTATATATTGGGATTGATCTTGGTACGTCAGCGGTAAAACTGTTGTTAATGGATAGTCAGGGGAATATTTGCAATATTGTATCCCGGGAATACCCCTTGTATTTCCCGCATCCCGGCTGGTCGGAACAGAATCCTCAGGACTGGTATGAACAGACCATGGAGGGCATCCGGGAGCTTTTAAAAGACGCAGACAAGAATCAGGTGGCAGGCATCAGCTTTGGAGGACAGATGCATGGACTTGTCATTCTGGACGAGAAGGATCAGGTGATCCGCCCGGCGATTCTATGGAATGACGGCAGAACCACCGAGGAATGTGACTACCTGAACAACGTGATCGGCAAGGATAAGCTGTCGGAGTATACCGCGAATATCTCCTTTACCGGTTTTACCGCACCGAAGATCCTCTGGGTGAAAAAGAATGAGCCGGAGAATTTTGCAAGGATCAAAAAGATCATGCTTCCGAAGGATTACATTGCGTATAGGCTGACCGGTGTACATTGTACGGATGTATCGGATGCTTCCGGTATGCTCTTGTTTGATGTGAAGAATCGCTGCTGGTCAAAGGAAATGTGTGAGATCTGCGGTGTGAGGGAAGAGCAGCTGGCGACCTGTTATGAAAGCTATGAAAAGGTGGGCTGCGTATTGCCTGAGGTGGCAGACGAACTTGGACTTCCGCACAATGTAGTGGTAGCGGCGGGAGCCGGAGACAATGCGGCAGCGGCTGTGGGAACCGGAACCGTTGGGGATAATATGTGTAATATTTCTCTGGGAACCAGTGGAACGATTTTTATCTCTTCTGATCATTTCGGTGTGGATCAGAACAATGCTCTGCATTCTTTTGCACATGCAGACGGTCATTATCATCTTATGGGCTGCATGCTAAGTGCTGCATCCTGCAATAAGTGGTGGATGGATGAGATCATCGGAACGAAGGATTACGCAGCGGAACAGGCACAGATCAGTAAGCTTGGAGAGAATCATGTCTATTTCCTGCCGTACCTCATGGGTGAGCGTTCTCCACATAACGATCCCAATGCCAGAGGTACCTTTATCGGCATGACCATGGACACCTCAAGAGCCGATATGACCCAGGCGGTATTGGAAGGTGTAGCATTTGCCCTGAGAGATTCTCTGGAGGTGGCGAAGTCTCTGGGAATCCATCTGGAACGGACCAAGATCTGTGGCGGCGGAGCGAAGAGCCCGCTGTGGAAGAAGATGATCGCCAACATCCTGAATCTGAAGGTGGATGTGATTGAGAGTGAAGAGGGTCCGGCCATGGGTGGTGCCATGCTGGCAGCGGTAGCCTGCGGCGAATATGCAAGTGTGGAAGAGATCGCAGAGAAGTTTGTGAAAGTCACAGGAACCGTAGAACCGGATCCGGAGCTGACAGCGAAGTATGAAGATCGTTATCAGAAATTCCGCCAGATCTATCCGGCATGCAAACCGCTATTTGAGATTATTAAATAACATCATAGAAAAATCAAACAACGACATAACAAAATGAACCTCGTTATTTTCAGATTGTGCTATAATAGAGAAAGGTTGGTAGAGTAGAATGAAAATTTTGTCGGTAAAGGATCCTGCGTTTCGAAAATACGGCAGAGTGATCACCAACGTGAATTTCACAGAACTGGTGGAGGAGATGAAGAAGACTCCGATTCCTGAGGGCGTGGTATATGAGCCCGGGATCAACGCCTTGGAAGCATTGCCTGTGAAAAAAGAACTGGAGACCATTACTTACGGGGAGATGCCCGTGCAGATCGGTTATTGTAATGGTCATAATTCCAAATTAAATGCCGTGGAATATCATAGAAGTTCAGAAATTAATGTGGCGGCAACAGACGCCATTCTGCTCCTCGGACAGTTGGCAGATGTGGCAGAGGATTTTACCTATGATACTTCTAAGATGGAAGCATTTTTAGTACCGGCGGGTACCGGTGTGGAAGTCTTCGCTACTTCTCTGCATTATGCTCCCTGCGGCGTAGACGGACGGGGATTTCAGGTGGCAATTGTATTGCCCCAGGGCACCAATTATCCGCTTCAGGAAACCCATCAGAAAGTGGATCATGGCCGCGCTCCCAGTGAGGATGCACTGCTTGCCGCTACGAATAAGTGGTTGATCGGTCATGCGGAGGGCGGACTTTCCGAGGGAAGCTTTATCGGACTGATTGGAGAGAATTTGGATGTCAGCAAATAGTGGGCATGATGTAGCAGGGTTTGAACGCTGGATTTCGCTCTGTGGATGGGCGGAATCTGCGGTAAAATAAATAATAATCTAGAGAAAAAGAAAACGAAAACAGGAGGATTACAAAATGAGTAATTTACCCGAAGTAAAAATTGGCGTTGTGGCTGTCAGCCGTGACTGTTTCCCCGAGAGCCTTTCCGTGAACAGAAGAAAAGCTCTGATGAAGGCTTATACCGAGAAGTACGGCACCGACAGTGTCTATGAGTGTCCCGTATGTATCGTGGAGAGCGAGATCCATATGGTGCAGGCATTGGAAGATATTAAGAAGGCAGGGTGTAATGCACTGTGCGTATATCTGGGCAACTTCGGCCCCGAGATCTCCGAGACCTTACTGGCAAAGCATTTTGACGGTCCTGCCATGTTCATCGCGGCAGCAGAAGAGACCCAGAACGATCTGGTAGGAGGCAGAGGCGATGCTTACTGCGGTATGCTGAATGCCAGTTACAACTTAAAGCTTCGTAATATCAAGGCTTATATCCCTGAGAATCCTGTGGGAACTGCAGCAGAGTGCGCAGATATGTTGCATGAGTTCATTCCCATTGCAAGAGCTATCGTGGGCTTAAGCGATCTGAAGATCATTTCCTTTGGCCCCAGACCTCTGAATTTCTTAGCTTGTAACGCACCGATCAAGCAGCTGTACAATCTGGGTGTGGAGATCGAGGAGAACTCCGAGCTGGATCTGTTCGAAGCTTTCAAGAAGCATGACGGAGATGAGAGAATTCCGGCTAAGGTAAAAGAGATGGAAGCAGAGCTGGGCGCAGGCAATCATAAGCCCGAAGTACTGCCTAAGCTGGCTCAGTATGAGCTGACCCTGTTAGACTGGATCGAGGCGCATAAGGGGTATCGTAAGTATGTAGCGATTGCCGGCAAATGCTGGCCTGCATTCCAGACCCAGTTTGGTTTCGTACCCTGCTATGTGAACAGCCGTCTCACCGGTATGGGAATTCCCGTATCCTGTGAGGTAGATATCTACGGCTGCTTAAGTGAGTTCATCGGAACCTGTGTCAGCGCAGATACCGTAACTCTGTTAGATATTAACAATACCGTTCCCGATGATATGTACGAAGAGTCCATCAAGGGTAAATTTAACTATACGCACAATGATACCTTCATGGGCTTCCATTGTGGCAATACCAACTCCAAGAAGCTGACCTCCTGCAACATGAAGTACCAGATGATCATGGCAAGAACCCTTCCCGAAGAAGTTACCCAGGGTACTCTGGAAGGAGATATTCTTCCCGGAGACATCACCTTCTACCGCTTACAGTCTACTGCAGACAGCAAGCTGCGCGCTTACATTGCACAGGGTGAAGTCCTTCCCGTTGCGACCAGATCCTTCGGCGGTATCGGTATTTTCGCTATTCCCGAGATGGGACGTTTCTATCGTCACGTACTGATCGAGAAGAACTTCCCTCACCACGGTGCCGTAGCATTCGGACACTTCGGCAAGGCTCTGTACGAAGTATTCAAGTACATCGGCGTACCAGTAGAAGATCTGAATTTCAACCAGCCGAAGGGAATGCTGTATCCGACCGAGAATCCTTTCGCATAAGGGACAATTACATAAATAAATAGACACTGATATATGCAATAAACGCCTCTGCCGGGTTGTTCGGCAGAGGCGTTATATTATGCGGAACGCTTGGCAAAATAGAAAAAATAGTATAACAAAAAATGATAAAATCAGCAAAAAAGATATTGCAATTTGGAAACGCTGCGTATATACTCTCAACGATAGAAATAAAGAGCTATGAAAGCAACCGGAAAACATTGATAAAAACGTAGCTACCAAAACCAGAGAGGATATTACCATGACAAAAGACCTGACAAAAGGCAGCCCCATGAAACTTATCATCAGTTTTGCTGTGCCGTTATTATTCGGATTTTTATTCCAGCAGTTTTATAATCTGGTAGATACCATGATCGTAGGACGTTTCTTAGGCGTGGATGATCTGGCAGCAGTGGGTTCCACCGGCTCCATCAACTTCCTGGTGATCGGTTTCTGCATGGGTGTCTGTAACGGATTTGCCATCCCTGTATCTCATAAATTTGGTGCCGGAGATTATGTAGGCATGCGTAAGTATGTGGCGAACTGTGCCTGGCTGGGACTGGTATTTTCCGTGGTTATGACCATGGTGACGGCAATTCTGTGCCGGAATATTCTGGTCTGGATGAAGACACCGGCGAATATTATTGATGGGGCTTATGATTATATTTTTATTATTTTCATCGGTATCCCTACTGTGTATCTGTATAATATCGTGGCAGGCGTGATCCGTGCTACCGGCGACAGTAAGACTCCCGTGGTATTCCTGGTGCTGTCTTCCATTATTAATATTGTGCTGGATCTGTATTTTATTATCTCCCTGCACATGGGCGTGGCGGGGGCAGCCTGGGCAACGGTGATCTCCCAGGGAGTCTCCGGTGTGGCATGTCTGGTCTATATGGTGAAAAAGTTCGAGATCCTGCGGATCCGCAGGGAAGAATGGAAAGTGGACGGACATATGATGATGGTGCTGTGCGGCATGGGCGTTCCCATGGGATTACAATATTCCATTACCGCCATCGGCAGCGTTATCTTACAGACCGCCGCCAATACATTAGGCTCTGCGGCAGTTGCGGCCATGACCGCAGGCGGCAGGATCGGCAGCTTCTTAGCCTGTCCTTTTGATGCCATGGGTTCCACCATGGCAACCTATGGTGGACAGAATGTGGGCGCCGGTAAACTGGATCGTCTCGGCAAGGGACTGAAAGCCTGTGTAACACTGGGTGTGGGATATTCCGTCATTGCTTTTCTGATCGCCGTTTTTTTCGGCGGTCCGCTGGCGCAGCTGTTCGTGGACGGCGGCGAGGCAGAGATCATTGCCAACGTGCGTGTTTTTCTGTTATGGAATACAGCATTCTATATTCCGCTTGCACTGGTGAATATTGTCCGCTTCCTGATCCAGGGTATGGGTTTCCCGAAATTCGCCATTTTAGCGGGTGTCTTCGAAATGATAGCAAGATCATTAGCAGGCTTTGGACTGGTGCCCATCATCGGCTTCACCGGGGTATGCCTGGGCAGCCCCATTGCATGGCTGATGGCAGATGCCTTCCTTATTCCGGCTTATTTCCATGTGAGTAAGGTGCTGCAAAAGAGGATGGTGCCGCAAACGGATGTCCCACAGGCAGTTTGACAACACGACGGTCGTAAGTCACCAGACCGTTGACTTCTTCCTCCACATCGGAGAGCTGCGTGTATACCGCACCGCTCAAGCCCTTTGAGATCAGAGGAAATAACTGTCTGGAAAATAACTGCTTCAGGGCAGCAGCCATTTCTTCCGGGGTGTCGTACTTTTGATATCCATAGACGCGGTTCACACTGGAATGCCCAGCGATATGGCAGGCGTAGCCACCATATTCCGAGATAACGAAAGCCCTTTTTCCATCCAATTTTACCTGTAACGGACGGAAGTAGTTATGAATACTGCGGAAATCCCCGCCTTTCTGGTCAAACCAGCCGCTGGCATGGTCTACCGGACGGGTGGGGTCTTTTTTTGCCACCATTTTCGCGATACGGGCGGCATCGAACTGCCCCCAGCCCTCGTTGAAAGGCACCCACACGGCAATGGAAGGCACATTGTACAGATGATCTATGGTGTCTAAACATTCCTGCTCCCAGCTTTTCCGGCCTTCCTCGGAGCTACGGGAGAACAGTTCGTAATGATTGTCCTTCGTGTGGGCGGACATGTGGGGGAACAATGTTGGCATATAACACACCCAGGGCATATGATAGGTAGAGCCACCGCTGACCATATCCTGCCATACGATCATTCCCAGACGATCGCAGTGGTAATACCAGCGCAGAGACTCGATCTTGATATGTTTCCGGAGCATGTTGAATCCCAGGCCTTTTGCAAGGTTAATATCATAGACAAAGGCCTCATCGCAGGGAGCGGTCATCAGTCCGTCGGACCAGTAGCCCTGATCCAGGATCCCATGGAGAAAATAGGGCTTGTGATTCAGGCAGAAGCGGGGGATACCCTTAGAATCTCGCTCTACGGAGTAGCAGCGCATGGCAAAATACCCTTCCACGGTATCACCATCGGCAGTCAGAGTAAAGGGATACAGCCAGGGGTGTTCCGGACTCCAGGGCTTGAAATTCACAGGCTCCGGTGCATCAGCGGGATCTGCTGCGGAATAGGTGACGCTGGCGGGAAAAGAAAGTACTACCGTGGTATGCGTGAGCCCAAAGGAATCCTGTTGCTCAGAAATTTTACGTACACGCATCCGCGTGAGTGAACCGGTATTTTCCTGCGCGAGGGTTCCGTCGCAGGAGGGGGTACTTACCCGGAATTCCAGATGGTTGAACGGCTTCGGAGAACACAGAACGAAGGTTACGGAAGCCTTGTTGTACTCCGGAGTGATCTTATAATTGATCACATAGTTTTCCGGAACCCATTCGTACCAGACACTCTGCCAGATGCCGCTCTGGGCAGTGTAGAACATGCCGCCGCGGTTCAGGGTCTGCTTTCCCCTGGTGGCGTAACCGGTGTCGGTCAGATCCCGGACTTTTACGTAGAGGGATACAGGATCCTCATTTACATACTCCGTGATGTCTAAGGAAAAAGGAAGGTAGCCGCCACTGTGGATGCCAAGCTGCTTTGTGCCGAGGAAAACGGTTGCCTCCTGATCTACCGCGTCAAAATGCAGAATGCAGTGCATGTTTTCCTCTTTTGGGGAAAGCTCTTCCGTGGAAAAAGAAAGTTCCCGGTGGTACCACAGGTATTCTTCAGGCTCCAGCCGTCTGTTTACTCTGGAAAGCAGGGCTTCCGGAGAAAAAGGAACCCGGATGATACCCTGAGCGGTAAAATGTGCAGGATCCTCCGAAGCCTTACTTCCATCCGCGTGCACAAAGGCATATTCCCAAAGACCGTTCAGCATATGATAATCTGTACGTCTCATCTGTGGCCGGGGATATTCGGACAGGATATCATCATAAGAACCGGATCGCATCAGCAATTCCCCCCAGGGAGTATAGAGGGGATGCAGGGTATCCTCCGGGTGTGCCTGATTCAGATTCGCAGCAGCATCTTTTAAGTTCATGCGAAAACCTTCTTTCCTAAAATAGATTATTTATAGTATACTACATTTGGAAGCATAGCACATGAAAAATGATACGATTCTTTGAGAAAAAAGTTTAGATAAGCCATCCAGAGAATTAATTCTGAAAATATGAGGTAGTACAGATGAATATATTGACTGTTGACAATATTACCAAAAGTTATGGAGTACGCAAGATTTTTGACGGAGCCTCCTTTTTCCTACAGGAAGGGGAAAAGGCCGGAATCATTGGTATTAACGGAACCGGCAAATCTACACTATTAAAAATAATTGCCGGGCTGGAAGAGACCGATGACGGTACCGTGATCAAGGCAAATCACTGTCTGGTGCGTTATCTGCCGCAGAATCCGGAGTTTGCACCGGAAGAGACCGTACTGGAAGCGGTGCTGCGGGGCAACCGCGTGGAGGAAAACGCAGGAACCATCGAGGCGGATGCCAAAAGCATGCTGACAAAACTGGGTGTTACGGAATTTGACCAGCCCTGCGGGCAGTTGTCCGGCGGACAGCGCAAGCGTCTGGCACTGGTATCGGTACTGTTGTCCCCGGCGGAGATCCTGTTATTGGACGAGCCTACCAACCATCTGGACAATTCCATGTCCGACTGGCTGGAGGAGCAGCTGCGCCGCAGAAAAGGTGCCATGATCATGGTCACGCACGACCGGTATTTCCTGGACAGCGTCACTGACCGGATCCTGGAGCTGGACAAGGGGAAGATCTATTCTTATGATGCCAACTATTCCGGCTATCTGGAACTGAAAATGCAGCGGGAAGAGATGGCGCAGGCCAGTGAGAAAAAGCGTCTGAACATTTTACGGAATGAGCTTGCCTGGGTGCAGCGCGGTGCCAGAGCCCGCTCCACGAAGCAGAAGGCGAGATTACAGCGTTTTGAGGAACTGAAAAATGTGAAAGGTCCTGTGACGGACGGTAAGGTAGAGCTGGCTTCCGCAGCATCAAGACTGGGACGGACCACCGTGGAGATCGAGAATGTGTCCAAGAGTTATGGGGATAAAGTCCTGATCCGCGATTTTACTTATCTGTTCGGCAAGGATGACCGGGTGGGATTCATCGGACCCAACGGAAGCGGCAAGACTACGTTAATGAAAATGATCCTGGGTGAAGTGGCTCCGGACAGCGGACACATCGAGATCGGACAGACCGTGAAGCTGGGATATTATGCCCAGGAGATCGACGACACCATGATGCATCCGGAGCAGAGAGTCATTGATTACATCCGGGATGTGGCAGAATATATCATCACGGAGGATGGGCAGATCACGGCAGCGAGAATGCTGGAGAGGTTTCTTTTTTCCGGGGAAGATCAGTATGGACAGCTGGGAAAACTGTCCGGTGGAGAGCGGCGCAGACTGCAGTTATGCAAAGTCCTGATGGGGGCACCGAATGTTTTGATCCTGGATGAGCCGACTAACGATCTGGACATTGCCACCCTGCAGGTACTGGAGGATTATCTGGACACGTTCCCAGGCATCGTCATCGTCGTGTCCCATGACCGGTATTTTCTGGATCGTGTGGTCCGCAGGATCTTTGCCCTGGAGGATACCCGCATGGTGCAGTATGAGGGCGGTTACACAGATTATGCCAATAGGAAAGCTGCGGAGGGGAACACAGAGAGCACAGGAACGGCGGCAGCATCCCAGCCGAAGAACGCCGATGAGGAAACTACTTCTAAAAACTGGAAAAACGGACAGAAACGCAAATTAAAATTCACTTACCAGGAACAGAAAGACTATGAATCCATTGAAGGCGAAATGGCGGCATTAGAGGATAAAATTGCAACTTTGGAAGCAGATTTTTCAAAATATGCCAGTGATTTCGTGAAACTCAATGAATTAACACAGGAAAAAGAGGCTGCGGAACAGCAGCTGGAAGAAAAGATGGAACGCTGGATGTACTTGGAAGACCTGGCGGCGAGAATCGAACGGGGAGAAGAAAACTGACAATCCGAAGTCCGGAATGTCAGTCTTCTGCATCGTCAGTAGCTGCCGCAACTGCGGATACCACGGAGGATACTACGGCGATCACTACTGCCAAAAGGATGATCAAAAGTCCGCCGGCTAAAAGTAAAAACATAAAGTACGCTCCTCTCTGAAATAACTTTACAGACACCCATATTATATCATTTTTCCTAAAAAAAACAATAAAAATCGGCATATAGTAGAAAAAATCACCAAAATGAAGTATAATAAAAGCATTCATCGGGACTGATTTATGTTTTGAGGAGGGTGCCTATGACGTATCAGAAAGCAAAAGAGGAAATCATTGAATCTTCTCCGCAGAAAACAGATGCCGGAAAAGAAGAATTATATCTGTATTCTCTTAGAAAAATGGCGGAAGAAAATGTAGAAAATAACAGAACAGGGCTGACAAATCTGCATAATATCAATTCTTTTTTCTATCTGTGCGGTGAAATGATCAAGCAGCAGCCGGATAAAAAATACGGTGTCATAATTATGGATATTGTACAGTTTAAGGCTGTGAATGAGTTCTGCGGCAGAGACGAAGGAGACAGATTGCTAAGATTTATTGCGTCTTGCTTTGACTGGTATGAGAATAACAGGCCGGATAGCTATGCCTGCCATATCAGAGCAGATATCTTTTGCTTATGCACAAGCTATGAGGAAGTAGAGGAACTGGAAATTATTGTGCGGGAGATCAGAAAAAAGATAACTGACTTTCCGTTCGCTTACCGTGTACAACCATCCTTTGGAATCGGAATCTCACCGGAGAGAGCCCCTGCCATCAGCTATCTGAAAGATTGCGCCACGATGGCTATGAACAGTATCAAAGGCAAAGTATATCGGACATATGCAGTATTTGACGAAAAAATGCGTAGTCAGAAGATGCGAGAACGCCAGGTGGAAAATGATATCGTGTCCGCACTGGAGAACGGAGAACTACAGCTGTATGTGCAGCCCAAGGTCGATATGAGGGACGGAAGAGTGATCGGAGGCGAGGCGCTTGTGCGCTGGAAGCATCCGGAAAAGGGGCTGGTGCCACCGAGAGAGTTCATTCCCGTACTGGAGAAAAACGGATTTATCATCAATGTAGATGAATATATCTGGGAGAAGGTGTTTGCTTATCTGGGAAAATTGCACCGGGAAGACCGGATGCTTGTCCCCGTTTCCATCAATGTATCGCGATTACATGCATATGATGAAAAAATGGCAGAGACACTGATCCGTCTCAGGGAGGAATATGATGTTCCGCCGGAGTATGTTCCGTTGGAACTGACAGAGAGCGCCTTCCTGGAGGACGAGGCAGGTATGTATCGCCGCATGGAAAGCCTGCGGGAGCGGGGCTTCCTGGTGTCCATGGATGATTTCGGAACCGGTTATTCGACTATGAATATGCTGAAGAACCAGACACTGGATGAGATCAAGATCGACAGAGAGTTTATCCGGGATCTGGAAAAGGATAAGAGCCGGATCATTATCCGCAATACCATTGCCATGCTGCAGCAGCTGGGAGTACATATCGTGATTGAGGGAGTGGAAACAGAGGAACAGAAGAGCTTCCTTTTGGGATGCGGTTGTACAGATGCACAAGGCTTTCTGTTTCACCGTCCTATGCCGGTGGAGGCGTTTGATGCATTGCTGTTGCAACAGGAATGTGAGTATGATAGGACAAAATAGACAAAGACAAAATATACAAGGTGCGAGACCGCAGTCTGACTGGATTTTCAGTGAAAAATCCCCGGACTGCGTTTTTTGTTTGGGCACTATTCCGAAAATCAGGAAATAGTTTTGAAAGCGTTGACATATCATGGCAGAAGGAGTAATCTGCATATTACCCGACGGGACAGTCAGAGCGTCGGCATCTTTTATCCGGTCATGTTCGACCACACATCACATTACAGAAGAAGTAATAACAGGGAACGGCTACAACAAAGTATGCGATTGGAGGAAAAATGGAAGAGGATTTACAGCGATTAGTAGAGGATTTCCTTACGCAAAAGCAGATTCTTTTGGTGCAGGTGAAAAAAGGAATTCTGAGTAAGGAACAATTTTTACGGGAAGTTTTGAAACACATAGAGCAGAATTATCATTTACCGGTGGAAAAACAGGCGGATCTTTTAAAAGAATTCGAGCAATATGTGTTCGGCTATTCCAGATTGTCACCGCTCATGGATGATGGGAGTATTTCGGATATCCGTGTAGTCAGCCATGACTGCATTCGGATCAAGAGAGAGGGGAAACGTATGGATGCAGGCATTGCCTTTGCTTCCGAGAAGGAATATCGACAGTTTATTGATTATATAGCGACCAGAAATCAGGTGAATATTTCGAATCTGAATGCAATTCAGCGATTTACGGATACGGAAAGTCATCCGGATTTTATATTTCGTTTTACACTGTCCATGCCGATCGTGAATACATACAGCGAACCTTATCTCTGTATTCGTAAAGTTCCGAAGAATTTTCCGATGATGGCGCAACTGGTGGAGAAGAACATGATGGACAGGGCAACGGCGGAACTGCTGGTGCAAAGGTTCCGGCAGGGGTCCACACTGATCTGCGGAGGTAATTCCTCCGGGAAAACGACACTGCTGAATGCACTTAAAGAGACTTTGCCGGATGATATGGCGATACTGGTGGCCCAACAGGCGGATGAACTGACGACACTTTTCCACCCGGATATGATGTTTCTACATTCCCTGCCGGGTGCTTCGGAGAGTTCAGTGAATTATGATCTGAAGCATATCAGCATTGCCGGTCTTACCATGGATGTGGATTTTTTCATTATCGGAGAAGTGAAGGGCGGAGAGGCACTGTATCTTCTGAATGCAGCTTATACGGGACAGATCTGTGCCGCTACAGTGCATGCGCCGTCCGCTGACAGAGCTCCGGAGAAAATAGTGGATTATGCAATGTATGACAGTAGATACTCACGCAATGAGTTGATGAAAATGATGGACTGCTTTCAGACACTGATCTTCATGGAACATTACAGGGTCAAGGAAATATTTGCCTGCCTGGGCTGGAACGCAGAGAAAGAGAATCTGGAATATGAGAGGTTGTTTTGATCATTACACAGGAGGAACTTATGATCATATACGTATGGATTGTCTGTTTATTATTTATGGGCTTTTTGCTTCTGTTTGGCCGGATGAGGTGGCTGGAGAAGCTATGGGAGCTGTTGCACCGGACCAGGGAAGGAATGGATCGTGCGTCACAACTGAGAGCAGTAGAGAACCGGCACCGTCTGATGGAATTTCAACAAAAAAATAATGTCTGGTACAGGATAGAAGAGGTTTTACGGTACAGCGGATTGCGCAGAAGAATGCCCCATTTTACAGCAGAAAAATGGGTTGCCGGAAATGTACTGCTGATTGCGGCTGTCTTCGGAGGGACACAGGTGCTTGGGTGCAAAATGATAACTTCACTTTTGTATCTGATGATCACAATGGCTGTCGAGATGATTCTCCTGAACACCTTTCGTTTCTTGGAATACCGGTCGGTAAATGACAATATTTTAAAGTGCCTGAATTTCCTGGGAAATTACAGCCTGACTGCCGGGGAGATCACCGGTGTCCTGGGGCAGGTGAGTAAATATATGGAAGAGCCACTGAAAGGAGTGATGGAGGAATGCGCCTATGAGGCACAGATGACGGGAAATTCCTCCACGGCACTGCTGGCAATGGCGGAAAAGGTGGAACATCCGAAGTTCAAAGAACTTGCCAGAAATCTGGAGATCAGTATACGTTACATGGCAGATCTGACAACACTGGTAGACAGTAGCAGACGTTCTGTGCGGGAATATCTTAGGACAGAGGAGGAACGAAAAGGAATGCTGAGGGAAGCAGCGATCAATATGGGACTGCTGGCGGCAATGTCAGTATTCGCTCTGATGACAGTGGATCGTCTGATCGATGTATCTGTCTGGAAGATCGTAACAGATACGTTACCCGGACACCTGGCATTGGGAATCTATGGGATCATATTTGGATTGTTCCTGCGCAAGGTATATGGGTTTCGAAGATAAACACAAATGTTGTGTAGATACCAAAATGTGAGGAGAATGAGAGAATGTACTGGAAAACTATTTGGATACCGCAGATATTGGGAGCTGTCTTCGGCGGAGTGTTTGTTTTTCGTCTGGGAAGGAGTAAAACACCGGAAATCCTGCTGCACACCATGGAGGAATTTACGGGAATGATACGGGAAAGCAAAGGCTATACCGGCTGGGCGGAAAAGACAGAGAGAAAATTGATCCGTAACGGAGCAAAATATCATTTTGGAAAAACGATTACTCCCATGAAGTACTTAACAGGTAGAATCGTACTGGCTTTTTTGGGGGCGATCAGTCTGTTGAAAATCGGATGCGGATACGCTGTTTTGGCAGCAACGGTGCTGTATTTTCTGCCGGAACTGCTGTTGATATATATGAATGAGAGGGATAATCGCAATATGTTGACGGAGATCAAGCTGATCTATCAGGCATTGGAGGTACAGATCCGTGCCGGTATTTATGTCGCGGATGCTTTGACGGAATGTTGTCAGAGTGTGAAAGGACGGCGCCTGCAACAGGCCCTGATAGAACTGGCGGGGGATCTTGTAATGCAGTCTGATCTTATGACGGCTTTGTCAGCTTTTCAGGGAAAGTTTGATAACCGGCAAATTGATGCATTGTGCATCACGCTGATCCAGGCGGGGGAATCCGGACAAGCTGTGGAACTCCTGGGAGATATGGGAGAACAGCTGAAGGATATGGAGATAACAGTTCTAAATCATCAGAAAAATGCACTGGACCGCAGCATTACATTTTACCAGTTGGGGATGCTGGGCGCGACTTTGGGAGTGATTTTGTATGCCTGTTTGGGATATATGCTCCGTGCGGCAGTGAAATTCTAAACAGCCGGCCAATGAAAAAACAAAAATACAAAATATTAAAATACGAAAGGAACGAAATAAAATGAAAGAGAAAAAACATGGAAATTGGGAAAAGATTGTGAGCGGAATTAAAAAACATGCCTTAAGCAGAGAACCGGGAATCGATGGGATTCTGGTGACAGTCGGACTATGCATTATTGCATTGTTGCTGTGTGTGGTCATGAAAGACAGTCTGACAACGTTTATACAGACGATCGTGACGGCAATGCAGACAAAAGCGGCAGATATTCTCACCGGTGTATAAGGCAGGAGAGTGTATGACAGGACGAAAAAAAGAAGCCGGAAACGTAGGAGAAATACTGACAATAGGACTGTGCATCCTGGCACTCACCGCATTAATGATAAGTTATATGGAAAATGTACAGCTGATTGCCAAAAAGGCGGAAGTGGGTCAGCTGGCACGATGTTATCTGCTCAAGATGGAAACGGTCGGCTATCTGGCGGCTCAGGATCAGACGCAGTTGACCGCAGAACTGGAGAATCTGGGGATGACAGGGATTGATTATGAGGGAAGTACATTAAATCCGGCGGGATACGGAAATGACGTTGTATTGCAGATTCATGGCCGGCTGGGGGAAACTTATGAAATTTATGAAAAAAGAGTATCTACAGCGAAAAACTAGAGAACGGGGGCAGGCTTCCTGGGTGCTTGGACTGTTCCTGATATTGTTTTTGGCAATACTGTTATGTATGCAGCTGCAGGTTGCTTTGTACAGAGAATCTGCCATGTATATGGAAGATGCCCTGGCATTGTCGAATCTGGCCTCGGCTGTCATCGATATAGAAGAATACGGCATTACGCAAAAAGTACTCATAACAGATCCCGAACAGGCATATGAGAGGTACTGTCATGCACTGAGAGAAAATCTCGGACTGGATAATCATTTTATGGCACAGAACCGGAGAATGATCTCTGGACAGGTGGAAATACAGAATTACACAATCTACAATGTCACGTCCGATCTGGTAGAGATATGGCAGAGAGATCGGGATGGAACGGTATCTGTATGGAGCGGAAATGTTGGAAATGTTCATGCACCGAACGGTCAGCTGATTGAAGAAACCGGTGTGTACAGTGAGATCGCTTATCCTGTGGAAGGATTTCTGGGCACACGCGTGATGGCTCATAAGGGAAAACTGGTAGATGTTATAAGAAACGACAACAGGGAGAAGGAAAATGAAATTACAGAAAATAAAGTTACGGGAAATGAGTAAAAACACAAAAAATAAAATATGGAATGGGAGTATTCTGGCGGCATTCATAGCGGCGGCAGCAGTATTTATCATAATGCTTCAGGCAGAAAAAAAGGTTCTGGCAGAGTATGAGAAAATCACAGTCTGTGTAACGATCGACGATCTCCCGAAGGGAGAAAGCATCACGGAAGACAACATCCTGAATTATGTACAGACGGTGGAGATCGACCGAAAGATCGTACCGGACACGGCAATAAAGAATATGGATGAAATCACAGGCAGAATAGCGGTACACCGGATTGAAAAAGGCAGTGTTGTGACCCGGGGAATGCTGGAAAGTGAAGAACAGATCACCGGAGAGATGGAAGAAGCTGTAATTGCCGGATTTTGTGCGGAAGATCTGTATCAGGCAGTGGGAGGAGTCCTGCGAGCGGGGGACAGGATTCATATTTATTGTATTGATAAAGAAGAAACAGCCAAAGAAAAGCCGGTTTGGAAGAATTTGTTCGTGCAGCAGGTTTTCGACCAAAACGGAAATGCGATAGACAGTGGAGATACAACGACTCCTGCGCAGAGGATCAATGTTTACATGGACAACGGTAAAGTAGATGATTTTTACAGAAATCTGGCAAAAGGATCGCTCAGAGTCGTTAAGGTCTGCGATTGACAGTGCCCCGGGATACACCAGGAAGGAGAAGCGGCATGACGGAGAAAATACGCTGTGCATTGTACAGCATCATGGGAATTGCACTGGGAATTGTGCTGTTGCTTCCGGGCGGGCATGTACAGGCCTCCGAAAAAAAGACGATTTACAACAGCAGTTATGTATCATTCAGCCCGGACGGGAAAGCATGGACAACCTGTGCTGGGGACCGGAACTATAAATGGTATGACGAAAACGAAACAACGACAGTGTATACCGGAATCAAATCTTCCCTGGAGGCATTACAGGAGGGAGAACATTATTACAGATCCAGCCGGAGAGGGGAAGTACCCATAGGGGCATGGCAGGTTGTTTTGCGCGATGCACAATGTATTCATAATGCATATGGAGCACCCCCCGGATGGCATGGTATTTCGTTCGGCATGAAAAAATGTCATAGGTATTATTATTCCGGCTGGAAGCCGTTGTGTGCGGATTGCGGAGAACCGATAGAATGGTGGAATATTTATATGAGCAGGGAAGCGGCGGAGACGATACAGTATATGGATCTGGGCAGCGAAGAAAACCCTGTGACCTATTATTATTTGTGTCCGTTTTGTAGTAATCTGGAACAGGGAGTTACATTTTCACCACACCGATGTAAGACGATCTCAAACAATCAGTATAGGATTACCTATGATGCAAATGCTGAGTCCTGCCATGGGTTTATGGAAGAAAGCTATCATATGTATGATAATGCTGTACTTTATGAGGGAAAAGAAGTAACGCCGGTCACACATCTTGTGGTAAATAATTATTCCCGGACCGGATATGTGTTCACCGGATGGAATAGCAAACCGGACGGAAGCGGTATCTCTTATGGGGACCGTGCAGAAATATACAATCTGTCTACGGCTGATTACAAAGACAGGACCACGTGGACGGAGGAAGACAACGGCACGGTGATTCTCTACGCACAATGGCGTCCCTGTAAAAGTACTTTGAAGATAGATGCAGCAGGAGGAAGCTATAACGGAGAAAGTGTTTTTTCAGTTACAGGGGAGTATCAAAAAAAATATGCATTGCAGGAAGCACATATAGAACCACCGGAAGGCTGTCTTATAAAGTTTGAGACCAACGGAGGTACGCCGGTGTCACCTGTCAGGGCGACTAATCATTTCGAAGAATGGATGAGGATCCTGCCATTCCGGGGACAGATAGACGGGGGGAGTTATATATTTCCCGCTGCAGACGGACATACGGATACGGTAAAAGCAGTATATCATCCGGATCCGGTCACATTGCCGGCCACATCCAGAGAAGGCTGGTCGTTCGGCGGATGGTATTATGATACAAAGTTTACGCAGCCGGCGGGCGCTCCGGGGGACAGGATCATCCCCTCCGCCTCACTGACATTGTATGCTCATTGGGTGACATTGCGGCTACAATCGACGGACAATTACAGAGCCAACGAGGGAAAAGGGGCGGTAGATCTGACATGGTCGCAGGCAGATCAAAAAGACAAATCGTATCTTCTGTTTCAGAAACGGGAGAATGGTGCCTGGACCAGAGTGAATACGGCAGACGATATCAGTAATGCAGCGGAGGTGAACAAAAAGGAGGAATATACAGGAAAAGAAAAAACATTTCTTATTCCGTATACAGGTCTCTATACGATAACGGCAAAAGGGGCCCAGGGACAAAATTATGAGTCAAACAGTGGAGGATACGGAGGGAGTGTTACGGGTACATTCTGGCTGCAACAGGGAGAGAAACTTACCTATTTTGTGGGCGGTCAGAATGGCGTGAACGGAGGTGGCAGCGCCACAGATTACGGAAACGGAGGCGGGAAGACAAGCGTTGTGTCGGACCGCAAAGGGATTCTGCTGATCGCCGGGGGAGGCGGTGGTGCATCTCCTGCCGGAAACGGAGGTGCCGGAGGAAGTATGGCGGGAGTGACAGAAAACAGTGACGGACAGGATGGAATGGCTGGTGGCGGTGCCGGATACCTGGGAGGAAGTGCCGGGGAGAGAATCGTTCATCACCATACGAACGAATGCTATCGGGATGCTTCTTATACGCCGGCTTTCGGAAATTGGCAGCATTTTGTGTATGCTAACGATTCCTACAGTAATACATATACCGCCACCAGTGTCGGAGGGCATACGAAGGATGATGACAACACTTACCATGTTATCAGAGCAGGCTGGTCCCGGCCTCATTGGGCCGCAGATGGATGGAATACCAGCGGATATCAGGGGATTGATACCAGAGGAAATACAAAATTAAATGTATCTGTATATGCTGACAGTTGGGGGAATGGGTGCAGATTTTCGCTGAACAGATCAGAATATTGTATTTTGAATCAGGCGGGAAGAATCATTCTATCCGGAAGCTTCCGGGATGCAGTGTATGCTTTGGGTGAGACACCAAACTCTTCGTGGCAGAATGAGGATGGCTCCTGGGGTGGAGCTCCGGGCACAAGTAAATTTTCAGGAACATTTCACTTTAACTTGCCGGAGGGAACTACAAAAGTATATTTGCACTTTAAATTTTATCACGATTGCAGCAATGCCTGGTTTTCATCATCTCTTACCGGTTTGAATTTCACCGGCGGAATGACATCGATTTGTGGATATACGGAAGGTCAGGTGCTGTCGTCTAAACCGGCCTATGGAGGAAGCAACTATGTGAATGAGGATTGTGTACAAATATTTGAAAGCCTGAGTGGTAATAACAGAGGTGACGGAAGCGTGGAGATTCAATCCCAAATGGTAGGATATCAGGAAACATCACATTTAAAAGGTATTGTGGCAACAGATTTTGCACTGCCGGATAAAATACCGACAGAAGCGATTTATGAGGCAATAGATGAAAAACGCGTACGTGTTACCTGGCAGGAGCCGAAGGACAACGGAACGGTATATTATCACAAGGCAGAATCATATCTGACCGGAAGTACAGTACGGCTTTGTGAATCGAATATTACACAAAACAGATTGACCAGTGGGATTGCAGGATATTATCTGGTTGCAGATGACGCAAAAGATACGAATGTAACGAAAGTTAACGGACATTTCAACACAGAACCGCATACAAATGTGACAGCTGACAAAATCACGAAGTATCTCCATGTGGCAGCAGTAGATGTTGCCGGAAATATAGGAGCTACAACACATTTCACCATCAAAGAAACAGAGGTGCCATGGAAGATTTATACCGGCCAGCTGATTCCGGAAGGAGAAGACGGAAATGTAGCTCCGTCATCGGAAGAAAGGTGCTGGTATGTACGCGCTGACGGAAGGACTCCGATCACATTAAAGCATCAGGCATATCTGAAAGGGGTGGCCTCTTTGCGATATCAGCTGAATGAGACAATTTATGAGACAAGGACACAAGAAGGGACAATAGCCCGGAATATTATCCGTACGCCTTCGTCAGATACAGCTGTGGAAACTGTCCGCACAGATGCTGAAGGTTTAATTTATGCTACGGAAGGAACCACAGTATTACAGCAATATCCGTATTCATTTACTGTTCGCTCAGATTCAGGTAAAAGTCTTACCGGTGTACAAAAATTTACGATCACAGGGGACCGGTCCGGACAGAGGATACAAGTAATTCCCATTGCAGAGGCCGATTCCGTTGCAGGTAAAATCTATTCGCTTCATGAACTGGATGAAAAAAATAAGATTACTCTGATCGCGGATGGAGAGCCGCCGGTGATATATGGAATGGAAATGCTGGAGAACAGGGAACTGATCGACAGGCGGGACGGAAAGGTGAATGTAACAATAACGGCTAGTGATGCTGTCAGTGGAGTGAAGGAGTTTTATGTGAACATACAAAATACAGACAATACTGTAAGTAAAACATATCATCCGGATGCAGATGGCAGTATACGGATGGAAATCACAGAAGATGATGCTCTGTTCAGCGGAGACTTTACTGTGTTTGCATATGCATGCGATCAGGTGGGAAATGAAACGGAAATATCCGAAGGAACGACGGAATTCGGATTGGAGGCTGACATTATCAGAATACGGGAGCCACAGGATGCAGCCTTCCGTTGCGGTGAGAGCGGTATCTTGACTTTTACGGTCTGGGGATATGCGGATCGTGTGGAAGTGATCTTCCCCAAAGAGATGACAGATCTGTGCCCGGAGCTGAATCGTATTTTTGACTATAGGGACAAGCCGGGATATCGTATTACGGAACAGTTACAGTTTATGGTGCCTTTGTATACTCCTGAAAACGAGAATTTTGAAGTTACGGTGAAGGCATATAAGGGAGATAAAAAGCTTGAGGACCATCCCGGAATTAGCGTGATCGGGGTAAAAGGCAGTGTATTGGAGGACCTGCGGACCAGACTGAGGTGATGACATGGGGAAAATAGTACTTGCGACGATCATCATTTCAGGCAGTGCAAAGTGGCTGCTGAATGTTGACGGGAATAAAGAAAAATGGTACGGAAGTGACAGGATTTTCATGTATGTCATGACTGTGTTCGGTGCGATGACCGTAAACTATTCGGAGCAATGCACAGAATACGGGTGGGTCGTGAGTAATCTCAGACTGCTGGCCGGCTGTCTGCTGGCCGGAGGCCTTCTGAGTGCAGCATACATGGATCGTAGAAATTGCTGGGTGTATAATTATGTATGGTGGTGGTGCCTCCCGTGGGCCGGAATCCTGGGAATGACGGCGGGCGGAGAATTTTCTGGTATCGTCGCTGTACTGGTGTTTGTCATGCTGCAGCAGCTTCTATTCAGCAGAATGTACGGAAAAGCGGATTGTCATGCATTTTCGGTCTGTGCTTTGGCGGAGTGCGGAAATGCAGTCGGAATGGTGGGGTTTCTGTTGCAGATGTTCCTCTCAGTCGTGTTATTGACAATCGTGCAGCTGTTTCGGGGAAATGTCACTCCAAGAGGCAGACTGCGCGAACCACAGCCGTTTATTCCTTATATTATCACAGCATTTTTTTCCGTAATGTTCCTCGAAAGTGTTTTTAGAACAACGTATATTTATGCATAAACAGTTGCGTATCTTTTTAAAAAGTGCTATAGTAACTAAAGTTTAGAAATCATAGTGGTTTCCAAAACACAGCCTGCAAATAAAAAGTCAAGGCTAAAATGAAAGAACTTTGAAAATTTTA
>ERZ780151.550-NODE-550-length-37278-cov-6.089649_pt1 | contig 37278 bp, 28 predicted proteins | sample MGYA00510983_ERZ780151 | MGnify/ENA primary metagenome ERZ780151 (study PRJEB29588, sample SAMEA2144623) | human gut metagenome | biome: human gut; feature: human-associated habitat; material: faeces | place: Denmark | collected 2008/2010 ... | reverse complement strand
TATTATTTACATCATTTTTCTTATTTACACCATCTAAGGACTTCATTGTCGGGAAGAGCAGAACATCACGGATCGCAGGAGAGTTGGTCAGCAGCATTACCAGACGGTCGATACCGTAACCGATACCGCCGGTAGGAGGCATACCGATCTCCAGTGCGTTCATGAAATCTTCATCGGTCGTATTGGCTTCCTCATCGCCTGCTGCCAGTGCAGCTTCCTGCGCCTTGAAACGCTCTCTCTGGTCGATAGGGTCATTTAACTCGGAATAAGCATTACACATTTCACGTCCGTAGATGAACAGCTCGAAACGCTCTACATAATCAGGCTTGTCCGGCTTTCTCTTGGTCAGAGGAGAGATCTCTACCGGATGATCCATGATGAATACGGGCTGGATCAGATGCTCTTCTACGAACTCCTCGAAGAACAGGTTCAGGATATCGCCCTTGGCATGACGCTCTTCGTAGTGTACACCCTTCTCGTCTGCCAGTTTCTTCGCAGCAGCGGTATCGGGAATCTGGTCGAAGTCAACGCCTGCGTATTTCTTGACAGCATCTACCATGGTCAGTCTCTCGAAAGGCTTGCCCAGGTCGATGGTCTCTTCTGCATAAGGGATCACGGTAGTACCGCATACTTCCTGTGCCACATAGCGGAACATGTTCTCAGTCAGATCCATCATTCCGTAATAGTCGGTGTATGCCTGGTACAGCTCCATCAGTGTGAATTCCGGATTGTGTCTGGTGTCCAGACCTTCGTTACGGAATACACGGCCGATCTCGAAGACACGCTCCATGCCACCGACGATCAGTCTCTTCAGGTACAGCTCCAGGGAGATACGCAGCTTCACGTCCTCATCCAGCGCATTGTAATGGGTCTCGAAAGGTCTTGCAGCGGCACCGCCGGCATTGGATACCAGCATGGGAGTCTCTACTTCCAGGAAGCCCTGTCCGTCCAGATAACGGCGGATGGCACTGATGATCTTAGAACGCTTTACGAAAGTATCCTTAACATCCTGATTCATGATCAGGTCGGTATAACGCTGACGATAACGGATATCGGTATTGGTCAGGCCATGGAACTTCTCAGGCAGGATCTGTAAGCTCTTGGACAGCAGTGTTACCTGGGATGCATGTACGGAGATCTCGCCGGTCTTGGTCTTGAAGACTTCACCCTCGATACCTACGATATCGCCCACATCATACTTTTTGAAATCCGCATAGGACTCTTCTCCGATGCTGTCTCTTGCTACATATACCTGGATGTTGCCGGGCAGATCCTGTACATTACAGAAGGATGCCTTACCCATGACACGTTTGGACATTACACGTCCGGCGATACGGACGGTCTTGCCTTCCAGTTCTTCGAAATTATTCTTGATATCGGTGCTGTGATGGGTCACATCATATTTGGTGATCTGAAAAGGATCCTTGCCTGCCTGCTGCAGGTTAGCCAGCTTCTCGCGCTTTACCTTAAGCAGCTGATGAATATCCTGCTCCTGTACATTTGTGTTCTGTGTATCTGCCACTTTTTTCCACTCCTTACTCTGTCTTACTTACTCAACGTTACTTCTCTGGATCTCCAAAATCTTATATGAGAATACACCTGCGGGTGTCTCTACTTCAACGGTATCGCCGACCTTATGGCCGATCAGTGCCTTACCTACGGGGCTCTCGTTGGAGATCTTGCCCTTTAAGCTGTTCGCCTCGGTGGAACCTACGATCTTGTAATCCAGCTCTTCGCTGTATTCAATATCCAGGATCTTGACCTGGCAGCCGATGTTGATCTTATCCAGATCTACTTCATCCTCGACTACGACTTCTGCGTTCTTCAGTATCTTCTCCAGCTCTTCGATACGGGCTTCGATGTCTCTCTGCTCATCCTTCGCTGCATCGTACTCAGCGTTCTCGGACAGGTCTCCCTGCTCTCTTGCTTCCTTGATCTTCTGGGCAACTTCCTGACGTTTTACCACTTTCAGATCATGTAACTCATCCTCATATTTTCTGAGGCCTTCGTAGGTCAAAATGTTTTTCTTTTCCTGCATGATACCGCACCTTCCTGTTTTCTATATTTTGCGCTACCGACACTCCCGGCAACATAACTGCCTAATCAACCGAGTTATTATACCCATTTTTACTGATGGTGTCAAGGTATTCCAAGGCTTTTCGCGGGTCTTTCCACTCTTTTTTCATGGAAAAATAACGGATCTGCGGACATCCGGACGTGACACGGCGTTCCTTTTCCTCCGATGCCGGAAAATCCAGCCAGACGCTGCCCGCTGCCAGCCCGCCACCGTAGACTTTATCACTGTCGCTAAAATCCAGCACCAGGCAGGGCGCCGTCGCCTCCAGCCGCACCCTGTCGTAATCTGCTGCTTCCGGTAACAGACGGATCTCCGGGATCAGTCCGTATTCGTCTTCCAGTTCCCAGGTCAGTTCGTCTTCCTCCTCCCGATATTCTCTGTCCGTGAGGTACCATTTCACGCTGCGCAGTGCCGCCACATACCGCAGCAGCACGTAGGACAGAAAGGGATTCTTCCCCAGCACGATCACATCCGGCCACAGCGGATGTCCCATCACATCTTCTCCGTACCGCAGCAGATGTTCCACCCATTCCTGCTGCCGGTATTCCCGGAATTCCCTTCCGTAATAAAAAGACAGGGGTTCTCGGCACACAATGTATGTGTGGTCCGGATCCTCTGTCAGTTCCCGCAATTGTTCCCGGAGTATTTGCTCCGTCTGTTTCTGTTCTGTGCCATCCGCTCCCGTCACTGCCGCCCTGACCAAACGGTAATCCCGGAATAGATATTCCGTCCGGCAAACAGTCACAGCCTCCGTAGCTTCCTGCGTTTTTGTAGTTTTCCACAGTGCATGGAATATTTTAAAAAGTTTTCCCCGGGGAGCGTTTCCCTTTTGCACAGGCTGTGACTTACATACCGCTGCCTGTACCCTCTGTTCCACGGTTTGTCTCACCGGATAGAGATACAAAATAGTGTCCATGCTACAGTGTATGCAGCCGGCCCGATTATATGCACAGTGCTACATCCAGCCTTCCGCAGACACTGCTGTACACCGGGCTCCCGGCACTACTCTTCATCCGGGAATATATCATGCACGCCCCGGATGAGCTCGTCCATTTTCTCCATGGTGTTGATGGTCTGGCGGAAATGGGCGGAATGGGGCATTCCTACGGTATACCAGGACAGATGCTTGCGCATCTCCCGGACGCCGGTATATTCGCCCTTGTATTCCAGCTGCAATGCCGCATGGCGCAGGATCAGTTCCCGCTTCTCCCTGTTCGTGGGTCTCGCGGGGATCGTGCCGTCTGTAAGGTACGAGACCACTTCTCTAAAGATCCAGGGATTGCCCTCCGCCGCCCGGCCGATCATGACGCCGTCACAACCGGTCTGGTCCAAAATGGCTTTCGCTTTCTCGGGGCTGTCCACATCACCGTTACCAATGACGGGAATCTTCACCGCATCCTTCACCTGTGCGATGATGTCCCAGTCTGCCTGTCCGCTGTAATACTGGGCTCTGGTCCGTCCATGCACCGCTACCGCTGCCACACCGCAGGCTTCCGCGATCTTCGCGATCTCCACGGCATTGACATGGTCATCGTCAAACCCCTTCCGGATCTTCACGGTCACCGGCTTGTCGATGGCTCTGACTAACGCCGTCAGGATCTGCTCCACCAGCTTCGGATCCTTCATCAGTGCGGAGCCCTCGCCGTTATTCACTACCTTTGGTACCGGGCATCCCATGTTCAGGTCCAGAATGGAAAAAGGACGCTCCTCGATGCGTTTTGCCATCTCCGCAAGAATCTGCGGATCAGAACCGAACAGCTGCAAGGAAGCAGGCACCTCGTCGGGATGGATTTCCATAAGGCTGTCAGTATTTTTATTGTTATAATAGATTGCCTTGGCACTCACCATCTCCATGCACACCAGTGCTGCTCCCATTTCTCTGCAGAGCAGACGAAATGGCAGGTCGGATACGCCTGCCATAGGTGCCAGGATGATGGGATTATCCAGGGTCACATTGCCAATCTGTAATTTCTTCATAATCTCTCCGTGGTCCGGTATCCTAATTTATTTCCCGGATACTACTTTCGGTTCTTGTCGTAGATGATCCGCAGTCCATCCAGCGTCAGAGAACTGTCATAAATATCAATGCTGTCTGTCTCGTCCGCAATGACTCTGCCCAGACCGCCGGTGGCTACCACCTTCAGATTGGCAAGACCGCTCTCTTCTTTTACCTTGCGGATGATGTATTCCGTCTGTCCGATCTGACCATACATCAGACCAGCCTGCATACTGGTAATGGTCTCCTGTGCCAGAATAGTCTTCGGCTTGCGGATCTCGATATTCGGCAGCTTCGCCGTCTCTTTCCATAAGGCCTCGGAACTGATGCGGATGCCGGGAGCTGTGATACCTGCGGTAAATCTTCCGTCCTCCGTGATCAGGTCATACGTGGTGGCAGTACCGAAATCCAGTACCAACACAGGTCCGCCGTATTTCACATAGGCTGCCACCGCATCGACGATACGGTCCGCACCGATACCTCTGGGGTCTTCCGTAGCTACCTTAATACCGCTTTTGACTCCGGGCCCTACGATGAGAGGCTTCGTATGCAGATAGCGGATGATAGAACTGGTCAGGGAATGCATCACATCCGGCACGACGCTGGCGATGATGGCTCCCTCGATATCCGAGATCTCAATTCCGTTATTTTTCAATAACTGCGTGATCATGATCCCGTATTCATCGGAAGTTCTGGGAGTCTTTGTCATGATCCGGAAAGTAGCTGCCAGTTTTTCCCCACAAAAGACACCCATGGTCATATTGGTATTACCTACGTCTATGACAAATATCATTCGCCGTCCTCCTCATCCAACAGTTCCGAAACATCTTCTTTTTTGATAAATACGCGGTAATACAGACTTAAGGATTCGAAAAGCTCCTGTCTGCTCCGACGGATCTCAGCGATCAGCAGTCCGGATGAGACCTCATCGTAATAGATGTCATCGTCATCCGCGTTAGTCTCCATGACCACGTTGCCGTCCTCTTCAAAGGCGATGGTAAACACGCCTCCCACTTCCTCAGTGAACAGCACGCAGATGATGTGCAGTTCTTCCTTGATGGATTCGGGAATCATTTTGAATTGTTCTTCGTTAAAGTAATATTTTTTCTCATAGGCATTGGCGCCGCAGAGTACAATTTTGTTCTCGTCCATAATTTTCTATCCTGTTATTTTTATTCTAAATCTGCTTCTGGTTCATGGTGCATCACGCTCCGCTGCCTCAGATGCTACACGTAGCCGTATACCCCACGCACAGACACCTCTCCGGCATAGACTTCCTCTATGCTGCCGTCCTGTCTCTCTACGAGAAGCTCGCCCTGGTCGTTGATTCCCCGTGCGGTACCGCGGAATTCTCCCTTGGGATCCAGCACGCAGACTTCTCTGTCCCGGTTCACCAGGAGCTTCGCATAGGAGTCTCTGAGCCCTTTCAGATCATGGGTCTGTAAGAAGATCTCATAATCCTCCTCAAAAGCTTCCATGATGTCCGCGATCAGCTGGCTGCGGGAGATCCGGAATCCGCACTGTTCCTCGATGGCTGCTGCCCGGTCCCGGATCTCCTTCGGGAATTCCTGCCTGCGCACATTGATGCCCACGCCGATGACAATGTGATGGATATAAGCCTGTTCCATGCTCATCTCCGTGAGGATACCACAGACTTTTTTTCCATCCACCACAATATCATTGGGCCACTTGATGCCTACCTTTGCCGCACCTTCTTCACTGCCGCGTCCGAGAGTCTGCCGAATACCCTTAGCCACCGCCAGTGCCATGACTAACGTTAACATCGGTGCGCAGTCCGCATTGAAATCCGGTTTGAGCATTAACGTATAGTAAATATTGCTTCCCGAAGGGCTCTCCCAGCCGCGGCCTCTGCGGCCCCGTCCGGCAGTCTGCTGATCCGCTACGACCAACAATCCGCTCTCTGCTCCCTGTTCCGCTTCCAGCTTGGCACGGATATTGGTGGAATCAATGCTGTCGAAAAACAGTAAGGGATGTCCCACCCACTTTGTCTTCAGTCTGCTTTGGATATCGGCCTGGTTATAGACCTCCTCCGCCTGATCCACCAGGTGGTACCCCTTGTTCTGTACCGCCTCGATGACATAGCCTTCTTTCTTCAGTTGTCCGATTGCTTTCCATACGGCAGTCCGTGATACTCCGAACTGCTCACAGAGTTCCTGTCCGGAGACGTAAGTCTCCTTTTCCCGCAGGAGCTCCAATATCTTTGCTTTCATACTCATAAAGTTGCCGCCATCACTGCCTTGATTGTGTGCATACGATTTTCTGCCTCTTCAAATACCAGAGACTGTCCGGATTCAAATACTTCGTCGGTGACTTCCATCTCGGTGATGCCGAAACGCTCACCCATCTGGGCACCGATCTTGGTCTTCAGATCATGGAATGCGGGGAGACAATGCATAAAGATTGCCTGCTCACCGGCATTATCCATCACCGCTTTATTCACCTGATAAGGGGACAATTCCTTGATACGCTCGGTCCATACTTCGTCCGGCTCACCCATGGATACCCAGACATCCGTATAAATGACATCCACATCCCTGGTACCTGCCTTCACATCTTCGGTCAGGGTGATGCTGCCGCCGGTCTGTGCCGCAATTGCTTCACACTCTGCCACCAGCTCTTTTGCCGGGAAATATTTTGCCGTGGTGCATGCGGTAAAGTGCATACCCATCTTCGCACAGGCTACCATCAGAGAGTTTCCCATGTTGTAACGGGCATCTCCCATATAAGTCATGCGGATCCCCTTCAGGTGTCCGAAATGCTCACGGATGGTCAGAAGATCTGCCAGCATCTGGGTGGGATGGAATTCATTGGTCAGCCCGTTCCATACGGGAACCTTGGAGTATTTCGCCAGTTCCTCTACGATATCCTGTCCAAAGCCACGGTATTCGATACCCTCGAACATGCCTGCCAGTACTCTGGCGGTATCGGCGATGCTTTCTTTTTTACCGATCTGGGATCCGGTAGGATCCAGATAAGTGGTACCCATTCCCAGGTCATGCGCTGCCACTTCAAAAGCACATCTGGTACGGGTACTGGTCTTCTCGAAGATCAGAGCCACATTCTTGCCTCGGAGGGTATCTACGGGGATTCCTTTTTTCTTTTTATCTTTCAGGTCTGCCGCCAGGTCCAGCAGATATTCGATCTCTTCCGGTGTGAAATCCAATAATTTCAAAAAATCGCGTCCCTTTAAATCCATAATACTCCTCTTTTCCGAGGCTTCGGCCTCTGTATTATTTTTAGCTATATGTAATCAATATACTTCATTATCCGGCGTTTTTCAACCCCTCGCAGCATGCACTTCATGCCACGTTTTCTGATCCTTGGAGCAAAAAAGGATCCCTACCGGCATTCCGGAAGAGATCCTCTTTGATCTGTCTGATTCTATTCGTTATGACTTTTATTCTGTTTTTTTGCCGGCTGCTGCCTTGAAGGTCTCTGCTATGCTGGCAATGCCCTGCAGCTCTGCGGGGAGCAGGATGGTGGTGGCCTGACCGTCCGCTACTTTCTCGAATGCTTCCAGGCTCTTTAACTTCAGGACTGCGGCATCTGCACCCGCTTCCTTCAGCATCTTGATACCGTCGGCATTCGCCTGCTGCACCTTGAGGATGGCTTCGGCTTCACCTTCTGCCTCGCGGATCATCTTCTCCTTCTCTGCCTCTGCACGGAGGATGGCTGCCTGCTTATCTGCCTCTGCGCGAAGGATGGCGGATTCCTTGGCACCTTCTGCCTCCAGGATCTTAGCCTTTTTCTCACCTTCGGCACGGGTTACGGCTTCACGTCTCTCACGCTCTGCCTTCATCTGCTTCTCCATGGCGTTCTGGATCTCTGCGGGAGGGATAATGTTCTTCAGCTCTACACGGTTCACCTTGATACCCCAGGGATCGGTAGCAATATCCAGTGCTGCACGCATCTTGGTATTAATGGTCTCACGGGAGGTCAGGGTCTGATCCAGCTCCAGGTCACCGATGATGTTACGCAGGGTGGTGGCAGTCAGATTCTCGATCGCCATCATAGGGTTCTCTACGCCGTAGGTGAACAGCTTAGGATCGGTGATCTGATAGAAGACTACGGTATCGATCCGCATGGTTACGTTATCTTTGGTAATTACGGGTTGGGGCGGAAAATCCGCTACCTGCTCCTTTAAGTTAACTTTTCTGGCAACCTTGTCGATAAACGGGATCTTTAAGTGAAGTCCTACATTCCAGGTTGCCTGGTAAGCACCCAGGCGCTCGATGACGTAAGCCTTTGCCTGGGGAACTACCTTAATACAGGATACGAAGATACATAATACTAAAACGGCAATAATGATCAATGCTAACATTTTTCCTCCTTCTGCGTACGTTTGTGTACGCTGCGTACCCCTTGTACGCACTTTTCCCTCATGTATTGGTTCTACACGATTCTTACACCTGCGGCTCTGATAAGTTTTCCGTCACTTTTGCCATCTGGGGATCCACTTTAACGATCAGCTTGACCCCGTTGACTGCCACAATGTCCACCACGGTCCCGGGCTGTAAATTCATCCCGTCCGCTTCGGTTCTGGCACTCCATTCCTGTCCACCTACCGTCACCTGGCCGATGCCCTGCAGATTGTCGATCTCACTGGTCACGATTGCCTGTCTGCCGATCATGCTTTCCACATTCGTCCTTACGCGGTCTCTGTTAAAATATCTGACTGCGATGGGTCTGGTGAAAAATAACAGCAGCAGAGATACTGCAAAAAATAGCAGGATCTGTAACCAGACCGGTCCATGAAATGCGGCAACGATCACTGCCACCACTGCGCCTCCGGCGAACCATATGCTCGTCAGTCCCAGCGTAGCGACTTCCACACCGATCGATACGATCAACACCACAAGCCACAAGGTTACCATTTCACTCATGTAATCACTCCTTTGGTTTTGTAGTTGTATCCAGTGTACTACAAATGTATGTGTATGGCAACTGCAACCTTCGCACGATACTTATGGTTATTGTGCTGTCTGTAGATGTCTTTGTAGTCAAAAAGACGGCATCCCCTTTGGGGCACCGCCTCTTTTGTTGTAATTTTGTGATTTTAATAGAATACATGATTACCGATCACGATTCCGTCACGGCCGTTGTTACGTCTGAAGTGTGTCAGATCTCCCACATTGGATACGCCGGAGATGGCTTCTTCCGCTGCCTTGATACAGCTTGCGTTGATCTTGCCGGATTCGTATACGGTATTTACCTTACCGTTCAATGCCGGAGTGAACTGTCCGGACGCATAGATCACACCATGAATGCTACTCGGGTAAGCGCCGCTTCGTACACGGTTCATAACAACAGCACCTACTGCCAGCTGTCCTTCGTAGCTCTCGCATCCTGCCTCGCACTGGATCAATGCTGCCAACAGCTGCGTGGTATCCGCATCGGTGGTGTATTCGCCGTAGTTCACATGACGTTTTGCTTCACGCTCTGCGGCTTCTCTTGCTTTGATCTCCTCTAAAGTCTCACCGGAGTCGATCTGGAAATCTACTGTTACATACTCCGCAGACACATATCCGTCTGCTCCTTCGTAGTCGATGCAGACCCATTCGGGATTACTGTTATCTACTACATCCACTATATCGCCCTTGGGAAGAAGTCCCAGAACTCCGGCCTCCTGATCCGCCTCGGTTCTCACACGAAGAGTCTCCGTGTTGATCTGTGCGATCATTCTGCCCACATCATTGGCCAGTGCCTTCGCATCATCCCCGAACAGGAGATATTCGTCTTTGGCCCAGCCGATCAGCGTACCGGACTGGATCTTGGTCCAACCGTCCCTGCGCTCTAAAATCGTACCTCCACAGTCTTTGTACAGCTTGCCGACCTTGGAAGCATCCTCACTGGCATCGCTTCGTACATTCACGGCATCTCTTACGTTTGCCATGACCAGCCCGGAACTGATCTCTTCCTCAGAGGGGAATGTCAGATTCAATTCCTGCACCGTTGCATTGATGACCTCAGTACTGTTTTTGGAACCGGGGTCTAAGATCGATGCGACACCACCGTTCAGATCATTGACATAGTTTTTAGTATTGCTTGCCTGTGCGGTCATGCTCATTTGCATGCTCAGGAAGATAGAACAGAGCAGTCCTGCACATACAACCAGCATTCTTCTGCTTTTTGTCATCTTGATACACGCCTTTCCCACAGGAAAATTCCCCGGACGGGGTGGTATACCTGCGGATCTCCCAGTGAATAGTATATGATGTATTTCTTAATATTTTCACCAGTTTGTTACAAAAATGTTAAATTTGTTACGCGGAATATCATAGCAGATGACAAAATATTTGTCAAGTTATGGGGGGTGGGCGCTATTTAGCCATGACAGCTCGGCTTGCGCCATTCGCAAAGTCGCGTTATCACGCTTTTCGTCACTGCGTGACTACCTTTGCTCATGAACCGGCGCTCAACTCATGAACATATTCGTTCACAAAATCATGTTAACATGATTTTTGCTCTCGACTCTGTTCATGGTCGAGCTGTCACTACATACATTTCGACTTCTCGATGCAGGCGTCCATGGCATCCATCACAGCGGCACGCATGCCCTTCTCTTCCAGTACTTTGACTGCCTGGATGGTGGTACCTCCGGGAGAACATACCATATCTTTCAGCTCCCCGGGATGTTTTCCGGTCTCCAGCACCATTTTGGCACTGCCGAGTACGGACTGTGCTGCGAATTCATAGGCCTGTTTTCTGGGCATTCCGGCTGCTACAGCTTCATCTGCCATGGCCTCAATAAACATAAATACATATGCGGGAGAGCTTCCGCTGACTCCCACGACCACATCCATCAGACGCTCCGGTACGACACTTGCGATGCCGAAGGAACGGAGCAGGGAAAGCACCTGCTCTGTCTCATCCTCCGTGACATTTTCTCCGATGCATACACCGGTACAGCCCTCCAGTACCAGGGCCGGCGTATTGGGCATGCAGCGGATCAGCTTAAGCTCCGGTCTGTCAAATGCATCCTTCAGATACTGTAGATTCCTGCCTGCTGCGATGCTGACGATCAGGGTATCAGCCTTCACAGCATCCTTGATCTCGGCGATCACTTCCGGGAAAAAGATAGGCTTTACGGCTAAGAACAGGATATCTGCCTGCTCAGCCACGGCAGCATTGTCTGTTGTTGTGTTAATATTAAATTTTGTTTTAACTTTTTCTGCAGTTGTTTCTGTCTTAGAGGAACCGATGATGTCCTCCGGCTTTGCAATGCCCTTCTGCAGCATGCCACCGATCATTGCCGTTGCCATATTTCCCAATCCGATAAATCCAATCTTCATAATATCTGTCCTCCTGCTCTGTTTTCTACCTAAATATCATATAGCCCCGAACCGCTACTATGCCTACAGGTTTCGCTGTCTGTGCGCCTCATACATCAAAAGAGCCGCTGCGATCGAGGCATTCAGGGATTCCACCTTACCCTCCATGGGGATTTTGAGGTATTGCCCGGCCTGGTCGGAGATCTCTTTGGTCAGTCCGTTTCCTTCATTGCCGATGAGAAATGCGGTGGGCTCCCGGAAGGAAAAGCTATCGTAATATTTCTGTCCCTTCAGGTGTGCCGCGTAGGTATGAATCCCTCGCTCATGCATCTGCGTCAGCACCGGGGATAGCTCCGGCACATAGACAAACGGTACCCGGAATATGGATCCCATGGTGGCACGGATGGTCTTGGGATTGAAGATATCCACAGTCTGTTGGTTCATAATAACGCCCGTTATTCCTGCTCCTTCCCCGGTACGTATCATGGTTCCCAGGTTCCCGGGATCCTGTAAATTCTCCAGGATTAAAAATAAAGGCTCCGGCTGTTCCAGAAGCTGTGTCAGATCATAGGAAGGCTGCTCCAACACGGTGAGGATCCCCTGGGGAGTCTGGGTATCTGCCATTTTTGCAAATACCTCCGGGGATACGGTCTCATAGCCGGTCTGCTGAAGCTTATCCCAGAATGCAGTATCGCCGTTCTGTGCGTTCCGGCGGAGCTTCTGCTCCAGTTCTTCTGTGAGATAGACCTCTCTTACGCTTTTTACCGGCGCTTCCTCACACATCCTGACGCCCTCCGCCAGGAATACGTGATCCTTACGCCGTTCCTTCGCCTTCGTCTGCCACTGCACAACCTGTTTTACTTTTGCATTGTTGCTGCTTGTGATCATATCTGTCTGCTCCCTGCTATATATCCATAATAATGCATAATAATGCGATTTTTCGTGCTACGCACTCTCAAAATCGCAACATCCATTCGTATTCCGGACTATCGTCCTTCATACTCATGTCTGTTTACTCCTCTCATAGAATGCATCCCCTGTCTGCAAGCAGACGTGATGCATTCTATGGATGAGTTTATTATAGTCAAAAAGGCGCTTCCACGCAATGGGAAACGCCTTTGTCTTCGTATCCGTTCATCATGAGTAGAAAAATATGCATAGTGTGCAAGCACCCACGCATATTTTCTATTCATGATGTCTGAACTGTTAAATTAGATGGAAAGTAAACGAGATACCTCGAACTGATAATCGTTGATACCCTTCTCCATCTGCAGTGCATCCTCAATATCAAAATCGATGAATTCACCGTGCTGGTAACCAACGACACGATTGGTCTTGCCTTCCAGCATGATGTCTACTGCGTAAGCACCCATGATAGATGCATAGTAACGATCCTTCGCAGTAGGGCTTCCTCCACGCTGCATGTAACCTAAGATCGTAGCACGGGTCTCAATACCGGTAGCTGCCTCGATACGGCGTGCCATGGAAGTGGAATGTCCGATTCCCTCGGCATTGATGATGATGTGATGGGTCTTGCCATGCTTACGGTTGGTAATGATATTATTGATAATATTCTGTTCGTTGTAATCGTACTTCTCGGGAAGCAGGATATCCTCGGCGCCGTTGGCAATACCGCACCACAGAGCAATGTATCCGGCATTTCTGCCCATTACCTCGATGATACTGCATCTCTCGTGAGAGGAAGAGGTATCCTTAACTTTATCAATAGCCTGCATTGCAGTGTTCACTGCGGTATCGAAGCCGATGGTGTACTCAGTACATGCAATATCCAGGTCGATGGTTCCGGGAAGGCCGATGGTGTTGATGCCCAGTCTGGACAGAGCCTGTGCTCCACGATAGGAACCGTCACCACCGATGACAACGATACCGTCGATACCGTGCTTTTTACAGATCTCAGCGCCCTTCTTCTGTCCTTCCGCTTCCTTGAACTCCAGACAACGTGCGGTTCCTAAGATGGTACCACCGCGCTGGATGATATCGGACACATCCTTGGCTTCCATATCTACGATCTCTTCATTCAAAAGACCCTGATAACCTTTTTTAATACCCTTAACCTTCAGTCCTCTTGCAATGGCTGTACGAACAACTGCACGGATAGCAGCGTTCATTCCCGGTGCATCACCGCCGCTGGTCAGTACGCCGATCGTCTTAATCTCTTTTGCCATGACTGTTACCTCCTAAGTAAACGAACGAATAATTTTCTCTTCTCGATTCTTTATTTTAATCTATTTTTGAGCGGTTTTCAATAGGTTTCGTTATAAATTTAACATTTTCTTTTCCAAACTGCGATGCAAGCTTTTCCATTAATGTCTCATCGGCTTTTACCCTGAGATTTGCAGGCAGGATCTTGATGTTTTTAATATCTCTCAGGTAGATCACCACATCGTCATTGCCGTCGGAGTCAGCGATGGCCTGTAACAATTCCTGTTCTCTGGTCTTATAGGCTTCCATATTGGGAAACTGGATCCAGGCCCCCGCGGGCATGCCTTTTTTCTGCCCGGTTCCGGCGTTCTGCGGCCGCTGACCCGGTTGTGTCTGTTCCACTGTTCGGCCTGTCTGTCCGCCTGACATGGCACCGACCGGCTGCTGCCCACTGCCGTTCCCATTTCCATAGGATCCGCCGCGGCTGCCTCCCCGGCCTCCGTAATTCCTTGGGAACAGTGGCTGGCCGCTCTGGCTTCCTGTGCATCCTCGAAGCTGATGATCTGGTCGCAGATCAGCTTGCCGTCCTTGTCCTCTTCCAGGGACACTCTGCCCCGGATGAACACTTTGGCATCCTCTGTAAGCAAAGTGTTGTAGCGCTCGTATACCTGGGGAAATACCACGACTTCCACGTTGCCGATCAGATCCTCCACATTTAAAAATGCCATGATCTTGTCGTTCTTGGTGTATTTTACGTTTTTGTCCGCGATCAGTCCACCGATGACTGCATTCGCCTGATCCTTGACCAGTTCCACCTCTCCGGACTCTTCATCCAGCGCAAAGTCTCCGGCGGTATTGCTGATGCAGTTCTGCCACAGCTCCTGGTATTCCTCCAAAGGATGACCGCTGACATAGACACCCAGGACCTCTTTTTCAAAGCCAAGCAGCATTTCCTTGCTGTATTCACCTACATTCGGCATCCGGATATCAAATTCTTCCTTATCTTCTTCGCCGGCGATATCAAACAGGGAAATCTGTCCTGCCAGGTTGTTTTTCTTGTCATGGGCGATGTGATCCGCGATCTGCACATAGACGCTCATGAACTGTTTTCTGGTGCCGCCCAGTCCGTCCATGGCTCCTGCTTTGATCAGGTTCTCAATGGCCCGCTTATTCATCTCTTTTTTGTCAGACATGCGGGTGATGAAGTCCTTCAGGTTTGTGAAGGGGCCTCTCTCCTTACGCTCCTGCACCAGGCTGTCGATGACCGGACGTCCCACACCTTTGATGGCCGTCAGGGCATAGCGGATCTTGCCGTCTGTCACAGAGAATCCGGCTTCTCCCGCATTTACATCCGGCGGCAGAATGGCGATATTCATGTTCCGGCAGTTCAAAATATACTCCGATACTTTTTTCGGGTTATCGATGACGGAGGTCATCAGTGCCGCCATGAATTCTACGGGATAATAGTATTTTAAATACGCCGTCTGATAAGCCACCACCGCATAACAAGCCGCATGGGACTTGTTAAACGCATACTTGGCGAAATCCATCATGGTATCGTAGATCTGTCCTGCGGTCTGTTCATCAATGCCGTTGGCGATACAGCCGGGGACATTCTCCTCCGGATTGCCGTAGATGAAGTTCGCCCGCTCTTTTTCCATGACGGCCTGCTTCTTTTTACTCATGGCACGGCGCACCAGGTCGCTTCGGCCCAGAGTATATCCCGCCAGGTCACGGACGATCTGCATTACCTGCTCCTGGTATACGATACAGCCGTAGGTGGGTTTCAGGATCGGCTCCAGCTGAGGACAGGCATAGGTCACATCCTCCGGATGGTTTTTCCCCTGGATATACTTCGGGATAAAATCCATGGGACCCGGACGATACAGAGAAATACCGGCCACTACATCCTCCAGATTCTGGGGACGCAGTTCCTTCATGAAGCTCTTCATCCCGGCACTTTCCAGCTGGAACACACCTTCCGTTCTGCCGGTGCCGATGGAAGCCAGTACTTTCGGGTCATTATAGTCTATGGCATCCACATCAATGTGTCTGCCGGTGGTATTCTCTATGAATTTTACAGCATCATGGATCACGGTCAGGGTACGCAGTCCCAGAAAGTCCATTTTCAACAGGCCCAGTTCTTCCAGCGTCGTCATGGTAAACTGGGTAACGATGGAACCATCAGAGCCTCTGGACAGCGGCACGAATTCGTCTGCGGATTTCTGACAGATCACGACACCGGCCGCATGCATAGAGGTATGTCTGGGCAGTCCCTCCAGTCGCTTACACATATCGATCAGATGGTGGACCTGTTCGTCCTCCTGATAGAGCTTGCGGAATTCCGGATTCATCTCCAGTGCTCTGCTCAGTGTAATGTTCAGTTCGTTCGGCACCATTTTGGCAATAGAATCCACGAACGCATAGGGCAGGTCCATGACACGGCCCACATCGCGGATGACACCTTTCGCCGCCAGAGTACCGAAGGTGACGATCTGTACCACCTTGTCATTGCCGTATTTTCTGCCCACATAATCGATGACCTCCTGTCTCCGTTCAAAGCAGAAATCCACGTCAATATCAGGCATAGAGACACGTTCCGGATTCAGGAATCGTTCAAACAGCAGATTGTAATGAATCGGATCGATGTTGGTGATCTTCAGGCAATATGCCACGATACTTCCCGCCGCGGAGCCTCGTCCCGGTCCCACGGGGATCCCGTGCTCCTTCGCATAATTGATGAAATCCCACACGATCAGGAAGTAGTCCACATATCCCATTCTCTGAATAACGCCAAGTTCATAATCCAGGCGCTCCCTGAGCGTCTGTCCGGTCTCTCCGGCGGGCTGATCACCGTCGCCGTAGCGTTCTGCCAGTCCGTCATCGCAGAGCTTATTTAAGTAGCTCCAGGAATCGTACCCCTCCGGCACATCGTATTTCGGCAGCTTCGTCACGCCGAATTCAATCTCCACATTACATCGGTCTGCGATCCTCTGGGTATTCTCCACTGCCTCCCAGGCATAGGGGAACAGTCCCTTCATTTCCTCTTCGCTCTTGACATAATACTGTCCGCCCTCGTAGCGCATACGATCCTCGTCCGCCAGCTTTTTGCCCGTCTGCAGGCACAGCAGAATGTCATGAGGGATCGCATCCTCCGCATAGGTATAGTGCACATCGTTGGTGGTCACCAAGGGAATATCCAGCTCCCTGCTCATCTGGACCAGTTCCATATTCACGGTTCGCTGTTCCGGAATGCCGTGATCCTGTAATTCCAGGAAATAGTTACCCTTACCGAAGCATGCCTCGTATTTGCGGGCCGCCATTCTCGCCTCTTCCTTCATGCCCTTTAAAATAAATCGGGGCACTTCACCTGCCAGACACGCAGACAGCGCAATGATACCCTCGTGAAACTCCTGCAGTACTTCCATATCCACACGGGGTTTATAATAGTAGCCTTCCGTGAATCCACGGCTGACGATCTTCATCAGGTTCGCATAACCGGTATTGTTCTCCGCTAACAGCACCAGATGGTGATAACGGTCCTCTCCGCCGGTCAGTTCCTTGTCAAACCGGGAATTGGGCGCCACGTACACCTCACAGCCCAGGATCGGCTTAATTCCTGCTTCCCTTGCCACACGGTAGAAATCGATCACACCGTACATAACACCGTGATCGGTGATCGCTGCGCTGTTCATGCCCAGTTCCTTGACTCTGGCTACATATTCTTTAATCTTATTGGATCCGTCCAGCAGAGAATATTCTGTATGGACATGAAGATGGGTAAACGCCATTTTGCTGTTCCCTTTCTAGTGCAGTTCTTTTGCTTTTTTCACGCATTCCTCATAGGTCGGTCCTACCTGTTCTCTGTGATAGCCCGGAGCAAGCATCGCCGCAAAATACAGGTTCTCCAGTGTCTCTTCCTGTGCCGCTGTGGGATGGGAAGGCACCACTACACGGGTGCTCCATACTAGCATACAGCCGGTATACTCCACCATGAAAAATATGGGCTCCATATTTTTCTCCATACGGCTGTTCAGTGTCAGTTTATCTTCGCCGGAGATCTCTTCCAGTTTCTTGATATGGGAAGGCTGCGGTTCCTCTACACTGCCGTCCGGCAGGATCACGCACTCGCAGGGCTCCATATCTTCCCTATGTGCATTCATATATTCCATGACAGTCATTCCCACACCTCCTTTGCTCTATCTGTCAGTCTGTTATTCTTCCGCCCGGATCGCCCAGCGCATTTTCGTGGAACGGGCTCTGCCGTTCTGCGCGCATTCTTCTGCCGAGGGCCGCACTACATCTTTGGAATAGTCTGCATAAATTCCGTCCCGGCAGCCTTCTTTCAGTGCTCGTTTTACCAGTTTGTCTTCACCGGAATGGAACGTGAGAATCGCGACTCTTCCTCCGGGTTTCAATGCTCCCGGCAGCTTTTCCATGAACTCATACAATACTTCAAATTCACGGTTCACATCAATACGCAGAGCCTGGAACGTTCTCTGACAGGTCTTCTTGATCGTATCTTTTTTCTCCTTTTCCGGGAGAAAATCCAAGGTCTTCTCGATCACTTCTCTTAATTTCGTCGTGGTATCGATCCGGTGTCCCTTGCGGATCTCATCGGTGATCGCCTTCGCCAACTCCTCGCAGTAGGGCTCGTCGGAATTCTCATAGAGCATTCCCGCCAGTTCTTCCCTGCTGATCGTATCTAAGCGCTCGGCCGCACTGATACCCTGTGTCTGATTCAGTCGCAGGTCTAGGGGTCCGTCCACCTTAAAAGAAAATCCTCTCTCTGGATTATCGATCTGCATAGAAGATACTCCCAGATCCGCCAGGATAAAATCAAATCCACCGGCCTCTTTTGCGATCTCATCTATGGTACAGAAATTCTGCAATTTAATTGTCAGGATATCCTCTCCATACCCGGCATCCGCCAGACGTTTCCTCGTCTTGGCAGACTCTTCCGGATCTACATCTGTGGCATAGATATGACCACGGCCCTGTAACTGTTCCAGCATAGCTTTTGTATGTCCACCGTACCCCAGCGTCGCGTCAAATCCGGTCTCTCCCGGCTGGATCTTCAGAAAATCCAGGATCTCCTGTACCATAATGGATCTATGCATACCTGCTGGCGTATTGCCCTTGCTGATGACATGGGCAATGGTATCTCCGTATTTTTCCGGCTGTAATTCTTTATATTTTTCCTCGTATTTTTTCGGATATTTTCCCTTATACCGCACACGGCGCTTATGGGGTGTCTGTTCCTGCTCCATTCCCATGATTACCTCATTCCAAATTAGTATAATGTGGGCGTCAAAAGCGCAGGCATCCTGCTCGATACCCACGCTTCCTTTTTTTGCTTCCTTTTCTCTTAATGAAAGATGTCTTTTATTTTAAATGATATCTTTTATTATAGTGCGCTCTTGATCGCTGCCATCAATTCATCATAAGTCTCATATGCCGGCAGCTCCGGATGATCCTTTTTGATCTGCTCAGTACTCTTGAACAGGAAGCCTGCCTTGCTGGCCTGGATCATACCCAGATCGTTATGGCTGTCGCCGCTGGCGATGGTCTGGAAGCCGATGGACTGCAGTGCCTTGACCGTAGTATATTTGGAATTCTCCACACGCATCTTAAATCCGGTGATCTCTCCGTTCTCAGCTACTTCCAGAGAATTACAGAAAATGGTCGGATAACCTAATTTTTTCATCAGAGGACCGGCAAACTGTGAAAAGGTATCGCTGATAATGATGACCTGGGTAATAGAGCGCAGCTCGTCTAAGAATTCCTTCGCGCCCGGGATCGGGTCGATCTTCGCGATCGTATCCTGAATTTCCTTCAGTCCCAGACCATGCTCCTTCAGTATCCCAATTCTCCATTTCATTAATTTATCGTAATCCGGCTCGTCTCTGGTGGTTCTCTTCAGCTCCGGGATCCCACTGGCCTCCGCAAATGCGATCCAGATCTCCGGTACCAGTACTCCTTCCAGATCCAGGCATACAATATTCATATCCATCCTTGTGTCCTCCCAGTAAATTCAAATGTATTTGCGAAAAGTATACCCTATTTTACTGCTTCGTGCAACCATTTACTTTCTTGTTGTAACGTGTTGTATATGTTGTAGTATGTTCTTATGATGCAATGGTGAAGATGACATTCTCTGAACATTTTTTGAAATTTGCTTGTAATTTTTACTTTTTCTTCCTTATTTTTGTGACATTTTTACTGTTTACTTTGTTCTATATGTGCTATAATAATCATAGTGTGAAAAGAACTTCCGACAAGCTCTCATCTACACCAAACCAACGTAGAGATAGAGGAGGCAATTGTTATGTTGACATTAAAAGCTGAGAAAAGAAATCCTGAGGAAAAGGCAAAGAAATTAAGAAGAGACGGTTTTATCACCGGTGTCCTGTACGGCAAAGAAATGAAGGAAAACGTATCCTTGAAATTCACAGAGAAGGATGCAGCTGCTTTCATTAAAAACGCGAAAGAAGGCACGCAGGCTTATCTGGAACTGGACGGCAAAAATGTAGATGTTCTGGTGAAGAATATTGATTTTGATCCTCTTACGAAGAAATATATGGCTCTGGACTTCCAGGCTCTGGTGGCCGGTGAAGTCGTATCTGCTACCGTTCCTATTGTATATCTGAATGAGGACAAGGTACAGGGTATCTTTGAAGCAGAGTTGTCCGAAGTACATTACAAGGCTGATCCCGCACATCTGTTGGAGCCCATTGAGATCGATCTTGCAACACTGCCCCAGACGACCAAGACCATGTATGTAAAAGACCTGAAGCTGGAGGAGAAGGGCGTCCATGTCACAACCTCCGGTGAACAGCAGCTGTTCCATATCGGTGCATACGGACAGGAAGAGACTGACGAAACTGAAACCGAAGCCGCTGACGAGACGAAATAACCCACTGTAGTAATCATTGATCGTTCCTTAGAATACCGCCCGGAGAGTTTTGTGATATACTCCTTTCCGGGTGGTATTTTTGGCTTTGCTAACTTGAGAGTTACACGGGCAATGAGCCGCGCATAGCGAGGACAGCGATGGGCGCTTGCGCACAAATCGCTGTCTTTACTTTTGCCTATGCAGCGAACGCCCTCCTGTGCCTCTCTTCCGTCGCAGCGTGGGCACAGGTGACATGGGCAAGCTGGTCTGTACCCTTCTTCTGCCTCAGCGTGGGCACAGGTGACAGGGGCAAGCTAGTCTGTACCCTTCTTCTGCCTCAGCGTGGGCACAGGTGACATGGGCGAGCCGGTCTGTACCCTTCTTCTGCCTCAGCGTGGGCACAGGTGACAGGGGCAAGCTGGTCTGTACCCTTAAACCAAGATGCGGGGCACTACACACAAGATTTGATAATTACATCCCTCATAACGAATAAAACCGGGGCTTGATTGACTATTATTGATGATTATGCCCCGCGTATCGAATATGGCTGGGATTTGTGCGCAAATGCCCACGCCAGGTCTTTCTTGTTCTCTAGAGTGGCTATGCTTTCGTAGCTCTCCAGTTTGGTGTAAAAACCCTAAAAACAATGAATTCCGTACAAAAAAGTTCCCAAATCAGGAATTTTTGTACGGAATTTCTTCATTTTGCACGCTCAGCGAAAATAACAGCTTTTTACATGGCAAAATCTCCTGTTTTTGTATTTTTTTAGAAAAAAATAGCGTTTTTAATACAAACAGAACTCCCCGCGTAACTCTCCATCAACTACGCTTGGCCGCATGTTCCAGCTAGAGGAAAACTGCCACATTCAGAACGCCCACTGCAGCATCCGCGGAGAAGATGCCTGCCAGCAGATCCCCCCGGAACATTTACGCATCCGATCTGGCATAGGCGTTTTTCATCTGCCCACTGAGTTCATACAGGACTTTGTCCAGAGTATCGGCTGCCTCACACTGAAGCATCCCAGCAATCTTTTCGTTGGCCTCTTCCTGTATTTTTTTACGAGTTTCCTCATCGGTCTCCTGCTCCAGCAATGTATCGTAACGGTTCAGGAGCTCGTGACTTTTCGCTGCCACCTTTTCCTGATAACGTTCGATATGGAACACGGATTTGCTATAAGAAGCATCGGCCATGGCTGCGATCATACGGCTCATCCAGTAGAAGTTCTCGGTGGAGACTTTTCCGGTGGTCGCTGACAGGTACTCAGGTGTCCTATCGATGCCGGTATAAAAAGGTGCCAGTACATTAAAGGCATTAGAGGCCAGCGCCAGCCACTGAACCGGCTCTCCCTCCGGACGCATCTGGATCAGGGTCATGACGTCATTGCGGTTGATGCCGATGGAACGATAGGCTCCCCGCATGGACTTATCTCCATAAGCCGCATAAGGATCGTAGGGCGTTCCCTGATAATGGGAAGACAGCACATATTTCACATCTTCCACCGTGATTTTCTTCTCCGGCACCATGCACCAGGGCAGATCATCGGAAAACGGTGTGTACTCTGCATTCGGGCCATCCCAGACCTTTGTACGGGGATTCAGGGTCCGCAGCATGTACCAGGCTCTTGCGGTATTGTATACATGGTCGGAATCGTCATGGCTGCCAAAGGCATCTCTGGCAGAAAAGCTGCCGTCTTGTGACAGATCCAGATGATACTTTTCGATAAACTCTTTCAGATCCGCAGAGCACATATGATTCTCCTGTGCGTTCAGGGCATCCTCCAGATCAAAAGCATCGATTCCGAACTGGTTCGGCATCACCACATATGCTTCATCCGGCACTCTGCGGGCAATCCAGTGATGACCGCCGATCGTCTCCAGCCACCAGATCTCGTTTTTATCGGAAAAAGCAATCCCGTTCATCTCATAGGTGCCGTATTTTTCCAACAGACTTCCCAGCCTCGTGACACCTTCTCTGGCACTATGAATATAAGGGAGCACCACAGATACAATGTCCTCCTCACCGATACCTCCGGGAATCTCTTCTGCACCATCCTGCGCCGGAACATATTCCACCAACGGATCTGCTCCCAGGACTCTGGCATTGGAAGTGATAGTCTCCGTGGCCGTCATGCCCACACCTGCCGCATTGATACCGTGTGCCGCCCAGATACCTTCTCCCTTCAGCGCATTGGGCACTGCGGTATAACGCAAAGCCTCCTCGGGCAGATCGATCTCCACATGAGAAAGCACAGATTTATATTTTCTCGGCTGTTCTTCCGGATGCACCACCACAAATTTCTTCGGGGTAAACTGTCCGGAGGGGGAATCATCGTTCCGGGCGATCATGGTAGATCCGTCATAAGATGCCTTTTTTCCTACTAATATGGTTGTACATGGCATAATCATTACCTCCTGCTATTATGTTGCAAAAAATTTCCCGTGAGTAACGGAAATCTGTTTTCTGTCTGGAACCTTACACCAGCTTCTGTCCATTCACCACAACATTACGGATCGTCTCCGGTCTGCCCTGCAGAGGCTCAAGCTTCGTAAACTGTCTACAGCCGGTGACTTCGATATTTTCCATAGACAGATCTCTGAAATATGGGATGTCCTCCTCATTTTCCATGGCAATGGTCTCATTACGGTTCAGAGAATTCAGGACATAAGACATCGTAAGGATCACTGCCTCGCCCTTGATCTCGCTCATATGGATATTGCGGAGTGTGATGTTTTCCACCACGCCGCCGCGTCCCAGCGCACTCTTCATGCGGACACCCACATCGGTTCCCACGAAAGTACAGTTCTCCACCAGAATATCTTTTACCCCACGTGACATCTCGCTGCCGATGACAAAACCGCCATGGCCTTCATTCACTAGACAATCATGAATGTAGACATTGCTGCAGGGACCTTCGATCCTGCGGGCAATGGCATTTTTGCCGGATTTCATGCAGATGGCATCGTCACCGGTCTCGAAGGTGCTGTGATGAATGTGCACATTGGTGCAGGATTCCACATCGATGCCGTCACCATTCTGTGCAAAGTACGGATTACGGATCTTCACACCGTCCACAGTAAGGTCCTCGCAAAAATAGGGATGTATGTTCCATGCCGGAGAGTTCATAAACGTTGCGCCCTGTAACAATACCTTTTTACAATAACGCAGGCTGACCATTACCGGACGGTAAAAATCATAATAAGGTGCCGCAGCAGCCAGTGCCTCTTCGGTGGTTCCCTGGATGTTATGGCGATTGCCTTCCAGAATGGACTCAGTAGGCATCCAAATCTCCGTCTCTTTCGTCTCGATCACATAAGGACTGATCTGAAACAGCGCATCCCACTGTTTTGCCGTCATCTTGAATTTCTTGACCGGTCGCCATTTATCACCGCTTCCATCTATGATACCATCTCCGGTGATGGCGATATTTTCCGCATTTTCCGCTGTGACGGGAGACACGGTACGGATGCAGTCCTGCCCTTCGTAACTGGTAATGCGCAGGGGATAATCCTCTTTTGATTTGATGAATTTTAACATAGCCTGACTGTCCAGGTGCAGATTAACGCCACTGAACAGCCGGATCGGAGCCACTGCCCAGATTCCTGCGGGAACTCTTACCATACCACCGCCCTGCTCAGACACCTCGCAGATCGCGCGGTTAATGGCCTCCGCATTGTGTCTGCCGGTCTCGATCTGCAAATCGCCGCTCTTCGCGCCGTATTCTGCTATGGACACCTCCCGGTCCGGGAACTGGGGAAGTTCTACTTTATAATTCTGATTATACATGGTTATTGTTTTCTCCTTTGAATATTTTCATGAATACTTTCACATTTTCTACGTTTCTGATTCTAGCGTGTTCCGTTTCGGACTTCCACCCGATTTTTGCGTTTTTCCGAAGGGTTCTACTGCTTATTTGTGCCCTTCCGCGCAGATCCAGTCCTCGCCGTCTTTTAAGCGAATCCGTACCTCTTCAAATCCTGCATTTTCCAGCAGTTCCCGGAATTCTTCCGGTGTGGGATTAAACAGATGGAATCTTTGAATGTTTTCCCGCACCTGTTCTGGCAGATCCTCCTTCTGGTAAATGTCGGCCACCAGTAAAAAGGTTCCCTGCTCCTTCAATACCCGGTAGACTTCTTTCAGATTCTCCGCGGGATCCGGCCAGAAATAAAAGCTTTCCACCGTAATGATCTTGTCAAAAGCATTGTCCGCAAAGGGCAGTTTTTCCACTGAGGCTTCCACGAGATCCATTTTCCCCTGCTGCAGTGCTTCTGCATTGGTTTTTCCGGAAAGTTCCAGTGAAGTGGCGGAATAATCCACTCCGGTCAGATGTCCGTCACGCACCTCTTCACTCATGCGTTTCAGAGTTGCTCCTCCACCGCAGCCGATGTCCAGAATCCGGTCATTCTCCCGGATCTTCCAGTGTTCCAGCGCCCAGCCGGTCACTGCGTAGTGGCTTTCGTTCATGCGGCGCAGCATCTTCTCCCCATCCTCCCCGACCGGTTTCCCGGGGTTGCCGGAAATGGTGATCGCCTGCTGGGTGCGTTCGTTGGTGGTTAGGTTTATGGTATTATTTTCTGTTTTTTCAGTCATGATCTTTATTCCTTCTTCCAGCCGCTTTCTTTTTGGATCTTTGCGGTTTTCTTTGCAATTTTTACTATCTCTATTATAATAGTAACTGTTTATAATCATGTAAAGGGCAATCCCGTTATTGAGAATATCTCTGAATAAGGGATTTGGCAAAACACCCGATACAAAGTACAATCTGCGAAAGCATACGCCGGAAATGCAGTGGAACGCTTGCAGGTTACGGAAAGGCATACATTTTTTATGAAATATTATCTTGCCCCCATGGAGGGACTGACCACTTATAATTTTCGCACTAACTGGAACCGCTGTTACGGCGGCATGGACAAATATTTTACCCCTTTTATCTCCAATCGGCACATGAACAGCAGAGAACGCAACGATGTGCTTCCGGAACATAATGTGGGCATGTACACCGTACCGCAGATCCTGACCAATAAGGCGGAGGAATTTCTGTCGCTGGCAGAGCAGCTGGCCGGATATGGCTACCACGAGGTCAATCTGAATCTGGGCTGCCCTTCTGGAACAGTGGTAGCAAGAAACCGCGGTGCCGGATTCTTAGGTACGCCCCGGGAACTGGAGACTTTTCTGGACGAAATTTTTGAAAAATGCCCGTTGAAAATTTCCATTAAAACCCGCATCGGCATGGAATGTCCTGATGAGTGGGCTCCGTTACTGAAAATATATCAAAAATTTCCCATGAAGGAGCTGATCATTCACCCCAGACTGCAAAAGGAAGGTTACAAGGGGACACCCCATCTGGAAGCTTTCGCAGAGGCGGTGGAAGCCCTGCAATGTCCGCTGTGCTATAACGGGGATATTACCTCTCCGGAGTCGCTAACGCAGATTCTTACGAAGCTTCCCAGTATCGATACGGTCATGATCGGCCGGGGAATTTTGCAGAATCCGGGATTATTGCAGGAATTGAAGGCTGCCTCCACGGAGAGTGTTGCGCTGCCGTCTTGTGAAGAGCGTCTGGCTGTCCTGAAGGAATTCCACACTTCCCTCCTGACCGGTTATCAGGAGATCATGTCCGGCGATACCAATACGCTCTATAAGATGAAGGATCTCTGGACTTTCTTAAGCCACAGCTTCGAATCTCCGGACAAATACGTAAAAAAGATCCGCAAAGCCACAGATGCCAGCGACTATAAGCTGGCCGTCAATGCGTTATTCCGGGAGTGCGCATTGAAGTCGGAGAATTCTTGATCCTGACATCATCCCATACCTTTATTCCCCGGTGTCAAACTGTTCTCCTTCGTTGGCGTCTTCCATGACGACCTCCGGCTCCGGGATGCCTGCATTTTCCACATAGCTGAAATGAATGACCGCCTGTGGCCAGTTGAGACTGATCCGGGCGGTCTTCTGCCGCTCCTCGCCTGCCTTGCGGATCAGTTCCAACAGTTCCTGCAAGACTTCTCTGGTCAGATAGCCTCCCCGCCACTGGAACGTCATGGCCCGGCCTTTTTTCGCCATCTGCTGTGCTCTTTTATATACTTCTTCCGTTTTCGTAAAGGAAAGTTTTTTCTCCTTGTAATAAAAATGATCGTTGTCCGGACAGCCGGGTGCCGGGGCGATCAACGGTTCATGATCCCGGAACACTGCTTTATCTCCCAGATTGAAATAGTCGTAGCGGATCTCTCCGGGTGCTTCCGCATTGCCCTGATGTTTTCCCAATGTATTGTCAAATGTGGCATCCAGATGGTAATACTGCCCGCCGATCCGCACAATATTCCAGGTGTGACGGTACTTGATCCCTTTCTCCGGATTGTTGCCGCAGATAGCGATTACACACCACACACCCAACGCATCACAAAGCACCTTCACCGATTTGGCAATGCCCTCGCAGACACCCACGCCCTGTCCCAGCGGTCCGATAATCTCATGGGAATAGGGCTTTTTCAACTTATCGTAGGTGATATTTTCGCAGATAAAGTCGTGAATGTACTTCTCTTTTTCCCACTCTGTGAACTTTGCGGCAGATCTTGCCAGCTTTTCCACCCGGGACTGCATGGCTTTCTGATGTTCTCTGATCTTATTTTTCTCAAACAGATACTCCGGCACGAAGATGATGTTGGGGGAGTCCTGATAATATCTATACCGATAACTCACCACCCAGAAGATCTCCGGATGATCCAGCCGCAGTCGGAAAAATACGTCATACAATTCTTCCGCCGGGATCCGCGGCAGCTGGATCTCGTCTGCCAGCGCCAGCACTCCCTGCTGCATAGCGTGATAGGCGGCCTGCTGGGGCTTGTTCATTTTCTGATAGTAATATGGTTCCATGGTAGTTTCCTATTCTATTGTTTTCATCTGTCTTATTTTTACATTTTAACAGAAGGTTTTTCTTTTGGGTGGATGTTTTTGATATTTTTAAAAAAATTTATTTCTTATGCAACTTTTCTGAAGACTGTACAGTCTAATCATCAGAGACCTGTAAAAAATGGTTTTATTACGAAAGGAGTTTTATTATGAAAAACAAATTTATCTGTGCACTTTTAACCACTGTTATGGTATTATCTTTTGCTGCCTGCGGCAGTGACGGAAACGGAGCTGCTGCCTCTGCGGAAAGCACCGTAGCTTCCGAAAGCCAGGTTACAGAAAGCAATACAGAAGCCAATACTGAAACCGCATCCACCGAAAGCACCTCTACGGCGGAAGGAGCCTATGAAGACAACTTTGCAGTTCCCACAGAGGATGCTACCGCTTTCGCTAAAAAGATCCAGGATGCCGTAGCCGCTGAAGATCTGGATGCTCTCGCTGATCTGGTCAATTATCCGGTCTATGTTGCTCTGGGCGATGGCAGTGTGATCGAAACCAGGGAAGATCTGATTGCCTTAGGTGCAGACAAAATCTTCACCCCTGAGCTGAAAGATTCTATGGCTAATGCTGATCTGTCCGAATTAAGCCCCAGTATGGCAGGCTTCACCCTCTACAGCACCGGTGACGGTCCTAACATCACCTTCAATGTCCAGAACGGAGTACTCGGCATCAGCGGTATCAATTACTAATTTCTACTTTGAACCATTAAGGGGAGTCCATGATCAGGCTCCCCTTACTCGTGTCGAAACAACCGTTGTCAACGGTACCATAGTGATGTCTATGTTGCCATCTGTCTTACGCGTGATCAGCGTGGCTCCCCGCTGGATATATTGCTTCGCGATGCCGGAATATCCCAGATAATCAATGGACATTCCGTAAGTCATGCGGATACCTTTATAGGTCAGTGACAACGTATTCAGATGATCGTGTCCACAGAAGATCCATTTCAGCCAGCCGTTATCCACTGCTTTTTCGAAAAAATGAGGTGGTCGGTTCGATATTCCGAAATACTCATCCTTTTCTCCGATACTGCCGTGTTCATAGATCACACTGTGATCGCCTAGTTTCATCTTCTCGTAGGCTTCCTTGAACTCCGCGGGCGGCATGTGGAAAAATGCCATAGCCGGTACTTTTCTCTCGTTCAATTTCTCCATGCACCAGTCCGTCTGGTCCTCATGGATGCAGTCGAAACCGCTGAAAAACCAGCCGTCACCGTACATGTTAGAGTCCAGGTGGATGAGTGGCAGGAGAACTCTGCCTTCTCCATCGATCAGATCGAGTACAAAATTTCCGACGCCGGCAATGGGGTTTTGAGGACTATGCTCATATCTTCCTTTAGTAAAAACAGCGTATTTTCCCGTTGCAAAAATCTCCGCCAGTTGCTCTTTATTGCATGCAGCCCCCATCTCACAGTCATGATTGCCAAAGACAAACGTATAGGGAATCCGAAAACCATCCAGAAACGCTAACAGCTTTTGCGCCTGTTTTCTATTATTCATCGTCCCGCTTTTGGGGAAAAACGGGAACACAGAATCACCGGTCAGGACGATCAGGTCCGGTCCCGTCCGGCGGACCAGCTCCGTCACCGTTGCCAGCGCCAGTCTGTCCTTTTTCCGGGAAAATATGCCGAAACCAAGGTGCAGGTCTGTCAGCTGCAATATTTTATATTCTCTGTCCGTCGGGATGCGAAGGGAAAAAGTCTCTTCGTCCCGAATTTGAAAATTTTGAGAGGTATACATAGGAATCTCTTTTCTGTCACTTAATCTGTTTCACTATTGTATTTGAGTTTTTTTGAAATCAGCTCAACGGGATCAACGCACCGATTGCAGACAGCAGCGTAGACAGCACCATCAGCACCTGAAACGGCACTGTGCCGATCACGCCGCAGATAGGACTGCTACCGGCTTTTTTCCTGGACTTTCCATAGGTCAGCACCAGCATGATGCTCACCAGTACCACAACGCCACTCATGATCCGGGTCAGAACGATAAAGCTGTTCACGCCAAACACAGCAAACAGGATGCAGGGGACTGTGGCGATCAGCCAGCTGATGCGGTTGCCGCTGCCGATCTGCTCATGAACCACATCGCGGAGGGCGAGAGTATTGCTCCAGAACGTGGTAAGTAAAGCAAACAGGGAAAATACCCCTGCCAGGATCATTGCCCAGGTACCGATGCTCTCTCCCAACTGCATGTATGCCAGTTCTTTTTCCAGTGCTCCCTTGGTTCCCAGGAGAACCGTGCCCGTCACGATCAGGACAAACACTGAAGAAAGCCCAAAACCGATGAAGATGGAGCGGCGGATCTGTTTCGCGTTGCCATCCAGACCTTTCACCACCTGGATCACTGCCTGATTGGCAGAAGTGGCGAATACCACCATGCTGTACAGCGCCAGCAGATTATTCCAGTGGAACTGTGCCCGTTGCAAAGAATTCAGCGGATGCATAAATGTGCCTACCGTCATCACTGCCACAATGCCCATGAGGACAATGACTGCGTATTTCTGCGCGATGCCCACGGCTTTCATGCCGATAAACACCACAACTCCGGCGATCACATAGTACAAAACCTGCGCCGCCACAAAAGGCATTCCGAACCAGTTCACAAAAATCTGGGCGCCACCGTTGATGTTGCCGCTGACACCGATCATAATTGCCAGTCCATAGACAATAAATACACTCCAGCTGAAGATCTGCTTCATTTTCCCATGAAACAGCTCTCCTTCAAAGCTCTTCACCAGTTGGACACCACCGTTATTGTAAGACAGCTCGGCAATGATCAGGTGCAGGATCACGTTCACACAATAGGCGATCAATACCATCCACACGACATCCAGCATGCTGTTCTTCGTGGCAAGATACGGAACGGCGATGATACCGGTACCGATGCTGTTGCCGACGATCATGCTGATGGCTTCGAAGGTCGTGAGGTGGGCTTCGGATTGGATGGGTTGGGACATAGGGGGACCTCCTTTGTATAAAAACACTACTTTAATATGCAATATAATTCTTTCGATATTCATCCGTGTCTACCCGGATAGGTACAAAAAAATCTGTTGCTAAATGGGGAATGTTTATCTGCGAGATTACTTCTATTCCTTACGTTCCGGCAGCATCCCCTTGATCTTCACGCCACTCAGATCCACATCCAGCACGATCTTCACCATCCAGAAGAACAGCAACAGTACCAACATCGGAATCACGCAGGAAGTAATGATCATCACGGCAACCGCCTCGATAAAGTGATTGAGGGAATTCTCCACCTTCTGTACCAGTTCTTCGGTAGAAATTGTCACATTTTCCACAACATTTGCCACCGAATCTTTAGCGCCGGAAATGGCATCTTTTGCCCAGTCGAAAATGTTTGAGACAGATCCGGAGTTATTGTTGTCCTTCTCCTGCACATTTCCTGTAACAGTTCCAGAAGCTTCTTTTGTTCCGATTCCGGTTGTTTCCGTCGCATTAGTGTCATCATCCACCACGCCACTGTTTTCCAGTATGCTCTGTGTGTTCCTGGCATCCTCAATGGTAGCTTCGATCTGGGCCTGATAGGTGTCTCCGATAAGGTCAGAAATCTTTACGCTGGCCGGAACCACGAGAAAAATGGCAATGCCAAATACTGCAAGTTTTGCCGCCAGTTTACGCACCGTAGCATTTTCAAAAACCAGATTCAATATCCATAATCCGCAGGCAATCGGAATCAGGTAGGTAAATGCCACATAGCCGGTAATCGTCACAAGATATTTTTCCAGATAGATAGCGCAAAGGACCACCAGTAGGTATCCGCTGACATCTGCCATTTTCTCTGCGATGGGTGTTGCCGTGTCGCCCGGAAGCAAAGTGATCAGCGCCGAGGTCACCGTGGATGCCGCCGTCAGCTCCATGACAGTCTGTTTTTTCTCATCCAGAGAGGCGATGGTCTTCTGATGATTCTCCGGTGCGGAGACGTATTTTCCAATGACCGTTACCGATAAAATGGCGGCCAGTAATAATACTACTGCTGTGATACATTTTGTACGATCAAAATTTACTTTCATGCTCGCTCACTCCTTTATTCTTCCATATATTTTTTCACAAATCAGCGTAAGTATTAACGGTTACATTATTTTACAGTCCTGATAATGTTCTCATTACCAGATCTACATCTTTATTTTCCAATTCCTGAATAATATGTAGATATGTTTTCTGCGTAGTTGTCATACTTGCATGTCCCAGTCTTCTGGCTACACTGGCAATGGATACACCCGCAAATAAAAGTAGCGACGCATGCGTATGACGAAGACCATGAATAGAGATTACCGAGATTCCACACTCTTTACAGTGTCTGGCAAGTACATCATTTACTGTGGAATTATATATTTTTTCCTCTCCTACAAAAATAGGTTTATCCTCCGGTAAATTTTTAACCAGTTCTGAAAATTTCACTACTATTTGCCAGTCTATCTGTATTTTTCTTACGGATGATTTATTTTTAGTGGGCAGGAATCCTCCGTCCCCCTTATAATCCCATGTCTTACTTACAGATAATGTCTGCCTCGCAAAATCGAAATCCGCCGGTGTAATCGCCAGGGCTTCCGAAAATCGCATACCCGTTTTTGATACGAGAAGAATAAACCAATCCCAATTTGGATTCTCCTTTATATCAAGATGTGCAATCAAAGTATGAAGTTCAAACTGGTTCAAATACTTGATTTTCTTTACTTTTGGTGTTTTTCCCTTGATGATTGCCTTTCTGGTAGGATCCCTTTCAATTAATCCCTCATCTACTGCATCAAGAATTGCCCCCTTCAGTTGATGATGAAAATCCAGGGTTGTTTGCCTCTCATGCTCTTTTGCATAATCATTTAAAAGCTGTTGATAGGCATTTCTTGTTAATTCTGATACTTTCAACTCCGGAACAAGCTTCTCCACCCACTTATGTGTCATCTGATATTTTGCCAAAGTTGCTTCCCTGATGGCATCTCTTTTGTACACTTCAATCCATTGTTTATAATATTCGCAAAACAGTTCTGTACTGTTCATATCATTAAGCATAAGCTTCCTCCATTTCTTGTACTACTTACGCTGATATGAACAGTACAGAATATTAATTGTTTAGTAAGGGGTTTACCTCCTCGTCCAAAGTCTTTTTTAAGTCTGCGATTAACATTGTATAATATTTAAACTTAGGAATTGCCTGCTCCTGCGTAGCCTTATAACTAGGGAAATCAGCCGTTATCTTAATAGCATTCTCATTTGGAATTTCTCCATTGCGATAATGCGTTGCCGCATACATAACATCATCTTTTGAAGCACACCATGTAATACAAAATTCAGATACTACTTTTTCTATACAGTTGTGCTTCATATTCTCTATGACATTACGAATAGACTTTCCCTTATATCTGTCTTCATCCACTTCAATATCACATACCAAGTCAGACATAAGTGCTGCTACCTTAGGATTCTCTTTGCTCAAATCCCCTATATATTGCTTCACTTCCTCAATTTGTTTCTGACGCTGTTCAGGCGCAACTTCTTCATCGTCACTGGGTGTTACAATGTTCTGAATCAAATTAATAATGTACTCATAGTCAATCTTGGTATGACTGTATGCCATAAGCTCATAATCCATATTAATCGTAGGTTCTTCGTCACCACCTTGAGGATCATCAGGCTTCGGCTGTACCTCTTCTTTTACGTTCAAATAATGTGCCACATAATCTTCATATTCGTCTTGTGTTATACCATATTCTTCTAACATGCTGTCATCATACTGTGTAAAGGATTTCAACTGTGCAAACAGCTTGTCAAAATTCTGGAACATCTTTATAAATACAATCTTTTCTTTCCTTGACATTCCGGGAATCTCTTCCGGAGTCTCTGCCGAAACTCTAAGTGCCTTCAATGCTTTACGAAATGCCGGTTCTATTTCATCCCACTCTGCCACTAATGCCGATTCCGTACTTCCTGCAGAATAGAGTTTTACTGCATTATCTACACTTTCCTTAAACAGCTTTGGTGCCTGAAATGTAACAATTTGACCATACGTCTTATTTTTATCATAGATACGATTGGTTCTGGAAAAAGCCTGAATCAAATCATGTGGGCCCATAGGCTGCCTATCAATAAATATAGTAGACATACAAGGTGCATCAAAACCTGTTAATAATCTGTCTACAACAATTACCAGATCCAATTGTTCATTTCTACTCTGAAATTTTGGATCCTTTCTTGCCAAGCGCTTATTTAAATTTCCATTATAACCTTGTATTTGAGCAAGTTCGTATTTCGTACCAAACATTTCATTATAATCATCTAAAGATTCCTGCATTTTCTGCTGGTTCACATGAGAACCTTCTTCATTTTCCGTAATGGAATACGTTATTGCAAATTTAGGAAAATCCGGCAAAACCTGCTTTATTCTTTCATCAATCTGTAATTCTGTTTCTCCATTTTTTACCCTTTTGAGCAAATCATAATATTTCTGAGCCATCTGAATGGAACTGGTTGTTAATAGTCCTTCATATGTTTTTCCTTTTCCATTTTGGAATCCTAATTTGTGATATGATTTATTTAAAATCACATCCAATACACTGAGCATATGTGCTTCACTTTCATATACACTACTATCAGTCTCATCTGCCATATTTTTCGGTCCATTATGCTCTACCTGAAATCCCAGTACTGCGTTATCATGGATTGCATTCTGAATCGTATATTTATGTAACTGTTTTCCATATAATTCTTCAGTGGTACGTGGCAAATCTCCCATTTGAGGATATGCATTTTCTGCGAATCTTGGTGTCCCGGTAAATCCATACCATAATGAATTTCTAAAAAATCTTTCTAACTCTCTTTTCGTTCCAGGCGTCACCGCTCTGTGACACTCATCTACAACAAATGCAATTTTAAGATTTTTTATTTTATTATACTCTGATGTGCCTTCCCCCAATTTTTTCGTAATAAGTCTCTGTAATTTTTGAATTGTTGTCACAATTACCTGACGATCATCTGATTTTAATTTTCTTTTCAGATCGAAAACATTGTCCGTTTCATCCACATCAATAATGTCATTATTCGCATATGCCTGAAATGCCATTGTGGTCTGTGTATCTAAATCTTTTCGATCAATCAGGAAAATAGTTTTATCAATCGTTGGAATATCCATCAACAAATTTCTGGTTGCTTTATAAGACGTCAAAGTTTTTCCCGAGCCTGTTGTATGCCATACATAACCGGACTGTCCTGTTTTGGATGCATCACGAATAGCCTCTATTGCGTGTATCTGATAGGGGCGGAGCAAAATCAGTCGCTTGGCATCTTCATCCAAGACTGTATATCTTGCTATCATCTCATGTGCTTCCGGGATTCGGAGTACACTCTTGGCAAAATCAAGATAATCTGAAACAGGATTATTCTCTCTATCCAGCCATCCACTAATAAATTTAGGATTCAGATCTGCATCACTTGCTGCGGAGAAATATCTCGTATCCACGCCGTTGCTGATAACAAACATTTGCACTGCTGAAAAAATACCTGTAAATTTACCTTCACCAATGTACTTTTTGATCTGCCAAAATCCATCCATGTAAGAGTGTTGCTTGTTCTTTAGTTCTATATGTATCAGAGGCAGACCATTGATCATAAGGGTGACATCAAATCTTCTGTTTTGTCTGCTATCCTCATCAGCTAATGCTCTATACTGATTAATAACCTCATAAACACTACTACCGCCAGCAATATGCTCATGATTCATTACAACCAAATGGAGTCTCTCCGTATCTCGCTGTACATGGACCATAACCTTTCCATTTTCACCAACCAGCCATTCTCCTGCTTTATAGAATGAAGAAAACTGTAACTGATTTTTCACCTGTTCAAATTCAGAATCAGACAAATGTTCTCCATTTAATCTCTCTTTATTATTCTGCTCCAGAATATATTTAAAATTATTCCAGAGATCTTCCTCAGTTTTTAAATCATTCCGGTAAATCCATTGTGAATCCCCATAAATCAACTGTTCAATAAGTTTTTGTTCTATTACTGCTTCTAATTCCGCCATAGTAGCCTCCCAACACAATTAACTTGGATTTTTCAACGTGTACTTTTACCACATATGTCTTATCTGATGCCTTAATTTGTATAGGCAATTTCTATTTTAGTATACCATATCTTACTACTTTTTTGTTTATTCTATATTTTAATTTGGTTTACGATTGTTTACATCGTTTTATGGTGATTTTAATATATAAATGTACTTGCGATGGTGAAGAGTGATGAAGTGATCGAGGTTGGTGAAATAATCTCCAATTTTCTTCTGTTCCTCTTTTTTGACTGGTGCGAAATAAGTCAAATTTTTCAATTCTGTTTCGGTCATTGTTGGAACAGCTCCACCAATTTTTACAGCAGCTACTTGTTTCATAATGCCATGTGTAATAAGAACGTTTGACATGAAAATTTCTGAATCTTTTTCTACGCGCACTACAACAATCTGCGGATTAATAGATGCATCCTCTTTAAGTCCAGTAACCAAGGCACTTTTTCCCAGTGTTGATCCTGTTTTTACAAAAAGAATATCTCCATTAGCAATTTTTATTTCCGGTGATTCATCGTACTTTTCACGAGTGATATATGTATTCTTACACTCCATGGTTAATTTGTTATTTACGATATTAGTAGGACTAAAAGTTAAAACTCCGCCTGCCTCTTTTGTGACTATATCCCTTTCTGTATATCCTCTGAATCCAATTCTTCCATTAAGCTTGCAGGTCTCTCCCAACTTACGCTGTTCCCAATCGTTATATAATAGTTTGGGTAAAACACGACACTTACACTGGTGAAGAGTGATGAGCCTTTCTAGCTCCTCAAAATACTTTCCAATTTTCTTCTGTTCCTCAATATCTTGTGGTATCGTCAGCTCCGTCTCAAAGAAATCTGCTGGTGCAATATTCAAAAGTCCATGATTTCTCGCTCCTTCTGCTGCAATTTCATGAATACCTTTATGCCATAAATTTGTACTGTAGTACGATACCAGGAAATCAGAATCTACAGGATTATTTTTTTTTATTCCAAATACAATATAAAGTGTTGATAATACACCATTTTCATAACGATCCAACCTTTTAACAGCTCCCCACGGAGCATCTGTTGAAGTGCTTTTATTATATGCGAACTCTCCATTTTCAATCAGATAATAACCACTGACATCTTTACTTGCTACCCTCTTATCAAAGAATTCATTCTGATCAATTAGTCCATATTGAGCCGATATTGTAAGCGGTAACTCGGAGACTAAATCTTGATTTTTCCTTGTTACACGATCGACCAAATCCTCCAACTTACGCTGTTCCCAAGCATCAGTAAAACCTGCAAATCGAATTTCTGGAACGGTCTGTCCATTTTGTGGAAACATTTTTTGTAACATATATTTTTTTAGTTTTTTTGTTTCTTCACACTTTCGCTGGTGAAGAGTGATGAGGTGGTCAAGCTCATCAAAATAACCACCGATCTTACTCTGTTCCTCTTTTGAAGGTGGAAGCATAAACTCCGAACTGGATATTAAATTCCAATCTGCTCGTGGCATTTTTGAGCCTGATGACTGGTTTGCGACATTATCAAATTGCTGTGTTTGAATAAGTCGATAAAGAAAATTTTTGTCCATATTAACAGGCTTTAACACCCACCAATCACCAACTGCAATGCCCTTAAAATCTGGATTTAACCAGTTGTGCAAATAAGGACGAAGTTTTCCGTAAAGCACCTGCGATCCATCAAATGTAATTCCAGCCTTTGCCACTTCTTTTGAGCGGATATCTTTATTCAAGCGTCCTTCTTCTGCTACCACATCCTCATACTCTACGCTTGGGATATCTGATGCAGATGTACAAACAGAAGACTCTCTTGTGGCGATATCGCTGAACTTACGCTGTTCCCAATCGTTATATAATAGTTTGGGTAAAACACGACACTTAC
>ERZ780151.548-NODE-548-length-37467-cov-3.605608_pt1 | contig 37467 bp, 43 predicted proteins | sample MGYA00510983_ERZ780151 | MGnify/ENA primary metagenome ERZ780151 (study PRJEB29588, sample SAMEA2144623) | human gut metagenome | biome: human gut; feature: human-associated habitat; material: faeces | place: Denmark | collected 2008/2010 ... | reverse complement strand
GCTCCTACAGACCTCAAGGCTAATGGCCTGGCTCCTACCAAACTGTCATGGTCCGCTCCGACATCGTCTTCTACTTCAGTGACCGATGATTTTGAGGGCTACACACCGTGGAGCACAAGCTTCGGCGACTGGACTACCTATGACGATGGCGGCTATGCTGGTGGCCTTACTAAGCAAGGTTCTTACGAGCATCAGGGCGAACAGTTCGCATTCATGGACTGGCAGCCTTCTGATATCTTCCAGACAGGACAGGGACTTGATCCGCATTCCGGCACAAAGGCACTTGTAGCTATCTATCAGCTGGACGAATCTGGCAATAACTTCGTAGATGCTGACAACTGGCTTGTCACTCCGCGTCTCTCCGGAAAGGCTCAGCACATCAGCTTCTGGGTGAACAATCTGCAGGGCGACGGTTTCGGAACAGAAACGTTCCAGGTGCTTACCTCTACCACAGACAACAGCAAGGCCAGCTTCACACAGTTGGGCTCTGACTATACGCAGAGCTCCGGTACATGGACGCAAATAAGCGTTGATGTTCCTGACGGCACCAAGTATTTGGCTGTACGCCATACTACGGGCGGCGACCAGCAGTTTGTCTTCATGATAGACGACTTCACATACGAGGTTTCTTCTGCTCCGGTGGCTTACAATGTATATCGCGACGGCGAGTTCCTGGCACAGGTTGAGTCTACCCAATACACTGACCTCACCACGACAGCCGACGGTGAATACACCTTCAAGGTGACGGCCGTTTATGCCGATGGCTCTGAGTCTGCTCCTATAGAGACACTCATCTCTACGAGCATCAGCAACCTTGAGGCTTCCGGCGTGAAGAGCTTCGATGTTTATACGCTCGACGGCGTGCGCGTCATGAAGGATGCTTCCAGCCTGAAGGGCGTTCGTCCGGGTGTTTACATCATCAATGGTGTGAAGACCATACTGCGCAAATAGCGTTTGGAACAGAATGGGAGAGAGGGGCCTGTAGCCTCTTGGGCACAAGTCGCTCTCACCATTCAACAAGCAGGCCGCAGCCTTGTTCAGAGCAGGGCGACGGCTTGCTTTTTACCTTTTACTAACATTATTGTTCATGTTACTTATTACTTGGGTTATATGCATAACATCAATAGATTAATAGTTTTTTTCTTACTGGCTTGTCTGTGCATGGATATGACAGCCGCACCTCGCAACAAAGCCCTGATGGAGCAAGCCGCTGAGCGTGTGCTCAGGCACAGTGTGCATCCCGGAATGAAGACGGAAGCGCGCCGAGGCAATCTCAAGATGCTGGCATCCAACAAGGCCTTCACTATCTATGGCTATGATGGCGGAGGCTTTGCCATTATCAGCAACGACGACTTGGTGCCTGAGGTTTTGGGTTATTCACAGACTTCTTACTCGCAGAAAGACAACCCCTCGTTTCAGTGGTATCTGCAAACGGCGGAGAAGGCGGTTAATGCCATCGTGCAAAGCGGGCGCAAACGCACCACGACAGCGCCCAACTCATCTCGATACAAGGCGTCGGTAGCGCCTATGATAACCTGCCACTGGGGGCAGGAAGCTCCTTATAACAACCTCTGTCCGATAGGAACAGCATCCGGAACAGGCAGCTGGCAGGGATATGGAGGAACCGGTCGGTGTGTGACAGGATGTGTTGCCACAGCCATGGCCCAGATACTGTATTATCATAAATGGCCCGAGCATGGGCAGGGCACCCACTCGGTGAGTGTGTTACAGGCTGACAGGTCGCGTACAACGGTCAGCGTAGACTTCTCGCAGAGCACCTACGACTGGGCCAACATGCTGGATGACTATTCGGGAAACTACACGCAAGAGCAAGGCAATGCTGTGGCTAAGCTCATGCTAGACTGTGGTGTGGCTTCTGATATGCAGTATGCCACCGACGGGTCGGGCACTTACACCTACAGCGCACGCGACGGACTGGTGCGCAACTTCGGCTATCCTGAAACGGCCACTTATTACGAACGCTCCAACTTCAGCGAGAAGCAGTGGATGGAGATGATTTATAATGAGATGAGCAACGACCGACCCGTGCTCTACGGAGGCGTAGACAACTACAACGGAGGCCATGAGTTTGTGCTCTGTGGCTATGATACGCAAGGCCGCGTGTGGGTGAACTGGGGCTGGGAAGGCTCGGATGAGGGCTATTATGACATTGCCCTCCTCAATCCCGAAACCTATTCCTTCTCCTCAGATCAAGACATGGTGATAGGCATAGAGAGTGACAAGGCGGCTGATGTGAGCGACACGCTGAACGTATCTCAGCCCGGTGAGCTGCGGCAGCTTATACCTGACTCCATAGCGCCACACATCACAGCGCTCAAGGTGCGGGGAGCCATCAACTCGACCGATGTTAAATACCTGCGCTCATTGGCCGGACTTGATTCGGCCGGTGTAGCCTCACGCTCCAAGCTGCGTACCCTCGACCTCTCGGAGGCGGGCATCGTGAGTGGTGGAGAGGATTATCTGATTGAGGGATCGCACCGTCTGAATACCCAGAATGGCACCTTCCCCGAACGTGCTTTCTACGGTTCATCTTCTCTGCGCACCCTTCTGCTTCCTGAGCGCATAGACTCTCTGGGTCTGGGAGCATTGTCTGGTATGTCAGCCCTCGATTCTGTTGCTCTCCCGGCTTCGTTGAAGAAGTGTTATGCCCTGAAAGATAACATCTTATATAATAGCGATACCACCGAGGTGGAGGCCGTCTTGCCCCATGCGGCATCCTCGCTGATGCTTGCATCAGGCACCCGTGTGGTGCGCCCCTATGCTTTTTCGGCTATGCGAGGCGTGCAGAACGTAACGCTGCCATTGTCTCTTGACAGTGTGGGCAGTTATGCCTTTGCTTCTGCCAGTGGTCTGTCGTCCATCAAGGTCATGGGCAAGCGTGTGCCCCGAACGGGCGTTAAGGTGTTCAGCGGCATCAATGCGGGCAACGTGACCCTATATGTCAGGTCCGGCATGAGCGAGCTCTATAAGCGTAGCGCCAACTGGAAAGAGCTGTCGCAGAATATCTCTGAGTTTGGTACAACCATCAGGGTGCGTAATGCCCTGAAGACTTATGGCGACGAGAATCCGCGCTTCGGCTATCGCATCTATGGCGATTATGTAGACGGCAAGCCCATTCTTTCATGTGATGCCACAGCCCTGTCACCCGCAGGCGACTATGTTATCCATGCAGAGAAAGGCAGCATCACCGATGAGTCGGTAGACTTTGAAGACGGCACACTCACCATTATGAAGGCCACGGCCAACCTTAGGGCGCTGGACGATACCATAGAGGCGGGGCAGGCCCTTCATGGCCTTTATGCAATAGACAGTCTGCGCAATGGCGAAACCACCGTGGAGCTCACCACGCAGCCTGTGTTTGAGGTGACTGACAGCTTAGGCCATCCCTTGGACGTGTTCACCACGCCCGGTGTCTACAACATTCGTGTGAGCGGAGCAGAGAGCTTTAACTATGAGTTCAGCTACTTCCCGGCCCACCTTCTGGTCATCGTGCCCACGGGTATCAGCACGCTACGGCCTGCCACATCGCCCGTGGCAGATGGCATCTACACCCTTACCGGACAGCGGATTAGTCTGAAGGGCGCGACTATATCATCGTTGCCCAAAGGCATATATATTATTAACGGAAAAAAGACAATTATTAAGTAGGTTTTCTTCAATGGGTATCTTTGGGGGAGTGTGACGGGTTTCTGTTCACGCTCCCCCTTTTCTGTCTGGGTGTGTCAGACTGCTTTCCAGAGGTGTCCCTATAGAATGACTTTCGCAAAATGCCGTTTTTGCTTTCTGAAACCGGCCTTTTTGCAAGCCAATAATGCCCTTTTTGCAAGCCCAAACAGGCCCTTTTGAAATGCTGGTTGTATGTTGTTGATAGTCAATGATATATAAATGTCCCTTCAGAACGTTTTGCGCATGACCTATCTCTGGCAACATCGTTATACATCGGTTTCTTTTTTGGGGGTGTCATGACCGACTCTCATAAAGCTGATATCTTGCTACAGAACTTCATAATCACCACATGGAGCTTTGGATATTGGGCGCTTTACATCCTCCAAATGTTAATTTTTAACAGAAAAAGGATAATGTTCTTGTAATTAAAAAAAATAATATCTATCTTTGTAATGTCTTAGAACTTCAATGAAAGACAAAGGAATAAATCAAATTAATACCTAAATCGAAACTTCTATGAATAGGAAATTTAAGAGGGTAGCTGCCGTCTTACTGTTAAGTGTGACGTGTGTGGCTGCCAGTGCGCAAGGCATTTCTGGTACCGTGAAGGATTCGCAAGGTGAGCCTATGATAGGTGTGAGCATCATGATGAACGGTAAGGCTGTTGCCGTAACCGACATGGATGGTCATTTCACTATCAACAATGCTTCACCTTCGTCCACTTTGGGTATCTCTTATGTGGGTTACAAAACCAAGAATGTGAGAGTTGGCAACTCATCAAACTTGAACATTGTGCTCGAAGAAGACAATGCCAAGCTTGACGAGGTGGTTGTCATCGGTTACGGAACGGTGAAGAAGCGTGACCTTACGGGTTCGGTGGCTTCTGTAGACCATGATGCGCTGGTGAGCAACCCTGTGTCTAACGTAGGTGAAGCCCTGCAAGGTAAGTTGGCCGGTGTGCAGGTGGTGTCGCAAGACGGACGACCTGGAGCCACAGTTAACATCAAGGTGCGCGGCGGAGGCTCTATCACGCAGAGCAACGACCCTCTGTATGTGGTAGACGGATTCCCCGTTACCGACATCAATGATATTCCCGCCGACCAGATTGAGACCATCGACGTGCTGAAGGATGCCTCCTCAACAGCCATCTATGGTTCACGCGGTGGTAACGGCGTTATTCTTATCACAACCAAGTCGGCTAAGGACGGCAAGCTGTCGGTGTCGTATAACGGCTATTATCAGGCCAAGTGGGCTGCCAAGAAGCTTGATGCCATGAGCGCGCAAGACTATGTGGCTCTTACGTGGGCATACGCCAGCGCCCCTGGTTCGGGCGGTTCGGGCGATGACATCGCAAAATATTTCGGTCTGGGACAGAAGTATGGCAACCACTATGCTGAGTATGCCAATGTGGCGGCACACGACTATACGGACGACTTGCTGCGCACGGCATCGAGCTGGAACCACAATGTGAGCCTGAGCGGAGGCAACGACAAGACCAAGTTTACCTTCTCTACCAACTATGTGAATGATGACGGCATCAAGATAAACTCCAACTTTGAGCGTCTGGCTATGGACCTTAAGCTGAGCCAGAAAATCAATAAGATGTTGACGTTCGACATGGATGTGCGCTATTCTGACATGAATGTGCTGGGCTCTGACCCCACTACGTCGAGCAAAGGCTCCATCCTTTCGTCGGCCTTTGAGTATCGTCCCATCGACAAACCCTTCGGCACAGACGACTTCACGCTCTTTGGTATGGGCGCAAACAACATAGACCCGTCGCAGAATCCGGTTGCCATACAGTCTATGTTATATAATAAGGTGAACAAAAACAGGCTGCGTGGCAACTTCGCCTTGTCGTTTACGCCCGTGAAAGGTCTCACCGCCCGTGCCGAATATGCCATGGGCCGCAACTGGGGCGAGACGAAGTATTATGACGACGGTTCTATCAACAGCCTCTTTACAAGAGGATATAAATATGCCAAGTATGGCAAGACGAATGGCAAGAACTGGCGCTTCCTAGGTACAATCAATTATGTCGTGCAAGGCTTGGGCGACAAGCACCACCTTGACTTCCTCTTGGGTAATGAGGAAATCAAGCGCCAGTCGGACGCGCTCACCGTATATGGCGCCGGCTTCCCTATGGGTGAGGCTTGGACACGCGACCGTGTCTTCGGCTTGATAAACATGGGCGATGCCACGGCTTATCCCGCAGACAACCGTTATGAGAACAACTATGGTGTGCCACAAACCACGGAATCGTGGTTCGGCCGTGTAAACTACTCACTGCTGGGCAGGTATCTCTTCACCGCAACGATGCGTGCCGACGGCTCTTCCAAGTTTGGTCCGAACCACCATTGGGGCTACTTCCCTGCTGCTGCTTTGGCTTGGCGTATCTCTGACGAGCCGTTCATGGCAGGAGCGCACAACTGGCTAGACAACTTGAAGCTCCGCCTCTCGTATGGTACCGCGGGCAATGACAACATCGACTCCGGACTATGGAATGAGCTCTGGCAGGCCAGTACGGGTGTGTGGGATGAGAAGACGGTTCAGATATACAAGCCATCAGGTCTGAAATATAACCCCGACCTGAAGTGGGAAACCAACATCTCGCGTAACATTGGCTTCGACTTCGGCTTCTTCAACCGCATCAATGGTACGTTGGACTTCTATTACAACTCGACCAAAGACCTGCTTATGAACCAGCAGATAGACTCTTCTACGGGCTACACCAACCAGTATGTCAACCTGGGCAAGACCTCTAACAAGGGTATAGAGCTTGCTGTTAATGCTGCTCTGGTGCGCACCAAGAACTTCAACCTGACCATGAACTTCACTTACAACATGAACTTCAACCGGGTAGATGAGCTGCCTGACGGTCAGGACATACTGTATGGCTCGGGCTGGGCTTCCTCCGGACAGACTCCGCGCAACGACTTCATGTTGAAAGAGGGCAAGCCCGTGGGCCTGGTGAGAGGCTACCAGTATGATGGCTATTATAAGGTGTCTGACTTTGATTATGATGCTTCTACAGGTGTATACAAGTTGAAGCAGGGCGTACCCGACATTTCAGGAAACGTTTATACGGCCTATCCTAAGCCCAATGAGCTGAAAGTGGCTACGGGGCAGAATGCTTTTCCGGGAGCCATCAAGCTGAAAGACCTGAATGGCGACGGTATCGTAGACTCTGACGATGAGGGTATCATAGGCGAACTTCAGGCACATCACACGGGAGGCTTCGGCTTCTCCGGCAACTATAAGGGTCTGGACTTCAGCGCAAGCTTTACTTATCAGTTGGGCGGTAAGGTATATAACGCCTCTGCTATGACTCAATACACCGGTGGAAAAGAGCCGGGCATCGGCAAGAACCGCCGGGCATGGCTCTCCAACTACTTTAAAGTGTATGACATTAAGGACGGTGAGCTTATGCCGGTGACAACACCTGAAGAACTGGAGGCCCTGAATGGAGGCGCTAAATATCCTCTGCCTTTCTTTGAGATGAATATCGTTACCTCGCAGTTTATAGAGAGTGCCAGCTTCTTGCGCCTTAACACGCTCACCCTGGGATATACTCTTCCGGGCAGCCTGACCAAGAAAGTGGGCGTGCAGAGCGCGCGTTTCTACGTGACAGGAGGCAACCTTTTCTGCATAACAGGCTACTCAGGTCTCGATCCTGAGGTGAATACCGACATGACACGTAACGACTATTATCCTACTCCCAACATGGATTATGGTGCCTATCAGCGTGCACGTACCTTCACCGTGGGCCTGAATGTGAAGTTTTAACTTATGAAGCTATTTGATAAAAACATTGAATTATGAAGAGAGTAATATATATGATATTGGGAGCTTCATTGCTGGCCGGTGCCACAACCTCGTGCTCTGACTTTCTCGACCAGGAGTCTCCCTCACAGACAACCAAGGACTTTGTGCTGTCTGACCCCACTACGTTGCGCGCAGCCATGCAGAATGTGTATGACGTTTGGCGCTCTGACGGCAGCGGAGCGTTTTATGACTTCATCGTCTCGGCCACTGATATGGAGAATCAGCCGGAGGCTTACAAGAGTCAGATCAACCGTTGGACAACCTCTTATTTCTATGGATGGAATGCCAACGAGACAGCCAGAGGACCCGAAACCTTTGACCCCAACGGCAATGGTATGTATAACTCTGTTTGGACATCGTTGTATAAGATCATCGGATTGTCTAACAACATCATCAACCAGATGGAGAATGCCTCTAACTATAAGGACATGATGGCGCAGACAGCACCCAGCGACCTGTCGCAGATATATGGCGAGGCTATCACCATGCGTGCTACGCTCTACTATGAGCTTACTCGCCGGTATGGCGATCTGGCCTATCAGACCGTGGCCGGCAGCGCTGCCACGCACCTGACCAACCGCGACTCGCTGAGTGAGTGCATACTGAAAGACCTTGAGAAGGTGATACCCTTGATGTATAGGGACGGTGAAAGTACGGTGAATAAGACATACTTCAACCGCACCTATGCCGAAGGACTCGTAGGCCGAATATGTCTTTGGGAGGCTGGCTATCAGACTCGGCGCACCGATATGGGCGAAAGCTACTATACAGATATAGAGGGCAAGCCCCTGTCTTTCGAGACCGTGTCGAAGGATGCCACCCATCAGTGCTTCTATGGCAGAAGGTCTGACTGGAAAAAATTCTATACCTTGGCTGAGAAGTATCTTGGTGATGCCATCGCAAAGCCCGGAAACATTCACCTGCAAACAACTGACCCACGCACGGAGGCTCGCTATAAGGAGCACCCTAACCCCTATCAGTATGTCTTCCAGCAGAACATGATGGGTGTGGATACGCAGAATCCTACGCTGGCAGATGAGAGTGTTCATGAGATACCAGATACGCACGCCAATGGTAACAGCGAACGTCCTTATGCCTTCGGCAGACCGTCTAACGGCGGAAGCTCTAACTATTATCCTTGCAAGTCGTATGGACAGTCGAGATTCAACCCACTTTACTATTACGATATGTTCGATCCCAACGACATGCGTAGGGATGTTACATGTACTGTAACTGGTTCTGACGGTCACGGATGTGAGGCTCTGCTCAACTTTACCAAGGGCTCGCGACTGAACGGAGGTATTGCCTTGAACAAATGGGATGAGAACAGAATGGCTCATCCATGGACGCTGAAGCAGCGCCAGAGCGGTACCAACAATCCCTACATGCGCTTTTCAGACATCATCTTGATGCAGGCTGAGGTGAAAGCCGGGCTGGGCAAGGATGCTGAGGCCAAGCAATATCTTGAGGAAATACGCAACCGTGCCTTCGGTTCGGCTGCAAAGGCCAATACAGATGCTTACATCGCCAAGCAAGGATCGTTGCTCAAGGCTATCATCAACGAGCGCGGATTGGAGTTTGGAGGTGAAGGTAGCCGCAAGTATGACCTGATTCGCACCAATTTGTTGGATGAGGTTGTGACGGCATTCCATCAGAAAGCATCAGCCATGATAAACGACCTGAAGACCAAGGGCTATCATCGCTTTGACAATGGAAACGAGATTTCTAATTATGTATGGACCAAGAAGGTGGATGCCAAGAGCACGTATGGCTACAGGCTGACAGCTCAATGCCCGGCAGACAAGACAGATGACCCCGTGCTCTATCCAAGCTGGCGTGGTCAGAATGACGACTGGGATGCCGTGGCAGACTATAATGGTACAAAGAAGTCGGCCCTCACTGCAGGTTCTATGACCAACTTGGCCATCAAAGGACTCTTCAAGCACATTGAGCCGGGTAGTGATGAGGCTAAGCAACTGGAAGCTGAGGGCTACACAATGCAACCTTGGGCTATCACCATCTGGGCTGTTTATGACAAGAATAAAAATGCTTATGTTGAAGATTTGATGGCTCAGAAGCAATATGATTATTACATCTACAATGGCTATACCGTTGGTCAGCCACCTATTTATATGCTTATGATGGGCGGAGATATCATCAAAAACTCGAATGGAGTGCTTCATAATGGCTATGGTTTCAGGGATAAGTAAGATGCTCAAGTGGCAAGATGCGCTGCAATAGCTGATGGCGCTTATTGCTGATAAAGATAGGTGGGCGGGCTCATAGGGCTGCGCCCACCTATGGTTTATGGGGCAGCAAGCGGCTGTAGGTATATATATTAATAAGGTGTAGCACCGCAGTCAAAACATGACACAGGCATGAAGAGGGTAGGGCTCATTGGCCTCGATGGTGACTGTAAGGGCTGGTCAGGGCGTGATGAGCCGATTTTATAGTATCAAAATAAAAGAACGAAAGTTATATATTGTTAATTAAACAACATCGTTCAAAAATTCCTTTCTTATATATACTGTATTTTGGCGAAATCTTCGTAACTTTGCAGCTCGAAATAACCTATTGTGTGACGGCTTGCCGTTATGTAGGTGTTTTTCGTGTAAAACGTTGATTACAAATAAAATAAAATATATAAATTAAAAAGTAAAATTATGCCTACAATTTCACAATTGGTAAGAAAAGGCAGAAAGGTGCTCGTAAGCAAGAGCGCAAGCCCTGCTTTGGATAACTGTCCTCAGCGTCGTGGCGTGTGTGTTCGTGTTTACACAACGACTCCTAAGAAGCCTAATTCGGCAATGCGTAAGGTTGCCCGTGTTCGTTTGACAAATCAGAAGGAGGTTAACTCTTATATCCCCGGAGAGGGACACAACCTTCAGGAGCACAGCATCGTGCTGGTTCGTGGTGGTCGTGTAAAGGACCTTCCTGGTGTGCGTTATCACATCATTCGTGGAACGCTTGATACAGCTGGTGTGGCTAACCGCACACAGCGTCGTTCTAAGTACGGTGCTAAACGTCCTAAGGGCAAGAAGTAAACCGTTATATGCCGAGAGCTAACAGTCGGAGATGGCTGATAGCTCGAGGCTTGGCAAACAAGAAAAACATTAAAAACGTTTTGCTGGAGTAATAGTTTAAGGTTGAGTAAATGTTCAGGTGTGAACGTTGAAGAACGCAAGACGACAGCCTCCGCAAATGAATTTAAATAAATAAAATGAGAAAAGCAAAACCAAAGAAGCGTGTGATCCTGCCGGATCCCAAGTTCAATGACCAGAAGGTCTCAAAGTTTGTGAACCAGTTGATGTATGATGGTAAGAAAAATACCGCATACGAGATTATCTATAAAGCTCTTGATATCGTCGGCGAGAAGATGAAGGATCAGGAGAAGAGCCCATTGGAGATATGGAAGCAGGCTCTCGACAACATCACTCCCCAGGTGGAGGTGAAGAGCCGTCGTATCGGTGGTGCTACTTTCCAGGTTCCTACCGAAATACGCCCCGACCGCAAGGAAAGTGTGTCAATGAAGAATATGATAGCTTTCGCACGCAAGCGCAGCGGTAAGAGCATGGCAGAAAAGCTGGCTGCTGAGATTATGGACGCATTCAACAATCAGGGTGGCGCATTCAAACGTAAGGAAGATATGCACCGCATGGCAGAGGCTAACCGCGCATTTGCTCACTTCAGATTCTAATTCACATATAATAAAGGTAAAAAGAAAATGGCTAATCGCGACTTACATTTGACTCGTAACATCGGTATCATGGCTCACATCGATGCCGGAAAGACAACCACGTCTGAGCGTATTCTGTTCTACACAGGTAAAACTCATAAGATTGGTGAGGTACACGATGGTGCAGCCACAATGGACTGGATGGCACAAGAGCAGGAGCGTGGTATCACTATTACTTCTGCTGCTACCACATGTAATTGGAACTACAACGGTAACACATATAAGATCAATCTGATAGATACTCCGGGACACGTTGACTTTACCGCTGAGGTGGAGCGCTCACTGCGTGTGCTCGACGGTGCCATCGCTACTTACTCTGCTGCTGATGGTGTGCAGCCTCAGTCGGAGACTGTGTGGCGCCAGGCTGATAAGTACAACGTGCCAAGAATTGGCTACGTTAACAAGATGGACCGTTCTGGTGCTGACTTCTTTGAGACTCTGCAGCAGATGAAGGACATCCTGGGCGCTAACCCAATCGCTATACAGATTCCTATCGGAGCTGAGGAGAACTTCAAGGGCGTTGTAGACCTTATCAAGATGAAGGCTATTCTGTGGCATGATGAGACCATGGGCGCTGAGTATGAGGTAGACGACATTCCTGCCGACCTGGTTGATGAGGCTAATGAGTGGCGCGACAAACTTCTTGAAGGTGCCGCAAACTATGATGATGAGCTGATGGAGCTTTACCTTGATGGCAAGGATGTTCCTGAGGATATGATTATCAAGGCTATCAGAAAGGGCTGCGTGAGCATGGAATGCTGCCCAATGTTGCTCGGCTCTTCTTATAAGAACAAGGGTGTGCAGCCTTTGCTCGACTACACATGCGCTTTCCTGCCTTCACCTTTGGATACACCCAACATCGTTGGTACAAATCCTGATACAGATGAAGAGGAAGATCGTAAGCCGGATGAGAACGAGCCCACAGCAGCTCTGGCATTTAAGATTGCTACCGATCCGTTCATGGGCCGTCTGGTGTTCTTCCGCGTTTATTCTGGTAAGGTGTCTGCTGGTTCTTACGTTTACAATCCCCGTTCACGCAAGAAGGAGCGCATCAGCCGTCTGTTCCAGATGAACTCTAACAAGGAAATTCCTATGGAGAGCATCGATGCAGGTGATATCGGCGCCGGTGTAGGCTTCAAGGATATTCGTACCGGTGATACGCTCTGCGATGAGAACCATCCTATCGTGCTCGAGTCTATGACCTTCCCCGATACCGTTATCTCTGTAGCTGTTGAGCCTAAGAGCCAGGCTGACGTTGCCAAGATGGACAACGGCCTTGCTAAGCTGGCTGAAGAGGATCCTACTTTCACCGTACGTACCGACGAGCAGAGTGGCCAGACCATTATCTCGGGTATGGGTGAGCTTCACTTGGACATCATTATCGACCGTCTGAAGCGTGAGTTCAAGGTAGAGTGCAACCAGGGTAAGCCTCAGGTTAACTACAAAGAGGCTATCACACGCAGCGCACAGAGCCGTGAGACTTACAAGAAGCAGAGTGGTGGTCGTGGTAAGTTCGCTTGTATCGATGTAACCATCGCTCCTAAGGACGAGGATTACACAGAGGGCGACTTGCAGTTCATCAATAATGTGAAGGGTGGTAACGTGCCTAAGGAGTTTATACCTTCAGTGCAGAAGGGCTTCCAGGACTGCCTTTCAAGTGGTGTGCTCGGTGGCTATCCTATGACCGGCCTGAAGGTTACACTGAACGATGGTAGCTTCCACCCCGTAGACTCTGACCAGCTTTCATTCGAGCTCGTTGCTCATCAGGCATTCAAGAAGCTCTGCCCGATGGCAGGTCCTGTGCTGATGGAGCCTATTATGAAGGTAGAGGTTGTAACTCCTGAGGAGTACATGGGTGATGTGATTGGCGACTTGAACAAGCGTCGTGGCCTCGTACAGGGCATGGATGAAGCCCGTTCTGGCGCACGTATCATCAAGGCTATGGTTCCTCTGGCAGAGATGTTCGGTTATGTAACAGCATTGCGTACCATCACCTCTGGCCGTGCTACAAGCTCTATGGAGTACGATCACCATGCAGCTGTCTCTACAGCTATTGCCAAGGCCGTGCTCGATGAGATGAACGGACATTCAGAACTGTTAGGTAAATAAAGCAAATTGCCTTGGAGCACGCTCATAGCGAATGACTCTTATGAGTGTGTCTCCTTGGCTTGTTAAATAAATACAACTATTAAATTTTTATGAGTCAAAAGATTAGAATTAAGCTGAAGTCATATGACCACAAGTTGGTTGACAAGTCAGCAGAGAAAATCGTAAAGGCTGTTAAGGCAACAGGAGCTATCGTAAGTGGCCCCATTCCATTGCCTACACACAAGAGAATTTACACCGTGAACCGCTCAACGTTCGTTAACAAGAAGTCTCGTGAGCAGTTCCAGCTTTCAGATTTCAAGCGTCTTATCGACATCTACAGCTCTACGCCTAAGACCGTTGATGCCCTGATGAAGCTTGAGCTTCCATCTGGAGTTGAGGTAGAGATCAAAGTTTGATGCTCAGTAAAGCATATTGTGTGTAATCAGTAAAAAGTTTATTTTAAAATTTTAATTTGAAATGCCAGGATTATTAGGAAAAAAAATCGGAATGACATCCGTTTTCAGTGCCGACGGTAAGAATGTGCCGTGCACTGTTATCGAAGCTGGTCCTTGTGTTGTAACCCAGGTTAAGACTTTAGAGAAAGACGGTTACAAAGCTGTTCAGTTGGCTTTCGGTGAGGCAAAGGAGAATAGAACTTCAAAGCCTATGATGGGAGTCTTCAAGAAGGCAGGCACAACCCCAAAGAAGCACTTGGCCGAGTTCAAGTTTGATGAGGACTACAATCTCGGTGACACTATCACTGTAGAGCTTTTCAACGATGCTAAGTTCGTTGATGTTGTTGGTACCTCTAAAGGTAAAGGTTTCCAAGGTGTTGTGAAACGCCATGGTTTTGGTGGTGTAGGTCAGTCTACCCACGGTCAGGACGACCGCGCCCGCAAGCCGGGATCTATCGGTGCCTGCTCTTACCCTGCAAAGGTGTTCAAGGGCCTTCGCATGGGCGGCCAGATGGGTGGCGACAGAGTTACCACGCAGAATCTGCAAGTATTAAAAGTTATCCCAGAGCACAACCTTCTGCTTGTAAAGGGTAGTGTGGCTGGTTGTATTGGTTCAACCGTATTAATAGAGAAGTAATGGATATTAACGTATTAGATATCAAAGGTCAGGAGACCGGCCGTAAGGTTACTCTTAATGAGAATGTCTTCGGTATTGAACCTAACGATCATGTTCTCTACCTCGATGTAAAGCAGTATCTGGCTAATCAGCGCCAGGGCACTCATAAGTCTAAAGAGAGAAGTGAACATGCTGGTTCTACCCGTAAGTTAGGCCGCCAGAAAGGTGGTGGCGGTGCTCGTCGTGGTGATATCAACTCTCCGGTGTTGGTAGGTGGTGGCCGCGTTTTCGGTCCTAAACCACGCGATTATCGTTTCAAACTGAACAAAAAAGTAAAGATTCTTGCTCGCAAGTCTGCTCTCTCATATAAAGTGAAGGAGAATGCTTTGGTTGTAGTTGAGGACTTTAAGTTTGATGCTCCAAAGACTAAAGATTTTGTAAATATTGCTAAAAATCTTAAAGTAGACGGCAAGAAACTGCTTCTTGTTTTGCCAGAAAACAATAAAGAAGTATATTTGTCAGCTCGCAATCTCCAAAACGCCGAGGTGATGAGTGCTTCAGCTATCAATACGTATAAAATTTTGAATGCTGATGTGCTTGTTTTGGCCGAAGGCTCATTGAAGGTTATTGATGAAATCTTAAATAAGTAAAAGGAGTCTCAACATATGGCAGTTATAATCAAACCAGTGGTCACCGAGAAGATGACCAAGATGACAGACAAGTCTTCACAAGACAGAAAGCTTGTTGCTCGTTCCAAGGCTACGGCAGAGAAATACAATGCCGAAGAGGAGAAACGCAGCTATACCTATAAGACAGGTAAAAAGAAAGGCCAGAAAGAGGTTTCTAAAGAAAAAACCGTGATGGTTTACACCCGCAAGGCTCAGCCTAAGTATGGTTTCATCGTTAAGCCTGATGCTACCAAGTTCCAGATAAAGAACGAGGTAGAAAACATGTTCAATGTGAAGGTGGTAGCAGTGAATACCATGCGTTATGCTGGCAAGCGTCAGGCCAGATATACCAAGGCCGGACTTGTTAAGGGACAGAAGAATTCTTTCAAGAAGGCTATTGTAACCCTTCAAGAAGGTGATACGATTGATTTTTACAGTAATATTTAAATAAAAAATGGCAGTACGTAAATTAAACCCGGTTACGCCGGGACAAAGACACAAGATTATTGGCACGTTCGAGGATATTACTGCATCCGTGCCAGAGAAGTCTCTCGTTTACGGTAAGCGTTCTACCGGTGGGCGAAACAACACCGGTAAGATGACCGTACGCTACAGAGGTGGCGGTCACAAGAAAAAGTTCCGTGTGATAGACTTTAAGCGAGAGAAAGATGGTGTTCCCGCTGTTGTCAAGACAATAGAGTATGATCCGAACCGTTCGGCTCGCATCGCTCTGTTGTACTATGCCGATGGCGAAAAGCGTTACATTATTGCTCCTAATGGACTGAAAGTGGGTACCACTGTTATGTCTGGCGCAGAAGCTGCTCCTGAGATAGGAAACACTCTGCCCTTGGCTAACATCCCTGTTGGTACAGTTATCCACAACATTGAGCTTCGCCCTGGTCAGGGTGCTCTTCTTGTCCGTTCGGCTGGTAATTTCGCTCAGCTTACTTCTCGTGAAGGCAGTTACTGTGTTATTAAGTTACCTTCAGGTGAGACACGTCAGATCCTGTCTGCTTGCAAGGCAACTGTAGGAAGTGTAGGCAACTCAGACCATGCACTTGAGCAGTCAGGCAAGGCTGGCCGCTCTCGTTGGTTGGGCAGACGTCCTCACAACCGTGGTGTTGTTATGAACCCTGTCGATCACCCTATGGGTGGTGGCGAAGGCCGTCAGTCTGGTGGCCATCCACGTTCTCGCAAGGGATTGTATGCTAAGGGTCTTAAGACACGCGCACCTAAGAAGCTTTCAAATAAGTACATTATTGAAAGAGCTAACAAGAAGTAACAAGTAAATTAGCGAAGATTATGAGTCGTTCATTAAAAAAAGGTCCTTATATCAACGTTTCGCTTGAGAAGAAAATTCTCGCTATGAACGAGAGTGGCAAGAAAAGCGTTGTTAAGACATGGGCAAGAGCATCTATGATTTCACCTGATTTCGTGGGTCATACAGTTGCAGTTCATAATGGTAATAAATTTATCCCTGTTTACATCACTGAAAACATGGTTGGACACAAGCTCGGTGAGTTCAGTCCTACACGTCGCTTCGGTGGTCACTCTGGTAACAACAAGAAGTAAGCAGGATTTAATTGTAAAAAACAACAATGGGAGCAAGAAAACATATTAAGGCTGAAGCTCGTAAGGAAGCTAACAAAAGCCTGTATTTTGCAAAGCTGAAGGGCTGCCCTTCTTCTCCACGTAAGATGCGCTATGTTGTAGACATGGTTCGTGGCATGGAGGTAAACCGCGCCCTTGGAGTATTGAGGTTCTCTAACAAGGCCGCTGCTCAGAATGTAGAAAAGCTTCTTCGTTCTGCTATTGCTAACTGGGAGGTTAAGAATGACAGAAAGGCCGAAGACGGAGAATTGTACATATCAAAGATATTCGTAGACGAAGGTGTCACAATGAAGCGCATGCGCCCGGCTCCTCAGGGTAGGGGCTACAGGATTCGTAAGCGTTCTAACCATGTTACCCTTTTCGTTGATACGAAAGAAGACCATAATAATGACAAATAAGTAGCAGAATGGGACAGAAAGTTAATCCAATAAGCAATCGTCTGGGTATTATCCGCGGTTGGGACTCAAATTGGTTTGGAGGCAAGGACTTCGGTGACAATCTGGTAGAAGATCAGAAAATCCGTCAGTACTTGAATAAGCGCTTGGAGAAGGCAAATGTTTCTCGTATTGTCATCGAGCGCACTCTGAAGCTCGTTACCATCACTATCTGCACTGCCCGTCCGGGTATTGTCATTGGTAAAGGTGGTCAGGATGTTGATAAGCTTAAAGAGGAACTCAAGAACCTCTTCAAGAAAGAAATCCAAATTAATATTTTCGAGGTTAAGAAGCCTGAACTCGACGCTACCATCGTAGCAAAGAACATAGCAAGTCAGATAGAGCACATGATGGCCTATCGTCGCGCTATTAAGATGGCTGTTGCTAACACGATGCGCGCAGGTGCTGAGGGTGTGAAGATTCAGATTACCGGACGTCTTAACGGTGCTGAAATGGCTCGTAAGGAGATGTTCAAGGAAGGTCGCACACCTCTGCATACTTTCAGGGCAGATATAGATTATTGCCAGACAGAGGCTCTTACAAAGGTAGGACTCCTTGGTATCAAGGTATGGATTTGCCGTGGTGAAATCTATCATGATGTTGATTTGGCTCCGAACTTTACTCAAGAGAAGAACAACGGCCGCTCTAACAACGGCGCACGCTCTGGCAGAGGCAATCGGAGAAGAAACAATAACCGTTAAAAGTAAGAAGCTATCATGTTACAGCCAAAAAGAGTAAAATATAGAAGACCTCAAGATGGACGCGGTAATAAAGGTAACGCCCATAGAGGTACACAATTGGCCTTCGGTACCTTTGGTATCAAGACGCTCGAGGCCAAATGGCTCGACAGCCGACAGATTGAAGCTGCCCGTGTTGCTGTAAACCGTTACATGCAGCGTGAGGGTCAGGTCTGGATTCGTATCTTCCCGGATAAACCTATTACTCGTAAGCCTGCAGACGTACGTATGGGTAAAGGTAAAGGTGATCCAGCAGGATGGGTTGCACCTGTTACACCGGGTCGTATTCTGTTTGAAGTTGAGGGTGTTAGTTTCGATGTTGCCAAAGAGGCTCTTCGTCTTGCAGCTCAGAAACTCCCTGTTAAGACTAAGTTTGTTATAAGACGTGATTACGATAAAAACGCTTAATGATGATGAAGGCTAAAGAATTAAAAAACATAGAGACCAAAGACTTGGTTGAGAAGCTTGACAATGCTCAGGTTGCTTACGACAAGATGCAGTTCAACCACAAAGTTTCTCCTCTTGAGAATCCATCACAGATTAAGTCAGCTCGTCGTGATATAGCACGTATGAAGACAGAACTTCGTCAGAGAGAACTTAATAAATAACAATGGTCCAGATGGAAACAAGAAATTTAAGAAAAGTAAGACAGGGTGTCGTTATCAGTAACAAAATGGATAAAACCATTGTTATTGCTGCCAAGTTCAAGGAGAAGCACCCTATTTATGGTAAGTTTGTGCAGCACACCAAGAAGTATCATGCTCACGATGAGAACAATGAGGCAAACTTGGGCGATACTGTTCAGATTATGGAAACCCGTCCTTTGTCAAAGACGAAGAGATGGAGATTGGTTCAAATAGTAGAAAAGGCTAAGTAATTATGATACAGACAGAATCTAGACTTACAGTTTGTGACAATAGCGGTGCACGTGAGGCAAAGTGCATTCGCGTGCTTGGTGGAACAGGCCGTCGGTATGCTAGCGTTGGTGACGTTATCGTAGTTGCTGTTCAGAGTGTTATTCCTTCAAGCGACTTGAAGAAGGGTGCCGTTTCAAAGGCCCTTATCGTGAGAACAAAGAAGGAGATTCGTCGCGCAGACGGTTCTTATATCCGCTTTGACGATAATGCCTGCGTTCTGCTTAACAATGCTGGTGAATTACGAGGCAGTCGTATCTTCGGCCCTGTAGCCCGTGAGCTTCGTGCTGTGAATATGAAGGTTGTTTCTCTGGCACCAGAGGTTCTTTAATCTATTAAATGAAATAGTGATGAGTAAATTGCATATTAAAAAGGGAGATATGGTTCTTGTTCTCTCCGGCAGAGATAAGGACAAAAGAGATGCCAACGGCAAGTATCCCGCTCCTCATAAAGTGCTCAAGGTGCTTGTAGACGAGGAAAGGGCTATCGTAGAAGGTGTCAATATCGTTTCTAAGGGCGTTAAGCCTTCCGCAAAGAACCCTCAAGGTGGTATAGTGAAGCAGGAAGCGCCCATCCATATTTCCAATTTGAGTTTAGTGGACCCCAAGTCTGGTGAGCCCACAAGAATAGCAATCAAGCGCGAGGGTAAGACCGTAACACGTATTGCTAAAAAATCAGGGGAGGAAATTAAGTAATGGATACAGCACAGCTTAAGAAGCAGTATAAGGAGAATATTGCTCCCGCACTGCTCAAACAATTCAACTATACTTCTGCAATGCAGGTTCCTGTCTTGAAGAAGATTGTTATCAACCAAGGTCTGGGAGATGCAACTCAGGACAAGAAGATAATCGACGTTGCCATCAACGAGATTACTGCTATTACAGGTCAGAAGGCCGTTGCAACATATTCTAAGAAGGATATCGCCAACTTCAAGCTTCGTAAGAAGATGCCTATCGGCGTTATGGTTACACTTAGAAGAGACCGTATGTATGAGTTCCTTGAGAAGCTCATCCGTGTGTCTCTTCCCCGTATCCGCGACTTCAAGGGCATCAACAGCAAGTTTGACGGTAAAGGCAACTACACTCTGGGTGTTTCTGAGCAGATCATCTTCCCTGAGATCAACATCGATCAGGTAGACAGAATCCAGGGTATGAACATTACCTTCGTTACTTCAGCCCAAACCGACGAAGAGGGCTATGCCCTGCTCAAGGCTTTCGGACTTCCATTCAAAAACGATAAAAAGGATTAATAGATATGGCAAAGGAATCAATGAAAGCTCGCGAAGTAAAGCGTGCTAAACTTGTTGCTCGTTATGCTGAGAAGCGTGCAGCCCTTAAAAAGATTATAGCTACATCACAGGATCCTGCCGAGGCATACGAGGCAGCCCGTAAGTTGCAGGCTATACCTAAGAATGCCAATCCTATCCGTCTGCACAATCGTTGCAAGATAACTGGTCGTCCTAAGGGTTATATGCGTCAGTTCGGTCTTTCTCGTATTCAGTTCCGTGAGATGGCTTCACAAGGCTTAATCCCCGGAGTGAAGAAGGCAAGCTGGTAATTCGAAAATAGTAAAGCACATGCTGGGTACGCCCAGTATGTGTTTCTACAGAATATTCACTTTAATATTGTCGGGAGAGTCCCGATTAATTAAAATTATATTTTATGACAGATCCAATAGCAGATTATCTGACTAGATTAAGGAATGCCATCATGGCACATCATCGTGTTGTGGAGGTTCCTGCGTCTAACTTGAAGAAAGAAATCACAAAGATTCTCTTCGAGAAGGGTTACATCCTGAACTACAAGTTCATAGAAGATGGCCCCCAGGGTACTATTAAGGTTGCCTTGAAGTACAATCCTGAAACAAAGCAAAATGCAATCAAGTGCTTAAAGAGAGTTTCCACTCCGGGACTTCGTCGTTACACTGGTTACAAGAGCATGCCGAGAGTTATTAACGGATTAGGTATAGCCATTATATCTACATCTAAGGGTGTCATGACAAACAAAGAGGCTGCTGATCTTAAGATTGGCGGCGAAATTCTTTGCTACGTTTATTAATTGGAGGATTTGATATGTCAAGAATAGGTAAATTGCCAATTAATATCCCTGCTGGCGTAACAGTTCAGGTGAACAACAACGTAGTTACTGTAAAGGGGCCTAAGGGTGAGCTTACTCAGACTGTAGATCCCTCTATCAAAGTAGCTGTAGAAGATAACGAAGTAAAGTTTGACATCGACCCCAACAGCACTGTAGACATCAAGCAGAAGCAGTCTTTCCACGGACTTTATCGTGCCCTTGTCAACAACATGGTTATAGGAGTCAGCCAGGGCTACTCTAAGACGATGGAGCTAGTAGGTGTGGGTTATCGTGTTTCTAATCAAGGTAACATCGTAGAATTCTCACTTGGCTACACTCACCCCATCTTCATCCAGCTTCCCGCTGAGGTTAAGGTTGAAACCAAGAGTGAGCGTAATCAGAACCCTATCATCACTCTCGAATCTTGTGACAAGCAGTTGTTAGGTCAGATTTGTGCTAAGATACGTTCTTTCCGTATGCCAGAGACTTACAAGGGCAAGGGTATCCTGTTCAAGGGCGAGGTTATTCGCAGAAAGTCTGGTAAGACTGCTGCAGCTAAGTAACTTTAATAATTCTTTACGATTATGACTACAAAGAAAGAACAGAGAAGACTTAAAATAAAAATGCGCATTCGCAAGAGTGTGAATGGTACTGCAGAGCGTCCCCGTCTGAGCGTTTTCCGCAGTAACAAGCAGATTTATGCTCAAGTAATTAATGACGTTAACGGCACTACTTTGGCATCTGCCTCTTCTTTAGGCCAGGAAAAGCTGCCTAAGACAGAGCAAGCTAAGAAAGTGGGTGCCCTTCTTGCTGAGAAGGCTAAGGCTGCCGGTATAGAGAAAGTTGTTTTCGACCGTAACGGTTATCTCTACCATGGCCGCGTACAGGCACTTGCTGATGCTGCCCGCGAGGGAGGACTTAAATTTTAAACGATTATGGCAATGAATAGAGTAAAAGTAAATAGTGACGTAGAACTGAAAGATCGCCTTGTGGCTATCAACCGTGTTACCAAGGTAACAAAGGGTGGTCGTACTTTCACTTTCGCTGCTATCGTCGTTGTAGGTGATGGCAAGGGTGTTATCGGCTGGGGCCTCGGCAAAGCAGGCGAAGTAACAGCCGCTATCCAGAAGGGTACCGACTCTGCCAAGAAGAATCTTGTAAAAGTTCCCGTGCTCAATGGTACAATACCTCATGAGATAGAAGTTAAGTTTGGTGGTGCCCTGGTGCTCCTCAAGCCCGCTGCAGCCGGTACCGGTCTGAAGGCCGGAGGTGCTATGCGTGCCGTGCTCGAGAGCGCTGGTATTACTGATGTCATCGCAAAGTCAAAGGGCTCTTCCAACCCTCACAACTTGGTTAAGGCAACCATTCTTGCCCTTAGTCAGATTCGCGATGCTTACAGCATAGCAGGCGACAGAGGCATCAGCATGCAGAAAGTGTTCAATGGTTAATAAAGGAGATCTAATAATGGCAACAATAAAGATTAAGCAAATCAAGAGTCGCATCGGAGCTCCTGTTGATCAGAAGCGCACACTTCTCAGCCTGGGTCTGCACAAGATTTCCCAGGTGGTAGAGGTTGATGACAATCCTAGCATCAGGGGCATGATCCGTAAGGTTCGTCACCTCATTACTGTAGTGGAATAGTTTTAATTTTAAAAATTTAGAGCAATCATGAAACTAAATAGTTTAAAACCCGCAGCTGGTTCAACCCATTCTCGCCGTCGCATCGGCCGTGGTCCCGGTTCTGGCTTGGGTGGCACGTCTACCCGCGGCCATAAAGGTGCCAAGGCTCGTTCTGGCTATAAGAGAAAGTTTGGTTTCGAAGGTGGTCAGATGCCTTTGCAGCGCAGAGTGCCTAAGGCTGGTTTTAAGAATATCAATCACAAGGAGTACCTGGCTGTTAACCTCTCAACACTTCAGAAGCTTGCTGAGAAGAAGAACCTGTCTAAGATTGGTTTGGCTGAGTTAAGAGAGGCCGGGCTGGTTAGCGGCAAGGTTCTGGTTAAGATCCTGGGCAACGGTGAATTGAAAGCAAAATTAGACGTTGAGGCAAATGCCTTCTCAAAGACTGCCGAGGAAGCAATCAAGGCAGTAGGTGGTAACACAACTATAATCTAAGTTAATGAAAAAGTTTATTGAGACACTGAAGAACTGTTGGAAAGTAGAGGATTTGCGCCAGCGCATCCTTATTACTATTCTATTTACGGCTATTTACCGTTTTGGCTCGTTTGTGGTACTTCCAGGTATCAATCCGGGCATGTTACAGAAATTACAGTCGCAGACAAGTGGTGGCCTTATGTCATTGCTTGACATGTTCTCCGGTGGTGCATTTTCCAATGCGTCTATCTTTGCGTTGGGAATCATGCCATACATCTCTGCCTCAATCGTTATGCAGCTTCTTGCTGTCGCTGTGCCTTACTTCCAGAAGATGCAGCGCGAGGGTGAGAGTGGCAGAAAGAAGATTAATTGGTATACAAGGGTCCTGACTGTCTTCATCTTGATTTTCCAGGCTCCTTCTTACCTTTTCAATCTGAAGATGCAGGCCCAGGGCGCCCTTTCATCAGGTGTCAGCTGGACGGTCTTCATCATCTCTGCCACGGTAATCCTCTCAGCAGGTTCCATGTTCATCCTCTGGTTGGGTGAGCGTATAACCGATAAGGGCGTAGGAAACGGCATCTCGCTCATCATCATGATTGGTATCATAGCCCGTCTGCCTCAGGCTTTCTTCCAGGAAGTGAGCAGCAGGTTCACCGCCATTACAGGTGGTGGTCTGGTGATGTTCATCGTCGAGATTGTCATTCTCTACTTTGTTGTATGCGCATCAATACTTCTCGTGCAAGGTACCCGCAAGGTTCCTGTCCAGTATGCTAAGCGTTTAGTAGGCAACAAGCAATATGGTGGAGCCAGGCAATACATCCCCTTGAAGCTGTTTGCAGCCAACGTTATGCCTATCATCTTTGCACAGGCATTGATGTTCATACCATTGGCCATCGTACAGTATTCAACGGATAATGCCAGCCCCGTTCTTCAGAATCTGATGAACACTAAGAGTCTGCTCTATAATGTAGTGTATGTTATCCTCGTGATAGCCTTCACCTACTTCTATACAGCCATCACTCTTAATCCTACTCAGATGGCTGAGGACATGAAGCGCAACAACGGTTTCATCCCCGGCGTAAAGCCCGGCAAAGACACCGCAGAGTATATCGACACCGTGATGTCACGCATCACGTTGCCCGGCTCTCTTTTCATTGCCTTCATCGCCATTATGCCAGCTCTAGCAGGCAAGCTCAATGTGCAAGACTCCTTCAGCCAGTTCTTCGGCGGCACATCATTGCTGATTCTTGTTGGTGTGGTTATCGATACCCTCCAGCAGATAGAGTCGCACCTCATGATGCGCCATTACGATGGCTTGCTCAATTCGGGTCATACACGCAATGCCGGCGGTGTTTCTGCCTATTGATCACATCTTTCCGATATATATGAAGATGACAACCCATTAATATTCGTCAGTTCAGTCAGCGCTCCGGCGTTGACTGAACCTGATGATGTTTAGATTAGTAAGTCAACAATACAGAATCAAATATAATGGCAAAGCAAGCAGCTATAGAGCAGGACGGAACTATCATGGAGTCACTCTCCAACGCGATGTTCCGCGTAGAGCTGGAGAACGGCGTAGACATAACCGCCCACATCTCCGGCAAGATGAGAATGCACTACATCAAGATCCTCCCAGGTGATAAGGTGAAGGTTGAGATGAGTCCCTATGACTTGACAAAAGGCAGAATAGTTTTCAGATACAAGTAAAATTCATAGATATATGAAGACAAGAGCATCATTAAAGAAGCGCACTCCTGATTGCAAGATAGTACGCCGTAAGGGTCGTCTTTTTGTTATCAACAAGAAGAACCCAAAGTATAAAATGCGTCAAGGATAAGTTAAAAAACGTAGAAAAGGCTTGTCATATATAATTTTATGATTACCTTTGTGCGCTTTTACAGCATTTTTAATTATTTAATTTTATAATTTTCAATGGCAATAAGAATTGTTGGAGTAGATTTGCCCCAAAACAAGCGTGGCGAAATCGCATTGACCTATATCTATGGTATAGGTCGAAGTAGTTCAGCAAAGATATTGGATAAGGCTGGTGTAGACCGTGGTCTGAAGGTCAGTGAGTGGTCTGATGATCAGGCAGCCAAAATCCGTGAGATTATCGGCGCTGAGTACAAAGTGGAGGGTGACCTTCGTTCTGAGATTCAGATGAACATCAAGCGTCTCATGGATATTGGTTGCTATCGTGGTATTAGGCATCGTAACGGTCTTCCCGTACGCGGACAGAGCACCAAGAACAATGCTCGTACTCGTAAGGGTAAGAAGAAGACTGTTGCTAACAAGAAAAAGGCTACTAAGTAATTATTGGAGTAGATTATTATGGCAAAGAAATCAGCAACATCCAAGAAGAGAAATGTACGTGTTGACGCTCTCGGTCAGCTTCACGTACACAGTTCTTTTAACAATATTATTGTATCTCTGGCAAACAGCGAGGGTCAGGTCATTTCTTGGTCTTCTGCCGGAAAGATGGGATTCCGCGGCTCAAAGAAGAATACTCCCTATGCAGCTCAGATGGCCGCAGAGGATTGCGCCAAGACAGCTTTCGAGCTTGGCTTGCGTAAGGTGAAAGCATTCGTAAAGGGTCCGGGCAACGGTCGTGAGAGCGCCATTCGTGCCGTACACAGCGCAGGTATCGAAGTAACAGAAATCGTAGACGTTACGCCATTGCCACACAATGGCTGCCGTCCTCCCAAGCGCCGCCGCGTTTAATTTCATCTTTTAACATATAAATATTGCAAATATAATTATGGCAAGATACATAGGTCCTAAGTCTAGAATTGCCCGCCGTTTTGGTGAGCCCATTTTCGGTGCAGACAAAGTGTTGTCCAAGAGAAATTTCCCTCCAGGCCAGCACGGCAACAACCGTCGCCGCAAGCAGTCTGAGTATGGTGCTCAGCTTGCAGAGAAGCAGAAGGCTAAATATACTTACGGTGTTTTGGAGCGTCAGTTCCGCAACCTGTTCGAGGCAGCTGCCAAAGCCGATGGCATTACCGGCGAGGTGCTTCTGCAGAAGCTTGAGAGCCGCCTTGACAACATCGTGTTCCGTCTTGGCATAGCACCTACCCGTGCAGCAGCACGCCAGTTGGTGAGCCACAAGCACATCGTTGTAGACGGAAAGGTAGTTAATATTCCTTCTTATTCTGTTCAGCCCGGCCAGATTGTAGGCGTTCGCGAAAAAGCTAAGTCACTTGAAGTGATAGAAACTGCTTTGGCTGGTTTTAACCACAGCAAGTATCCTTGGTTAGAGTGGGATGAGAACACCAAATGCGGTAAGTATCTCCACATGCCTGACCGTCAGGATATTCCCGAGAACATTAAGGAGCAGTTAATCGTTGAGTTGTACTCTAAACAATAAAAATCATTAAATTAATGGCGATATTAGCATTTCAAAAACCTGATAAAGTTGTAATGCTGGAGGCTACCGACAGCTTCGGAAAATTTGAATTCCGTCCGTTGGAGCCAGGCTTTGGTGTTACCATCGGTAATGCCCTGCGCCGCATTCTTCTTTCGTCACTAGAGGGCTATGCCATCAACACCGTGCACATTCAGGGTGTTGAGCACGAGTTCTCAACTGTGCCCGGCGTGAAGGAGGATGTAACCAACATTATTTTGAATCTCAAGCAAGTTCGGTTCAAACAAGTAGTAGAAGAATTCGAGAACGAGAAAGTTAGTATCACCGTAGAGAATTCAACAGAATTCAAAGCAGGTGATATAGGTAAGTATCTGACTGGATTTGAAGTGTTAAACCCTGATTTGGTGATTTGTCATTTAGATGCCAAAGCTTCGATGCAAATAGACCTTACTATCAACAAGGGTCGCGGCTACGTGCCCGCCGATGAGAACAGGCAATTCTGCACCGATGTGAATGTACTCCCAATCGATTCCATCTACACCCCTATACGCAACGTTCGTTACTCAGTAGAGCCCTATCGTGTTGAGCAAAAAACCGATTACGACAAACTGGTTATCGAAGTTACCACTGATGGTTCCATACATCCTAAAGACGCCCTCAAAGAGGCTGCCAAGATACTCATCTATCATTTCATGCTCTTCTCCGACGAAAAGATTACCCTAAAGATTACCCTAGAGAATCCTGACCAGGAGTTTGATGAGGAGGTGCTCCACATGCGCCAGCTGCTCAAGACCAAGTTGGTAGACATGAACCTTTCCGTTCGTGGCCTCAACTGCCTGAAGGCTGCCGACGTAGAGACCCTTGGCGATCTTGTGCAATACAACAAGACCGACCTCTTGAAGTTCCGCAACTTTGGTAAGAAATCGCTTTCTGAGCTTGATGATTTGCTCGAGAGTCTGAATCTGTCGTTTGGAACTGATATTTCAAAATACAAATTAGACAAGGATTAATAAATCCGGTCTCTCAACGAAAACAAAAAAATGAGACATAATAAAAAATTCAACCATCTGGGTCGTACTGCCGACCATCGTGCTGCTATGCTCGCTAACATGGCAATATCCTTGATTGAGCACAAAAGAATCACTACGACCCTCGCAAAAGCAAAGGCTCTCAAGAAGTATGTTGAGCCCCTCATTACCCGTTCAAAGAACGACACAACCAACTCGCGTCGTGTTGTCTTCCGCTATCTGCAAGACAAGAAGGCCGTAACAGAGTTGTTCCAGAACATCTCTGTCAAGGTGGCTGACCGTCCCGGTGGCTATACTCGTATCATCAAACTGGGTAACCGTCTTGGCGACAACGCTTCTATGGCTTTCATAGAGCTCGTAGACTATGACGAGAATATGGCCAATGCTCCCAAGGCAGCCAAGAAGACCCGTCGTAGCCGTCGCTCAGCATCCAAGGCTGCTGAAGCTACTGAGGCTCCTAAGGCAGAAGAAGCACCTAAGGCAGAAGAGGCACCTAAGGCAGAAGCAACTGCTGAAGAGCCCAAGGCTGAATAATTTGTTTGATAATTTTTATTCTCTATATGAGCTTCCAACCCAAAAGTTGGAAGCTTTTTTTTTTATTATTGCTGCTTGCTTAAACTTTTTTGATTGTATAAAATTAGGATTGAAACTTTTCAAAAGTTTCGACTCATTGCGCGAGATTACGGACTCCATGTTTCCTGGGGCACACAAGCATGCCCGTGTTTTCATGTGCACGATGCCCAAACGCAGAAGCCAATGCCCACAGGTCTGAAAAGGTATTAGTGGACGTATATCGCAGCCTTTATGCCCTCTATAAGGGCGAACTTCATCGGACAGCCAAAATCGACAGATACGAGCATCGCTTGTCCCCCTGCAAATATATAAGCATGTTCTACCATATTCCTGTGCGTCAAGGATGCGGAGGACATCAGGCATAAGGCATGTATTATTACCTATTCCGATCATAATAAGAAAATACCAAGGGCTTCTGGCAGGATTTTTTTGCCATTTTGATTTTATCGGAAAGCAATAAAACAACTTAAATCTTCAGCTTAATGAGGTACGTGATACATTTTATTTTATAGTAAACTCTATTCCACCCATTCCACCCTATGCTTAATAGGCTGTAAATCAGTTATATATATATTAGGATGTTACATAAATCTTCCACCCACCTTCCACCCATATCTCACCCTTTCGTATTATGGTTTAACCATTATCTATACTTTTAGATAGCACTTAGTTCAGAATATGTACATCATACATTACGCTCGGTTAAGGTTCCAACATGCTCAGAGTAAAGACTTAGTATTAATAAATTAATATATTTACATAAAGTTCGTATTTATTCAGAATAGATAAGAAGAAGGGTGGGATATGGGTGACATGTGGGTGAGATGTGGGTGAGTCTTTTTAGAAATTTCTTCGTTTTGTAGTCTTCTGTGTCTCAACAACTTACATCTCTGGGTGGAATGGGTGGGATAGCATAGTCAGTAATATTTCTAAGTAGACACTTTCTTGTTGCATGAATGCCCTTTTTATAACGTCACACAGGCCTTTTCGCCTTGTAAAAAGGGTGTTTTAGGTAAGCAATCTGTCTATTTTTGCAGTCGCTCTTATATGCACACCCTTCACGCCATAGTAAAACTGCTTGGATGTAGCCATCCTTTTGCGAGTTTGACCATCTGGTTATGTTCAATTCTGTTTATTGCTAAAAAAAAACTGCTTTATGGATACAATGTATTATATTTTTTGCTATCTTTGTCTTGTCATTAAGAGTTGCACTTCTTTTGCAGATGCCATAAAGAGTGTGGTTGATTCTGCCGGTGGCATCAGTATGATGCCTTCAGGGCTCTTCAGAGAGTCTGAAAAAAAATACCTGCCTGTTACATTATAAACCTAAATAATATACCATGGAAATAATATCTCACTATAGGGACAAGGAAACGGCTCCACAGTCTAATGATGAACACCAGCACGGTGTGGCTGATATTGCCGGGAGGTTTGCAGCCCAGTTTGGTATGGGGTCGTATGGCTCTGTTTTGGGATTGCTTCATGACAAGGGGAAGGAACAAGCCGACTTTCAGACATATATACGAAAGGTTTCTGGGATGTGTCCTGAGTTGATAGTCAAGAATCACCCTAACCATGCATACGTCGGTGCGCTGATAGCAAAGAAATATTACCCAAGGATGCTACCTTTTTTGGCTTATCCTATCATGGGCCATCATACGGGTCTCTATGACTATCCAGACTATGAGTCTAAGTTACGGTTGCCTATACCTTCCGACGTTGATGCCTCACCCTGTGGAATAGATCTTAAACTGCCACATTTTTCCTCAACCCCTAAGCCTTATGACTTTAACCATGTCATCAGGATGCTTTTTTCATGTCTGGTAGATGCCGACTTCCTTGACACCGAGCGATATATGCGCCCTGAGGAGTTTGCACATCGCAAGGGCAAGAAATCACTGCAAGAGCTGAAGCCCATGCTGGATGATTATCTTTCTCGTTTAAAAGCAGGCGCCACGCCATCACCTCTGAATGAGATCAGGAACGAGATACAAAACCTGTGTCTAAAGAATTCTGCCTCATCTCCGGGCTTTTACAGCCTTACGGTTCCTACAGGTGGCGGAAAGACGTTGTCTTCTTTGGTTTGGGCAATGAACCATGCCATACGCTATGGCAAGAAGCGTATTATCATCGCCATACCTTATACGAGCATCATTGTTCAGACAGCCCAAGTTCTGAGAGGCATCTTTGGCAGTGAGAACGTACTGGAGCATCATTCCAACGTTTCATTTGAAAAATGCTCAGACCATGATGGCGAAGTGGCCGAATCCATGAAGCTTGCCACTGAAAATTGGGACTATCCCATCATCGTCACGACCAACGTGCAGTTGTTTGAATCTATGTATTCAAGCAAGCCGTCCCATTGCCGTAAGCTTCATAATATATGCCATGCAGTGTTGATATTAGACGAGATACAAACATTGCCTACCAGCTTTCTTCAGCCCATACTCAACGCGCTGAAGACATATCAGCGGCTGTTCGGATTGTCAGTGCTCTTCACTACCGCCAGTCAGCCAGAATTGGGTGATTATACCAATCCAAACAATCCTAGAACAAAACTTATGGGAATAAATGAAATTACGGAGATTATTCCCGACGCCATGATGCTGCATGACAAATTGCGCAGAGTTGACATTCATATGGAAAACGGGACTACAACAGCTGTGGAGTTGGCAAAAGAGCTCACCAAGTATGACAGGGTGCTATGCATTGTAAATACGAGGAAGGATGCACATGACGTTTTCAGCCATTTGCCGGACGAGGGCCTCACCTTACACCTCTCGCGGATGATGTGCCCCAAGCATGTTGGCGATGCTATTCAAAGCATCAAGGAAGCTTTGAAATCTGATTGTTGTCCGGTGATACGTGTTGTTGCCACACAACTTATAGAGGCAGGTGTAGACATCGACTTTCCTGTGGTGTTCAGGCAGGAGGCGGGGCTCGACTCTGTGCTGCAGGCTGCCGGCAGATGCAATAGGGAAGGTAAGCTGAGCAAGGGCAATGCCTATGTGTTTTCTTTTGGCAAACCTCTTCCTCGTGGTCATCTGTCAAGAACCAATGACGCCCGCAAGAACTTGCTCTCACGGACGTTAGACTGGCTTAGTCCGAAAGCTATGAGCGAATATTTCAATCAGTTGTATGCCCGTGAGAATTCTTTCGATAAAGCCGGTATAGGCGGGCTGCTCGATAATCCTAAGGAACTAATGTTTGCCACTGCAGCTGATGCTTTCCGCCTTATAGACGATGCAACCATGAGCGTCATCGTAAATTGGGGAGATGCCATGACGTTGGTGGAAAAGTTGAAAGAGGAAGGTCCGACCTACAGCATCATGAAGAAACTGAGCCAATACTCAGTTAGCATTTACGAGCGCGACTTTCGTGAACTATCACAGGGGGGATTGGTTGAAGAGCCGGTAAAGGGCATCTATGTTGTTGCAGGCCATGCACAATATAGCAATAGAACAGGATTGAGCCTGAAAAATCACTGGATGGAAGAAATATTAATCAAATAAGCAATATATGGAATATTATGACAAAGAATTTTGCCTGGAGGTATGGGGGCCGATGGCTTGTTTTACCCGACCGGAGCTGAAGGTAGAGCGCGTGAGCTATGACGTGATAACACCATCGGCGGCACGTGCCATTTTTGAGGCTATCTTCTGGAAGCCTGCCATCCACTGGCAGGTTACGAGAATAGAAGTGCTCAATCCCATCAGATGGGCGTCGGTAAGAAGAAACGAGGTAGGCGCCGTGGCAAGTACCAGGGCATCCGGCATATACATTGAGGAGAAGCGCCAACAGCGAAACAGCCTTCTGTTGAAGGATGTGCGCTATCGTATTTGGGCAAAGCTGGAGTTTATACCGAAGTGGAAAAGAGCTGCGAGCCGAAACCCACACATTGACAAGGAGGAAGACGACATGCTGCATAAGGACGAGAATCCCGGAAAGTATAATGCAATGTTTGAACGGCGGGCCGGAAAAGGCCAGTGCTTCAACCAGCCATATCTTGGAACCCGTGAGTGCTCATGCTCCTTCCGCCTGGTGAATGCGGACAAGGAGACGCTGCCTGATCCTATCCATGAATCGCGCGATTTGGGTATCATGCTCTACGACATGGATTTTAGCAGTAATCCACAAAGCCCAGATGCCATGTTCTATCATGCCAACATGGTGGATGGAACAATCAGTGTACCACCATTAAACAGCGAGGAAATTTTGAGATGATATTAAAATCATTATACGACTATTATAATAGGTGTGACGACCTTGCACCTGAAGGATTAGAGTACAAGGAGCTTTCTTTTATTATCGTCATAGATCGTGAAGGGCGGTTTGTCAGGCTTGAAGACAAAAGAACAGACAAGAAGAGCAGCAGCCAGTTTCTGGTTGCCAAATCGGTTAACAGAACAAGTTCACCGGTAGCCAATGTGTTGTGGGACAACTGCTCTTATGTGTTAGGGATAAGCGATGCCAGCTTTCCTCTTGACAATCCTCCCGAGGATCCTGCCAAGCTTCGTAAGAAGGAGAAAGAGCGTGAGAAGGAAGTTGCTAAGAACAAAAAGAATCATGCCACATTCACAAAGAAAATAGCAGATCTTGAGAAAGCCTTCTCTTGGGATGAGGGAATTAAGGCTATTGGAAAATTCTATGCCCAAGAAGCCTCAAACATGTCGTTGCTGGAACAGGACCCACTGTGGGAGCAGTTGCGTAAGAACCTCATCAAGAATGTCTCCTTCATGCTGGATGGAGATACCACGATTGTTGCATCACAACAAGATTTATTGAGTGAGATACAGCTGATGGCGGCTGACGACCATTCTGACGCTGTCAAAGCACTATGCCTCATAACAGGGCAACCCGGACCGGCTATTGAGAGCACAACGCCTACACCTATCGCAGGCGGCAAGTCTAACGGCAGGCTGGTAGCTTTTCAGGTTAACTCCGGTTACGACTCGTATGGCAAGAAAAAGTGTTACAACGCGCCCATCTCTGAAAAGGCTGAGTTTGCGTATTCAACGGCCCTTAACCGTCTGTTGTCCAAAGACTCCAAGAATAAATTCTATATTGGCACACGTACCTATCTCTTTTGGGCTTCATCTAATGACCAAACATCGCTCGACGCTGAAGAGAGCCTGTATTCTATGTTTGGCGCTTCATCTGAGGATGATCCCAACCGAAAGATAGAGCAAGTGCGCAAAGTGTTCAACGATATCTTCTCAGGCATAAGGCCAACATCTGACGATGACAGGTTCTTCTTTCTCGGATTAGCTCCCAATGCGGCGCGCATTGCCGTAGTGTATTGGAATGAATGTAAGCTAAAGGACTTTGCGAAAATTATTCTGCGCCATTTTGATGATATGGAAATTATTGACGGAAGAGGCGACGACAAGAAGAAGCCCTATCAAGGTCTGCATCAGATGTTGGACGCAGTGACTGACGTACAGCCCAATCTGCCCGATGCCACCATCAAAAGCATGCTGCAGGGAACGCCTTATCCGGTAACACTCTTTCAAGCGTGCATCCGTAGGATAAGGGCTGAGCAAGAGGTGACCCCTTACAACTCACCCTGCCGGCCGGCAATACTTAAGGCTTACTTGAACAGAATAAATGATAACAATAAAAAGATAGAAGTTATGTTAGACAAACAAAACAACAATGTAGGATATCTCTGTGGCCGGCTCTTTGCCACACTGGAGAAAATCCAAGAGGATGCCAATCACATTCATAACATTCGTGAACGCTACCTCAATGCGGCGAGTTCAACCCCCTCTGCGGTGTTCCCGACTATATTGAATCTTTCAGTGCATCATTTGGAAAAGTTGTCGGGGGGGCAGCAAGTCTTTTTCGGAAAGATAGAACAGGAAATTATCGATAAGCTTCCTGCAGACGGCTTCCCTGCTCATCTTGACTTAGCCGACCAGGGAAGGTTCTTCATTGGCTATTATCATCAGCGCCAAGATTTCTTTAAGAGAAAGGATGACGGGCAGACAGAAAAGGAGAGTGATGACATAAAGTAACATATATTAAATCATACATATTATGGCAGAATTAAAAAACAGAATTGATTTCGTCTATATCTTTGATGTGCAAGACGGAAACCCTAATGGTGACCCTGATGCCGGCAACCTTCCCCGTGTTGATGCTGAGACAGGAATGGGACTGGTAACCGACGTGTGTCTCAAACGCAAAGTGCGCAACTATGTGCAGGTAGCCAAAGAAGGTGCAGAAGGTTATGACATTTTTATCAAGGAGAAGGCCGTGCTGGATAATCTTGTTGAGGATATCTACAAGACCGATGAGGTGAAGAAACACACAGGAAAGGCTGACCAAAAAGACGCCGCCAAAAAGGCGCTGTGCGATACCTACTATGATATTCGCACCTTCGGGGCCGTTATAGCAACAAAGGATAAGCAAGGACAGGTGCGCGGTCCCATCCAGCTGACGTTTGCACGCTCGGTAGATCCTATTGCAACGGACTCAATCACGCGCATGGCAGTGACCAAGGAAGCAGATGTGAATAAGGAACGCACCATGGGCCGCAAATCTACAGTGCCTTATGGGCTGTACGTCTGTCACGGTTTCATCTCTGCCAATCTCGCAAGGCAGACAGGTTTCGACGAGGATGACTTGTGTCTCTTTTGGGATGCACTGAAAAATATGTTCGATGTAGACCACTCTGCTGCAAGAGGCTTGATGAGCGCACAGAAGCTTATTGTTTTCAAGCATGCTTCTGTTCTTGGAAACGCACCAGCCAACAAACTCTTCGATCTCGTCAAGGTAGAAAGAAAGTGTGATGGAGTGGCACGTAAATTCTCAGATTATCAGGTTACGGTAGACATGGCAGGGGTTCCCCAAGGGGTGACGGTCGAAAATCTAATCTGATCATCTCACTATGTATGTAGATGACGATATGCTCATGTTGTCGGGGATACAACACTACAGGTTTTGTCCCCGGCAATGGGCATTGGCATATATAGAACTGTTGTGGGAGGATAACAGACTCACAACAGAAGGGCAGATTTTGCATAAGCGTGTAGATGATTCGTTTTATCGTCAGAAGTGCGGTGATTATATTTGCCTTCGCTCTGTTAGCATCGCGTCTCACGAATTAGGACTTTATGGGCTATCAGATGTTATAGAACTCAGACCTACAGACGATGTGCTCAACTACATCACCCATCCCAAATATAGAGGCAAATGGTTGCCGGTACCGGTTGAATATAAGCATGGAAGGCCCAAACGCAACCAGGTAGATGAGGTGCAATTGGCTGCCCAGGTAATGTGTCTCGAAGAGCAGTATCACATATCTTTGGGATTGGGCGTTTTCTACTATGCAGAGATAAAACACCGAGTTGAGGTAGAAATCACTGACACATTACGCGGAATAGTGCGGCAATGTGCAACAGAAATGCATCAGTTGTATAATAAAGCGACCATACCTCATGCTGACTATCGAAGTTGTTGCAACAGATGTTCGCTGCTCAATCTATGCATGCCTTCAAGAAAGGGCGACACAAAAGCCTCTTATTATCTAAAAAAGAACCTTTATGAGAAAACTACTTAACACACTATATATTACAACTCCGGAAGCTTATCTGTCGAAAGATGGAATGAATGTCGTGGTGTCGGTAAATCAAGAGGAGGTGTTCAGAATTCCGATCATCAACATAGAGAGTATCGTAACCTTCGGATATATGGGCGCCAGTCCGGGTGTGATGAAACTATGCTGCGACAAAGGAGTCTCACTAACATTTCTCTCTCCTCATGGAAGGTTCGTCAGTAGAATTCAGGGATCGACACGCGGAAATGTCATTCTGCGCAGAGAGCAAGTGCATTGGATAGACAATCCAGATAAATCTCTGCATATAGCCCGTATCATTGTTGCGGCAAAAATAATGAATTACCGGAACATCCTGCGCAGGTTCGTTCGCGACTATGGTGAGAATGACGAAGTGAGTAAAGCTGCTGATTTCTTGGACATGAACAGGCGGGATGCACTGAATGCAGCAGATGTAGATTCCGTACGTGGCATAGAGGGTATTGCGGCTAATAAATACTTTTCGGTGTTTCATCATCTTATTATTCAAAACAAAAACGATTTCCCCTTTACAGAGCGAAACAGACGACCGCCGAAAGATTCTGTCAACGCACTGCTGTCATTCGCCTATACATTGCTGGCCAATGATATGCAGACAGCACTTGAAACAGTAGGTCTGGATCCTTTCATGGGATTCCTTCATGCCATAAGACCAGGGCGGGCATCTCTTGCGTTGGATATGATAGAAGAGATGAGGGCCTATCTGGGTGACAGGTTCGTGTTGTCACTGATTAACAGAAGACAATTGTCATCAAAAGACTTTCTCTATCAAGGAGAAAAAGGTGTCGTGATGACCGACAACGGGATGAAGACGTTCCTCACAGCATGGCAGAAAAGGAAACGGGACGAAGTTCTACACCCGTACCTTAAAGAAAAAATAAACGTAGGATTGTTGCCCTATGTGCAGGCCATGCTGATGGCAAGATTTATGAGAGGAGATATTGATGATTATCCGGTTTTCTTAGTACAGTAGGATTATGATGATATTAGTAACATACGATGTAGATACGGTCAGCCTTACCGGACAAAAAAGATTGCGGAAAGTGGCAAAAGCATGTCAAGACTATGGACAGAGGGTACAAAACTCCGTCTTCGAATGTCAGGTGAATGAATCTCAATTCGCAATATTGGTGGACAGGCTGAAATGCATAATTGACAAGACACTTGACAGCATACGAATATACCGCTTAGGAAAAAATCCTAAGTTACATACAATAATTTTAGGGAAGGAAACGTCTTATGATGTAGAGGGTGTCTTATTGGTCTGAATGCGAACATGAAGCGATGCACAAAGTTGCGGATGTTCGCAGATGCTAATAGACATGCATTTATGAATAAAACCTTGATTTTCATTGCTTGTCGTTTTCACTTTTTGTTATCTTCGCATAATTGGAAACGTATTAATTTGAAAATCAAGGGTATATGAATACAGGGTCGCACCCCATGCGGGTGCGTGGATTGAAACTTCGTACCCTATCACCAAGTTTGGCACCCGTTCGTCGCACCCCATGCGGGTGCGTGGATTGAAACCTCCTACTGATTATAGTTTGAATCAGTTTCGTCTGTCGCACCCCATGCGGGTGCGTGGATTGAAACATCTATTGTTGATAATGTTAGTAAGCTTTTTTTGAGTCGCACCCCATGCGGGTGCGTGGATTGAAACGCTGTTCACCTTGCCGCTGCCGGGCAGGTTAGTGTCGCACCCCATGCGGGGGCGTGGATTGAAACAATCAAATCCACCAGCATATATAGCTTTATCGTCGTCGCACCCCATGCGGGTGCGTGGATTGAAACACGCCGTCCATGGTGTTGGTGGCTGCGTCAAGCAGTCGCACCCCATGCGGGTGCGTGGATTGAAACCTCTGAGTCTCTCACGAAGTGGTAAGCGGGCATGTCGCACCCCATGCGGGTGCGTGGATTGAAACATGGCCTTCAGCAGCTCATCCCACTCTTGCCCTTGTC
>ERZ780151.545-NODE-545-length-37548-cov-3.135065_pt1 | contig 37548 bp, 35 predicted proteins | sample MGYA00510983_ERZ780151 | MGnify/ENA primary metagenome ERZ780151 (study PRJEB29588, sample SAMEA2144623) | human gut metagenome | biome: human gut; feature: human-associated habitat; material: faeces | place: Denmark | collected 2008/2010 ... | reverse complement strand
GTGTAGAAGTTTATCTGTATGCTAGCGAGGATATGATAAACAAGGCTAACAACGGCACGCTGAACTAATAAGATGGGCTCTACCCCACCCTATATTAAATATGAAGCGGCAACGTCTGTTTATGGAGGCGGTGTCGCTTTGTTACTTCAGAGCTTAAACTCATGAACATTTAGAAACTCCAAAAACAAAAAACGATGATTAAGATGTATGTAATGAAGACTTGTCCCTATTGCGAATACGTAGAGAGACAAGTGAAGGGAAACGGCAAGTTCAAGATAATAGATATAGGTGAACACGTACGAAATCTGAAAGAGTTTCTTGACCTTCGCGACCGTCATCCGGCTTTTGCTGAAGCCAAGCGCATAGGTGATGTGGGCATTCCATGCTATGTATTAGAAGATGGTAGTGTAACGCTGTCATCGTCTGATGTTGGCTTGGAGCCAATGCCAGAAGGAGCCGCCTGCAGTCTGGATGGGTCGGGCTGTTGAGCAAGTCGCATCCGTATGAGTTCCTTTTATACTCAATATAAATAATCTGCCTCTGCATCAAGAGCCTGACAAGGCCCAGGTGCAGAGGCAGAATAATTTTGTGCTGGTAGCTATTGCCCTATAGCAGATGAGGTGTGCTATTATTAGTTGTCGGTTGTTATGCCACCCAATTCACCGAGATAGCTATCTTTGAAGCCCAGGAAGTAGAGCACACCGTCGAGACCCATGGTGTTGATGCTTTGCTCTGCGTTGGCCACCACACGTGGCTTAGCATGGAATGCTATTCCAAGACCAGCCTCGCTTATCATTGGCAGATCGTTGGCACCATCGCCCACAGCTATGGTCTGACGCAGGTTAATCTTCTCAACCTGAGCGATAAGCTTGAGCAACTCGGCCTTGCGATGACCGTCTACTATCTCACCCAGATAACGACCTGTGAGCTTTCCGTCTTCGCCTATCTCCAGTTCGTTGGCATACATATAGTCGATTCCATACTTACGCTGTATGTATTCTCCGAAATACGTGAATCCTCCGGAGAGAATAGCAATCTTATATCCACTTGTTTTGAGCACAGACATGAGTCTGTCTACGCCTTCTGTGATAGGTAGATGCTCGGCTATGTCGCGCATAACGCTTGAGTCGAGTCCTTTGAGCAGAGCGACACGTCTTGTGAAACTCTCCTTAAAGTCAATCTCTCCGCGCATAGCACTAGCTGTTATGGCAGATACCTCATCGCCCACTCCGGCGCGTTTTGCCAACTCATCGATGCATTCGGTCTGAATAAGTGTAGAGTCCATATCAAAGCAGATGAGCCTTCGCATACGGCGATACATATCATCACGCTGCAATGAGAAGTCGATAGCCATCTCGTTAGATAACTTCATGAAGGCTGCTTGCATCTCAGAGTGGTTCTTGGGCTCGCCGCGGAGTGAAAACTCTATGCAGGCTCTGACATTGTTTTCAGGATGCTTCAGGCTCATGCGGCCGGTAAGGCGCCTGATACCATCAATATTCATTCCCTGCTTTGTGATGATGCTTGTAGCAGCAGCTATGTTTCGAGCCGAAAGGCTGCGGCCAAGCACCATGAGGATGTATCTGTTCTTTCCCTGACGGTTCACCCAATCCTCATACTCCTCGCTGCTGATGGGTGAGAAGCCTACGTTGACGCCCAGCTCAGTGGCTTTGAACAGAGCCTCCTTCATAACCTGTCCTGAGTGCTCTTCATCTATACGGATGAGCAATCCCAGTGAAAGGGTGCTGTGAATGTCGGCCTGACCAATATCCAGTACCTGTGCATCATATTTTGATAGAATACTTGTGAAAGAGGCCGTAAGACCCGGTTGGTCCTGACCTGTAATCCTAATAAGGATTTGCTCCATCTTCTTGTTATTGTCAGCCATAATGTAAGTGAATAGTTTATGAGTGCAAAAATAATCAGAAATTATGCCTTTTGCAAATAAAATTGACTTAAAGCATGAAAAGGGGGGCTAAATTTGTCATAAATCATCTGCCTCTATGCGCCCTCATGGTCATCTCAGCCTTGATGCTGATGCTCAATGATGTAGTCACGGCATTCCTCCATGAGCCATTTAGGTGTTGATGTTGCTCCGCAAATGCCAACTGTCTGCGCACCGTCAAACCAACTCATATCTATTTCTTGAGCCCTTTCTACCTGATGGGCATTGGGGTTTACTCCACGACATTCGGCAAAGAGCACCTTGCCATTTGAACTTTTTCGTCCAGCCACAAAGATGATTACATCGTGATGTGAGGCAAACTCAGCTATATTGGGCATTCGGTTAGCCACCTGGCGGCAGATGGTGTCGAAGCTTTTGAAAGTGACGCCCGGAGCAATGTGTTGCTGAATATAGCTAATGATGTGGTGAAACTCATCGAGCGACATTGTGGTTTGCGAGTAGAGATAAATGTCGCGGGTGAAGTCTAGCTTCTTTACATCTTCAAAGCATTCTATGACGATAGCCTTGTTGTTCGTCTGTCCCACAAGTCCCAGCACCTCTGCATGGCCATTTTTTCCAAAGATTACTATCTGTGCGTCAGGGTTCTGCTCGCATTGTCGCTTGATGCGCCGTTGCAACTGAAGCACCACGGGACAAGTTGCGTCTATGATGTGCAGTGCATTGCGCTGCGCCGTTTTGTAGGTTTCTGGTGGTTCTCCGTGTGCACGTAGCAGAACCTTGGCGTGATGCAAGTTGCCGAAGTTCTGATGGTCTATCGTCACCAGTCCGTTGGCAGCCAGTCTCTCCACCTCCATGCTGTTATGAACTATGTCGCCCAAGCAATAGAGAGGCTTCTCATGAGCCAGTTCTTCTTCTGCCTTGCGTATGGCAGTGGTTACTCCGAAACAAAAACCACTACCCTTGTCTATTTCTATTTTCAACATTCTTCTTCGTCTTGTCTTATTTAATACTAATCTTTAGCACTGGTGTGACGGGATCGTTGGTAGTGAGACGAATAACGCGCTCATCGTCGCTTTGTCCCAAAACGCTGCGGTCTATCACTACTTTTAATTTCTCCGTCTTTCCGGGTACCACCAATTTATCGCTGAGCCGAGCTTCTACTCCTTCTTCAGGAACCTCCAATGACGACAGTTCCAACATCTTGCCTCCAGCGTTCTTGATGACTACGGTGTACTTAATCTTCGTCTTCTTTTTATTTGTAGGGAGCCATAATGTTGAAGGAGTGGCTTGTGCAATAGCCATATTTTTGCGTTCCTGAGCCGTATATTTATGAGGCTTCTGCTCTTTCTTGTCGGCCAGTTCAGGAGCCACTACAATGCCTTTGATAAACAGGAAGTGGGGCTTCTGGTTGGCATTGGGATACAGGGCGACATACTTCTCAAAGTGCCCCATTTCCTTGGCATCATAAGTTACGTTGACCACGAAGTTCCTTCCTCTGGCCACAGAATGGTGAGGATAAGTAACTTGGGTGCATCCGCAACTCGTTTCGGCTTTGCGAATGTATATGGGCACGTTGCCTGTGTTGTTCAGTCTGAAAGTTGCTGTAACGGGGTTTCTGAAGGCTATCTTGCCCAGGTCTACCGTATCGCGCTCTGCCGACATACGTTGTGCCATGGAAGCCGAGGGCAGTTGTAACAATACTGCGAGAAGTATCAGTCGCCATGTTTTGCCGCTCTGGCCTAATGAAAACAGTTCTCTCATCTTTATTTTCTCTATATCAAATGATTTTTATTGTTTCACAACGATACTCTTTGCCTTCTCTCTACCAGAATATTCCGGTGCATAAGCACATTGCACGGTGCACGTGCCTGTGTTGTATTCACCCTGGCGGTCGATGTAATATTCAGTTTCGATGACGTGTGTACCCTTTGCAAGGCAGTCGAAGTAATAGTTGGTGGCGTTGTCGTGTGGAGCTATATAATAGTCCTGCAGATAACCACTTAGCTGGCTAACAGGTTCGAGACATGCTGCACGTTTGTCCTGAACCTCCACGAAGTCGAAGTCGCGACTGGCCTTGATGGTTATCCTTACCTTTACTTTATCTCCTACCTTCAAGTCGTTGATATTCTTTCCGTTAGCTATCACCTGCCTTGTTATACTTAATCCGCTGGCTGCATTATCTATTTGTGCCGCCGGCTGCATGAATTGGGCGTAGACTGCTCCCCAACTTGTTCCTGAACTACTTTTCTTAGCCTCCAGAATCTTGCCCATGGGGGCATTGGGTATTTTGATGTAACCCGTTCCAGCTGTGAGCTCACCCGTTTTGAGTTGATCACCATCTACGTATAACTGGGTAGCGGGCTTCTCGTCCAGAACCTGCATATTTCCTTTTAGAAAAGCATAGACAGCATTCACTGAGTTGATGGGTGTGTCCCATGCCTGGGTGCGTTTTTCTTGCAGCAACCAACATTTCATATCTTTGATAATGGGGTCATTGGGAGTGAGCAACTGCAGTGCCTCAATAGCAGCCGTCTGAGTGGGGATACGATAGTCGAACCAAGAGTAATAAGCCTTGGGCGTGTCGAAGTAGCACCCTAGCTCCTGACTCTTTACCGTATATTCTCTTAGACTTTGCAAGTATTCCTTGGCTTTAGCTTGTTGTCCGTAAGCAGCCAGTATAACGGCAGAATTGGCTTTTCCATATATAGTAAGTTGCGTGGGCATCGCCTTGAGCAGGTTTACAAGATAGGCTATGTCGGCTGACGACTTTCTTCCGCTCAGTGCACAAGCATAGAGATAGTCGCATGCAGTCTCACTTGGCGTAAGCCTTTTGATGCCTTTAGCTGCCATCTTCTTGAGTTCTTTCACCTCGAAAGCTGTATGCACATCCAAATAACTGAAAGCACGGGTTAGCATTTCTGCATTCGAAGTTTGATTGCCGATAAGCGCATTGAGCCTCACCAGGGTCTTGACCACTGCAGTTGTCATGGCATAGCTTCCTGACATACCCTTCCACCAGCTGAAAGAGCCGTTGGCATTTTGTAGTTTGGCCAGCGAACTGCTGAGTGAAGTTTGCCGTGCCATCAAGCTGTTGTCGTCGAAGAAGCGTGCAAGCCTCATTCTCTGCTCACGCTCATTCTGCGCATCTAAGGTCCATGGCGTCTCACTGAGTAGTTGCTGACTTAGCTCGGCGTTTTTCTCAAGATTGCTCATCATGGATGTCTCGTTGCCTTTTTCCATTCGCCATTGATCAACGACACGTTTCATTTGCGGCTTAACCTTCATAATATAAGCCCCGATGCTATTAGCATATAACGCAGCCGACAGGCTGAGTGCGTTTTGCTCGTCTACTTGAGCCATGAAAGGCAGAGCCTGAACCATGAGCCAAGCGGGGTTATTAGTATATTCTATGGTGAGTTTTTTTTGCGTAGCATCTTTGGGGAACAGCTTGCTCATATCTATAGTCTTAACACCCACAGTGCTTTGTGTAAAAGGCAACGTATTGGTCACCATCTCCTTGTTGGGCAGTACTGGCAGATAATCTTGCTCTCCATCACTATATCCGTTGCCCTTAGCCGTTACAAGGGCAATGAGCATGTCGTGCCCAGCAAAGCGAGAGCCGGCTAGGTTGAACAGTGCTGAGGTACTTCCATTAGCATCTATATTATATTCAGCGTGCTGCTCACACACTTTTTCCTCGCTGTTGGCGTCCATCAGCAGGAACGAAACCGTCCCTGAAACAGGATGGCTCTGAGTATTGAATATTCTCACGCTTACTGTAGGATTGTCGCCCACACGGATGAATCGTGGCAAATTGGGTTGTACCATAACAGCCTTTTGTGCCACCGCTTCAGCAGTGATGGTACCATAGTTCATTTCCTTATCGTGTGCCAGACCTAGCAAGCGCCATGTTGTGACACTCTCCGGCAGGGTGAAGCGTATACTCACTTGTCCCTTGTTATCTGTCAGCAAGTTAGGATAGAAGAAGGCCGTTTCCTGCATATTTTCGCGCAACGTTACCTCTTTGGTGGTATTTTCCTGCGTGTCCGAGGATCGACTGTCTACTATATCATACAATTTGGTTTCCTCTTTAGCTGGGGCAGCAGCTTCAGGCATGGCAGCAAGAGTCATATTTTGCTTTAACATTCTTTGGTTGCCCCTAATTCGTATACCGTTTCCAAAGTTATTATCTCTTCCGCCTATCATATAGAAGTCTGAGAAGAGTGAGCTATCGAAAGTGCGCCACTGCAACAATGACACGTGCTGCATCTCTATAAATGCGCTCAACGAAAGCGAACGGTTGTTGTCATCATCCAAACTATTATTCCAATTCACATAAGCCAGCCGGTTGGCAAATGAGAGTCTGAAAGGCCACGAGTAATTACTTATCTGGTCTAGACTGGCATCATACATTGTAGCCATGAACTGAGCTAATGCAGGCTTTCCGTTACGTTTGACAGTGAGTGTCCACTCTTCCTTCTGTCCAGGCGTTAGCTTGTCGCGGAAAGTATTCCACTCCACTTGCAACCGTTTGTCTGGCAAGGGTCGTTCAATGTTAGCCTGATGCTTATAAACTTTTCCGTTTTTAACCCACGTATAAGTGAGTGTTATGCCGTCACCATATTCTTTCTTATAAGTGAAGGCACGTGTGATCAAAGCATTACTATTATCGATGACGCCGTTTTCAATCACCTTGTCAGCAGTAACGATAGAGTATAATATATGAAAATCGTTGTCAGACGAACCCACTTGCACATAGACAGGTTGTGAATCGCTGCTGAACTGACTGTTACTTACGTAGAACCAGTCGGACGTCTTCACCACAGGTTTCTTGTCTTTTATGGAGAAGGTTACAATCTCTTGCCTGAGCGTGTCGTTGCCACAAACGGCTATCAGTTTGTGGCTTCCGCTTTTCATCACGCCTAATTCAACAACAGTGTTAGTCTTTGCGCGGTATTTCTTACCATCTATTGTGTAGGTTACTTCGCCATCTATACTCTTTCCGGCCGCATTCTGATAGATGAACTTTATACTCCTGAGACTATCGACGAGTGCTTTCTGTGGTAGATTGCTTGTCAACACAGCCTCTTTAGTTCCAAGTGGCAACGTGCTGTAACCCTGGTGTGTTTCGCCACCATTGTCTGTTACCTTAGCTGTTACCTCAAAGTTATAGAAATCGCCCCATCTGCTGGACTTCATGAGAAGATCAGGCATGGTGAGCGGAATTTGCATATTGAATGTTCCGTCGGTCAATGTTGTGGTCGAGCCCTCATAAATTGTTTTGGCAGAACGGTCTGAAGTCCACCAGCACCACAATGCCCTACGCCTTACTACGGTATAATTCACTTTGGCACCTGCCACGGCCACGCCCGAGTAAGTCTTAGCAGTTCCCTGCAACGACAGCGTATCACCTGCTGCATAACGCTGTTCATAGGGTGCCACCTCTACTTTAAAAGTGGGCCGCTTGTATTCCTCTACCTGAACATATCTTTCCGCATACAAATAATTATCTCCGTTAGCCTGAATAAGCATTCGCCCAGTAAGCAAGGTGCGAGGCAATTCGAAGTCAGCCGAGGCTGTGCCCCACTCGTCGGTCTTGATAGTTGCTTTGGAAATTACCTGCCCATCATTGTCGCTCAAAGTTAGTCGAATTGTTGTATTCGAGTCGGCTTTTACATTTAAGTCATCTTGCTGATAGCCTATAAACGACACATGAACAGTTTGCCCCGGACGATAGATACCTCTGTCGGTGAAGAGCTCCGCAGAGTGAGACTTTCGGCTACCTTCATTATCATAATAGGCATTGCCATACCAACCATATTGCGTCTTTGCAAATTTATCATTGTCGGTATACACCCAATAAGGAAAGTAGTAATTCTTATTGATTGATGTAATGGCCTCACCTTTGTCGTCGGTGGTGAGTTCGAAAGATTGCTTCATTTCGTTATAATAACCTTGTTTCATAACGATATGCGCATTCTTCACGGGTTGTCCGCTCACGGCATCCATCACGCCTATACGTAATGAACCTTTTGGCAGACTCTCCCACACCATGGCCAGTCTTGAACCATACAGAAGCATGCATCGACTGTCAATCTTAGGATCGTCGGCAGAAGCCTCTAACAGATAGATGCCAGCGGGCAGAGCGGGCACTGTCATCGAGTCGGTCATATACTCCCAATCCGATGGGGGCGTAAAGCGGCATGAGAGTACTACCGGCTTGAACGACATATCCGTCTTGGCACGCAATTTCTTCAGTTCGTTCTTGTCATATCCGTCGAATGACGTGCGACCGTCAACGTCCTTCAATCTGCTTATTTTCACCTTCACTTCATGCAAGTTGCGGACCTGCTCAAGCACGATAGTGCTAGTAGTGCCGGCGAAAAAACGATGGTCTTTCATCCTAAGGTTAAAGCTCGGCCTTGTCAGGCTGATACGTGCGTTTTGCAACTCGCTTATGCCTGGACAGATGGGCCAGTGGGCTGTAGCGTAGTCTATAAAACTGATTTGTTCTCTTACCGAACTGCTGGGTTTCATAACCTTATATCGCTCTGCTGCCACATATCCGCAGTCAGGCAGGTCGTCGTACATACTCATGATAGAGTCAAGTTTTCCAACTAGTTTTGACGCATGCTGTTCGCCCTCTTTTTGAGCCTGCCACATGGCCATAAACATGGCAGCAGGCCGGTTGCCTTGACTTTTGTAATAATTCCCAGCTACATCATACATCTCTGTCTTCATGGCTATTACGTGCAGCAAGTCATCGCCGAAGATTCTGCTGTCGGTTCCTTTGGTAAGCAGAGGCTCGTAGCCCTTGGCTTGGGTGGCAGCCAATATCTGCGGATGTTCCATTGCTGCCCGGTATAGTGCTTGGGTCCGAATGTTAGTGTCTGTGTTTCGGTCTAGTATGCTGTATATCTTTCCGAGTGACACTCTCCATACGGCAGCCAATGCTACATCGGTAGAACTGTTTATGCGTCTTCTCAACCTAAGCGTGTCGGCCTCGATAGAATCAGGAGATAGTGTACATCTCACTGCCGCCCTACTAACTTCGGCTGCCAACAGATTGCCGTAACTTTTTTCTTGTTCTGCTTTCTTGATGATTTGCCCCAGCACATTCAGTTCGGTTTGTGGCAAGTCCTTGCCCTTGGCTTCATTATATTGGTTCCACAAAAGGTTGAAACCGTCTCCCCATGATGTGAAGGCGTGAAGCAAGAGAAACGCGAAGATTAAACAGGTTGTTTTGATGTTCATATATTCACACAGTTATAATTCTTTGCAAAAATACGAACTTTCCCTGACCAAATCAATAATACTTCATGTAATTTTTGTTAAGCAGACCTGGTATCCTCAACCGCCTTGTACTCAGTTATTGAGTCTTCATCTCAGCATATCCCACCAGTTGGTCTGTTCGTCCGCCGATGGGACGGTAGTAAACCAATGCCTGATAGCGGTTTTCGGTTTGATAGAACGAGCCCTCTGTTGGCATGATGATGGGCTTTGCGCCGGGTGTTACCAAAAGATAGGTATAAGAGTAGTAACCCAGTTTGAGAAGTACCTGCGCCTCATAACAGTGTGTAGAGTCGTTATACTCCATCCTGTATCGTGGCAGAAAGCGGTCTTGTGTCCAGTTGGCATTGATATATACATCACCCTTTACGGGCTCAGGACATCTCAGTCTGAAGTGCACCATCATATAGTCACTTGTAGTGTTTACCTCTGTATTGTCCGAATTGCGTATCAGAAAAGCCCCATCGGCATCCACATCATACAGATAGTTGGCTCGGGGTTCAGATATAAAGGGATAGGCATGATTGTCTGTTCCATCCCAATAGATACTCTCTATACCCATGGATGCCACGTGTGTGCTAAGTATCTCAAACTTGCGGTATTCGTTGCCTGCCTGGAATATGTACTGCGGGTTGTGGGTCCACACCAACCCATCGGCCTGCACATACTGTGGACGGGCATTGAGCCGGGCATCATCCCACCGACTATTCTGTAACAACACTGTATGCAGCTGCTTCTGCGGATCAGTCACCTTGTAGGGACCATACGAAACCTTCATGGCTACCTGCTGATAGCTGCCGTTGATACCCCTGTCGGTGTTGGCCGTTGCGTTCAGACTCACCCCCATTGCGCTTGCGGCAGGTTCTCTGACCATAAAGCATGCGCTGAACACCGGTTTTTGGTCGTCCTCATCATCATACACCGTAACCCTGTAGTTACCACTCATCTTGGGCTTACACTGTGAGTTTGGAAGTGTGAAGGTATAATGAGTGTAAAGACGGTTGGTCAGAATGCTCTGCTGTGCATCGTCTATCAGATTATCAGACACAAAGCCTTCACAAAAATCATTGTCGAAGAGCTGCTCAGATGTTGTCCAGTCGGCTTCGCAGTGCTCTATCTTGTATGCATAGCGATGATAGTCGTGGGTCATGTCATCGAAGCTGATAGTTATCTGGCCGTTGTTGAGCTCATATATCGGAAGGCTCATCCAGTTGTCGTCGGCCGTCACTTGCAACGATTGTATACGGTCGTTGAATATCTCGTTGCGTTGTGCCTGCAAAGGCAGCGCATGGGATGCCAGCCACAGAAAGACTATAAGCAACGCATGAATGTAATGGCTCTTCTTATTGTTCATACTTTTCAAGTTTTACGGTGCATGAATATTATCTTTTGCACCACTTTTCCCCATCATGTCTACTCTTAATCACTTTGATTATCGGAAAATGAACAGGGAATTCAACGTTTTTCGTTTTTATTTGGTAGATGCTACAAAGATAGTGAATATTTTCTGAAACTGCCAAATTCCGGAGACTTTTCGTAAATACTCTTTGCTGTAGTGTTTGTTCTCAAGTACATCTTATCTTATTATGAAGGGGCCGGCGCGTTATAGTAGTTTGCGCCTGCCCCCTTATTATCTGAGTGTTTTACTCTTCAAAAGACTTTATAAAATGCTTACGTGACAGGCCGGAGCATAGTAATAGAAGTCCTAAGAAATTAGCTTTACGCCCTGAGGGCCCGCATAGCGTTGAGCACAGCCAATACCATGACGCCCACATCACCGAATACAGCCAATCCCATGGCAGCACTGCCTAGCAAGCCTATAGCCGCCAGTGCTAAGATAACCACCTTAACCGAAATGGCAAACCACACATTTTCATGAGCTATGCTAAGGGTATGTCTAGATATTCTGATAGCCTTGGCTATCTTTGATGGCTTATCATCCATCAGCACGACGTCGGCAGCCTCTATGGCAGCATCACTGCCCATGGCCCCCATGGCTATGCCTACATCAGCACGGGCTAGAACGGGAGCATCGTTGATGCCGTCTCCCACAAAAACCAGCGTACTCTTATCCGGCTTTTCACGCAACAGCTGCTCTAGATGGCGCACCTTATCAGCTGGCAGTAACTCTGCATAGTAATCGTCAATACCCAGTTGTCTGGCCACTTTCTGTGCCACGTCTTTATGGTCGCCCGTCAACATCGCTGACCTTCTTACGCCAACTTTACGCAGCAAGCTGATGGCTTCGGCTGCATCGGGCTTTATGCTATCGGCTATAACCACATGACCTGCATAAACGCCATCAACAGCCACATGTATTACTGTACCTATATGATCACGACATTTCTCACATAAGTGCATCTTAGCTCCAACATCGTTCATCAGCTTCTCATTGCCCACGCACACCGTCTTTCCGTTTACACAAGCCTTAACGCCTTTACCAGCAATCTCCTCTACATTTTCTATCTTGCAGTTGTCAGCCTCATTAGGATAAGCTTGTCGCAAGGCTACGGCAATGGGGTGAGTAGAATAACGTTCCACATGTGCCGCTAAGTGCAGCAGTTCTTGCTCGCTAAGCTTGTCAGGATGTACGGCGCTTACGGTGAATGAACCTTGTGTGAGCGTACCTGTCTTATCAAAGACCACGGTAGATGCCTTGGCCAGTGCGTCCATATAGTTGCCACCTTTTACAAGAATGCCGTTGCGCGATGCTCCTCCTATGCCGGCAAAGAAGGTAAGGGGCACGGAGATAACCAGGGCACATGGGCAACTCACCACAAGGAATGTAAGGGCTCTGTAAAGCCAAACGGGGAATGTTGACCAATAATTATCATAGAAGAACGGTGGTATGAAGGCAAGCAGCATAGCTGCCAACACGACAATGGGCGTATAAATACGCGCAAAACGGGTAATGAAGTTTTCGCTGCGCGACTTGCTTTTGCCGGAGTTCTCAACCAAATCTATAATCTTTGAAGCTGTAGATTCGCCGAAGCTCTTAGCTACACGCACCCTGAGCACCCCAGACAGATTGACACATCCGCTGAAGATGTCGTCGCCTGTCTCTACTTTACGTGGCGCACTCTCTCCCGTCAGTGCGGTGGTGTTCAGAGCCGATATACCTTCTATCACTTCGCCGTCCATAGGTACTTTCTCACCAGGCTTAATGACAATAGTCTCCCCCACCTCAACGCTGTCGGGCTTCACAGTCTGTACTTTTCCGCTCCGTTCCACGTTAGCCGTGTCAGGACGAATATTCATGAGCTGGGATATAGACCTGCGACTATTGTCCTCGGCATAATCCTCAAACAGCTCGCCTACCTGAAAGAAGAGCATTACAAAGACAGCTTCCGGCATCTGACTCTCTGCTCCCGGCAGAAAGCCTATGAGCAGAGCCCCAATAGTGGCTATGCTCATCAGAAAGTCTTCATCGAATGGATTACCCTCTGCTATGCCTTCAACAGCCTCCATCAGCACATCGTAGCCTATGAGCAGATAGGGTACCAGATAGATTATCAGTTGTTGCCAAAGGGGCAGTTGCAGGTGGCGGGCTACAAGCCACGCTACCAAGAGCAGCACCACCGTAAGAAGAATTCTCAATAATTTTTTGTTCATATCCTCATATTGTTTGTTTCATGCCGCAAAGGTAGCTATTTAGTCGTGCAACTGAGTTGCAAAAATGGCTTGGAGCATAAAAAAACAAATAATAAGGGCTGAAGTATACCCTTTTTGTGGGTTTAAGAAATCACTTATACTGCCTCAATGCGCCCAACAATTCTCTGTTTTCTTCTCTAGAACCTATGGTGACTCGCAAGCAATCTTTGCAAAGCCGAATGCGGGTGCGATTGCGTACTATGATACCCCGCTCCACCAAATAGTCATATATAGCTTGAGCATCGGTCATGCGGGCAAGAAAAAAGTTGGCATCGGTGTGAAACACCTGCCTGCAGATGGGCAACTCGCTGAAAGCATTAATGAGTTGGCCACGCTCGCGCAGCAATATTTTTATCCAAGTGTCTATCTCATCGCGCTTATCGAGCACCTCGATGGCACGCTTCTGCGTGAGATAATTTACGTTATATGGATATTTCACCTTATTAAACAGCTCAATGATAGGCTCTTGGGCAAAGGCCATACCCAAACGGATGGCAGCGCTTGCCCATGCCTTAGAGAAGGTGTTAAGCACTATAAGGTTGGGATAGAGGTTTAAATCTTCGCGGAATGTTCGGGCAGATGAAAAATCTGAGTATGCCTCGTCTACCACCACGATGCCCTGAAAAGTTGTCAGCACCTTCTTCACCTCGTCGCGCTGCATGTTGTTGCCCGTGGGATTGTTGGGACTGCAAATCCATATCAGCTTGGTGTGAGCGTCGCACTGGGCCAGCAGCTTATCGGCGTTGAGCTGATAACCTTCGTCCAGAAGCACCGGCCGATAGGCCACATCATTGATGTCTGCACACACCTTATACATCCCGTATGTAGGTTCTATGGCCACCACGTTGTCGGTTTTGGGCTCACAGAACACCCTATAACACAAATCTATAGCCTCATCAGAGCCATTGCCCAGGAATATCTGTGAGGGCGCTATCCCTTTTATTTTGGAGAGCTTAGCTTTAAGTTCTGTCTGCAAAGGATCGGGATAGCGGTTGAGGGGCGCGCCATAAGGATTCTCGTTAGCATCGAGAAACACATGAGCCTCATGTCCACTATACTCATTTCTCGCACTTGAATAAGGCGCGAGCCTCCATATATTTGGTCTGACCAGTTCTTTAAGTTGTTTCATAACTTATCATTTTTATGTTGTGATGGGGTGTCGGCAACATGTTGTGGCCACAGTTGGCCACATGAGTAGCTGATGACTCTTTCTTATTGCATTCACAAAAGCAATTCCTTGCCTAGTCTCCTTTCTCCTCGTCCAGAGCCTTGAGGCGCAGGGTCATAGCATTCTTATGTGCCATGAGTTGCTCATGACTTGCCATCACCTCAACAGCATGACCTATTGAGCGTACGCCCTGCGGTGTGAGATGCTGGAATGTTATCTTGCGATTATACGAGTCAAGATTTACGCCGTTATAAGCTAGCGCATATCCATGTGTGGGCAGTGTGTGATTGGTGCCGCTGGCATAGTCGCCTGCGCTCTCGCACGCATACTTGCCTAGGAACACAGAGCCGGCATTAACCACCTTTTCGGCCAGTTGCTCATAGTCTTTCGTTGCCAAGATGAGATGTTCTGGAGCATAAGCATTGCTCAGATCGATGGCCTCAGCCGTGTTGTGCACCAACACCAGTCGGCTGTTGTCAAGTGCCTTGGCAGCTATCTCACGCCGTGGCAACGCTTTGAGCTGAACCTCTATCTCCGTTTGCACCTTGCCAAGCAGAGCATCTGATGTGGTGATGAGCAGCACCTGCGAGTCGATGCCGTGCTCTGCCTGGCTCAGCAAGTCGGCTGCCACAAAGGTGGCATTGCTCGTCTCATCGGCTATCACACACACCTCAGACGGCCCGGCAGGCATGTCGATGGCCACATCGTGCAGGCTCACTTGTAGCTTGGCCGCCATTACATATTGATTACCGGGGCCAAATATCTTGTAAACCTTGGGCACACTCTCCGTGCCATAAGCCATGGCACCAATAGCCTGTATGCCTCCTGCCTTAAAGATGCGGCTCACTCCGGCTTCGTGCGCAGCCACCAGGATGGCGGGATTTACCTTTCCGTCTTTGCCCGGAGGCGTACAGAGCACTATCTCCTTGCATCCTGCTATTTTTGCTGGAGTAGCCAACATGAGTACGGTAGAAAAAAGAGGTGCCGTGCCACCGGGTATGTAAAGTCCTACTCGCTCAATGGGAATACTCTTCTGCCAGCAGGTAACGCCTTGAGCCGTCTCTACCTTGAGCGGAGCGAAACGCTGAGCCTCATGAAATTTGGCTATATTGTGATGAGCCAGTCTGATGGCTGCAAGCAGGTCGGCCGGTGTCTCGCGTTCGGCCTGCGCTATCTCGTCTTCAGTAACGGCCAAAGATGTCAGTTGGGCGTGGTCAAAGCGCTCCTCGTATTTCCTGACAGCATCGTCACCATGCTGCCTCACGTCGGCCAAAACTGCCGCTACCGTGTCATTGAGTTGGGTGACATCAAGATGTGGCCGTGTGATGATATGCGGCCATTCTGATGGCTTGGGATATTTTATAATGTTCATTCGCAAATGTTTAAATAATGTTCCGGTCTAACAGCAGGCTGTGCTCTTTCGTTGATGACTTTCTTTTGCGCTCAGCCTTATCAGACCTTTATAATATCATTTTCTCAATAGGTGATACCAGAATGCCCTGAGCGCCGAGCTCTTTCAGCTTTCCGATGATTTCCCAGAAGCGCTTCTCGTCGAGCACAGTATGTATAGAGCACCACGACTCATCGGCCAGCGGAATGATGGTGGGGCTCTTAATGCCCGGAAGCACTGCTGTAATTTCTTTTAGTCTGTCCTTAGGGGCATTCATCATCACGTATTTCTTGTCCTGAGCCGAGCGCACAGCCTCAAACCTGAACAATATGTCGTTAAGCACCTCATGCTTGGCATCGTCCATGTGCCAGTTTCCAATGAGCAGTGCCTCACTCTTCATCACAGTCTCCACTTCCTTCAGATTGTTGCTCACCAATGTAGAACCAGAGCTTACAATATCGAAGATGCCATCGGCAAGACCAATGCCCGGACTGATCTCTACACTGCCCGTAATAACGTGTATATCAGCTTTTATGCCGTTTTTGTTCATGTAATTGCGCAAGATGTTGGGATAGCTTGTGGCTATCTTCTTGCCATTAAACCACTGCATACCCGTGTAGTTGGTTTCCTTGGGTATAGCCAGTGAGAGGCGACACTTACTGAACCCCAGACGAGAGATGATTTGGGCATCCTCTCCTCTCTCTACAAACTCGTTCTCACCCACTATACCTATGTCGGCCACTCCGCTTGCCACGCTTTGGGGTATATCGTCGTCGCGAAGATAAAGAACCTCCAAAGGAAAGTTGGAAGCTTGCACAAGAAGGGTACGCTTGCTGGTGGGTATCTTGATGTCAGACTCTCTTAAAAGGCTGATGGTGTCGTCATACAAACGACCTTTGGACTGTATCGCTATTCTTAGCATAATCTATTGGTTTTAAATAAAATGCGTGCAAAAATACTAATTTATTGCCGCTTTTGCAAGAAATGCTGTAATTTTGTGGGCAATTTATGGACAAGCTGAATATTTGTAACATATTTATAGTATTTGCATCCCTCTTTTTCTGTGGATGCACTGAGAAGCAGGAACCCGTCATGACGCCTTGGGGCACCGAGCTGAAGCAGGATGCAGACCCTGCTGATGACGGCAATGACTCGCAATATTCTGTTGACGAACTGCAACAGAATGGTGAAATGATAGCCCTGACCATTACGGGGCCCGACACTTATTATGATTATCACGGACATGGACTCGGTGTTCAATATATGATGTGTGAGGATTTCGCAAGCTACATAGGGGTATCGCTGCGTGTGGAGGTGTGCAGAGACACCACTGAGATGATAAACAAGCTGTTGAAAGGTGAAGGCGACATCATCGCCCTGCCTCTCTCGCGGCATGTGAAGGGCGCGGCAAAACTGCGTTTTTGTGGCGCTGCCAACCCTAAGACACATGCAGGGTGGGCTGTAGCCGCAGGCAACACATCTCTGGCCGACTCTGTCAATGCTTGGTATAAACCCGACATGCTGGGCAAGACGCAGGCCAGGGAGAACTATCTGTTGTCGGCGGCCAGCATCCGCCGCCATGTCTACGCGTTATATATCGACCGCTCCAGAGGCATTTTGTCGAGTTATGACGCCTTCTTCAAACGATATGCGCCTGAAGCCGGCCTAGATTGGCATATTCTGGCTGCACAATGTTATCAAGAATCGTGCTATGATCCTCACGCCCAATCGTGGGCAGGAGCCAGCGGACTCATGCAGCTCATGCCCCAAACAGCTTATCGGATGGGTGTGCCTGACGGAATGCTCTTCGACCCGGAGCAGAACATTGCGGCCGGAGCAAGATATATGGGGCACCTCATGGCTAAACTGTCCGACATTCCCAACCACGAGGATCGCGTCTGCTTTGCACTGGCAAGCTATAACGGCGGATTGGGCCACGTGCGCGACGCGCAGGCCTTGGCACGCAAATACGGAGGCAATCCTAACCAATGGAGCTCGGTTTCCCAATATATTCTTATGCTGAGTAATCCCGCCTATTACCAGGACGAGGTAGTGAAATATGGCTATATGAGAGGTTCTGAGACGGTGAATTACGTGAACAGCATACGCTCTAGATATGGAAGGTTCTAGGTTGTGGGGGCGATATGGGTCTCAAAAGTTTTGAGTTATTAATGCCGACAAAAGGAACATCGACGCCCACGAAAATCGTTAAAGGTATGTAAAATAATTGTGTTTTAAATATTTTGTAGTAACTTTGCAACAATTTCACTGGTAACAGGGCAATGAAAAAAATACTCATAACAGGTGCTTCCGGATTTATTGGCAGTGCTATAGTCAACAAGGCGCTGGACTTTGGAATGGAGGTCTGGGCAGCTGTAAGGCACTCAAGTAGCAAGCAATATCTACAAGATAAACGCATCAATTTTATAGAACTAGACCTCAGCTCGGCTCAGCAGATGACGCAGGCGCTGAGCAAGTTGCGCTTTGACTATGTGGTTCATGCCGCGGGTCTTACAAAAGCTCTGCGACAAGCCGACTTTTTCAGCGTGAACACGGAGGGTACAAAGCATTTGGTTGAGGCTCTGAAAAACTCTAACCAAGAGCTGCAACGCTTTGTGTATATGAGTAGTTTGAGCGTTTTCGGAGCTATCAAGGAGCAGATGCCCTATCAACCTATCAAGGAGACTGACACACCCCGGCCCAACACAGCTTACGGTAAGAGCAAATGGGAAGCAGAGAAGTTTCTTGATGGGCTGGAAGAAGCTGGTTACGACCTACCATACGTCATCTTACGGCCTACGGGAGTATACGGGCCGAGAGAACATGACTATTATATGATGGCCAAATCCATCAAGGAGCATGTTGATTTCGCGGCAGGATGGACACGACAGGACATCACTTTCGTATATGTAGATGATGTGGTGCAGGCCGTCTTTCTGGCTCTAGACCATGGCAAGAAAGGCAGAAAATACTTCTTGAGCGATGGGAATGTTTATCAAAGTTCAACCTTCAGCAACTTGATACATCAGGAATTGGGCTGCCCTTGGTGGATTAGGGTTAAGGCACCCATTGCTTTGTTGCATGTCATCTGTAAGGTTTGCGACGCATGGGGACACCTTACAGGAAGACTCACGGCGCTGAACAATGACAAATATAACATTCTAAGGCAGCGCAACTGGCGGTGTGACATCAGGCCGGCTGTGGATGAGTTAGGGTTTAAGCCACAATGGGACTTGGCCCGGGGTGTGAGAGAAACAATAGAATGGTATAAAGCTAACGGTTGGTTGTGATGTGGAATAAGGTTGAAGAAGCCTGGCTCAAAGCACGGGACAATGATTACAAAGGACTGTTGTTGCCCGAATGGATCACCATTCTGTATATGGCAATAACATCTGTCATCATTCTCATATTATATCATGACATGACACAGCCGCTCACTGAGCTAAAACAAGACGGCCTGTTACTCATAGGCATAGGTCTGCTGTGGCTCCTTCACAGGGTTTATCCTTGCAGACTGCTTAATCTGGCTCGCGTCACTTACATCTTGCTCGCACTGAAATGGCTCTATGACGGTACGTATGAGATTAACAAGGTGTTCGACAACATGGATCATTATTTCGCTTCAGCCGAGCAATGGCTCTTTCATTGCCAGCCCTCGTTGCTCTTTTCCGTGGCCCTGCCTCAACATATCGTAAGCGAACTCTTCGACATGGGCTACTTCATGTACTATCCCATGATAGCCCTGACCATCCTCTTTTTCTTTTGCTTCCGGCAGAAGGATTTCGAGAAAGCATCGTTCGTCATCTTGGGCGGCTTCTTCTTATATTATCTTATATTCATCTTCCTGCCCGTAACCGGACCTACCTATTACTTCAAGGCCATAGGGCTGAGCAATGCCATGAATGGTGTTTTTCCGCCATTGGGCAACTATTTTTTGCGTCATCAGGAGTGTCTGCCTTCTCCAGGGTATACCAACGGTTTTTTTTACAGACTCGTTGAACTCGCCAAAGAATCCGGCGAACGCCCAACAGCAGCCTTTCCCAGTTCGCATGTGGGCGTCAGCACCCTGTGCATGATGCTGGCCGTCAACAGCAAAAGCAAAAGCCTGACATTGTTCTTCCTGCCATTTTATATTCTCCTGTGCTGTGCCACAGTTTACATTCAGGCACATTATCTCATCGACGCCATCTTTGGTTTTGTCTCAGCCGTCTTGTTTTATTTCCTGCTCACCGCAACTTACAACATGCTTATAAGCAAAAGACGCGTGAAGAACAAATGATTTGGCAAAGTGAAGGCAGAAACTTGGCTTTCTTCGCCAAATATTCTTCACATTTTCAGTGGCACAAATTGGCTTGAGCACAAGCATGTAGGGAAAATAGACGCTAAATTATATATACCATAATTAAACAATATATAAAACATAAGTTTTATGTACAATTTATCTTAAAACATTCATAAATACACGATTACTTAATGATAAACGCTATAATTTTGCATCCCGAATATCAATTAAAAGTCAATAATATTATCAATTATTCTTACAAAACATGGCTAAAGTACTGTCTTTGTTATGTCTTTCTATGGGGCTTTCTGCTTCGATGAATGCAAAAGGATATACCACAAGACAACTTTGCAGAATTCCCTTCCAGAAGCAACAACCTTTAGCAAAGGTTTATCTGTTACTAATGGGGGGGGGATTTCAAATCAGTCGCAGACAAACACTGATTTTTTAGAGTTCAGCAACAGTGTTCAGCACACCGTTGCGGGCCGACAATCAACCTGCCACATCAACAGCCCACCTTACATAACCGTACGTAAAGTACGGCAAAGCTTGTCTTACTCTTCAGGATACGAAATACAACGGTCAACCTATATGACCGGAAAATAACATTAATAACAGAAAAAAATAATTGTAAAATGAAAAAAGGATATAAGTCACCGAACACAGCAACAGTAAAACTCAATCTCAATGGCAGCGTGCTTGATAATACAGTAGGCGTTGACAATACTTCAAAATACGGTTCTTGGGGAGATGCCGCAATAAAGAATTTTCATTACGACTAACCTGAGGACGAGACATTTAACACCAAGCCCAATTGGGACGAGTGATGTCAATACCTGACAAATGCTTTTATCCGTACGCTCTTCAAATCCCAAAGGATATGTCGGGTGTACGGATTCTATTTACCAAATGGTGCTTTTTGCGTTGCAAAACAGGCACTTGTGAGCTGCAAAACAGGCACTTTTGAGCTGCAAAACAGGCGCTTTTGAGCTGCTGTAAGGCTATTGTAGCATCAGAGTGACATGATGAGCCCGGCAAGGGCGACAAGAAGCGGGTGACGGTCAGTAAGATGCCGTGCAAGGAATGCCGGCTGCCTTCACCCTGTCGCGTATGCTGTCTAGCTCCTCATGCGAGGCCTTCGTCAAGTGGCAGTCAGGTGTTTCACGGTCTATGGTGTATATCATCACCTCTGCAGGCGCTATCTCCTTGACAGCATCCAACCAAGGCTGAACATAAGCCAGGCCGGTATTGTCAACATCTTCACCCTCGTCTGTCGTGCCCTTCATAAACATAGTCTGGATGATGACGTGACCATGAAACTCCTTGAGATGCTCTATAATCTTCTCTACGCTGTAACTAGGTTGCTGAGGACGATCTACTTTACGAATATAAGCGGGGTTCACCGTGTCAAGCTTCAGTATGTTATTATCCACCAACATGAGGGCATCACGCACCTCTTTGCGATGAATGAAGGTTGAATTGCTCAGTACACTGATTTTGGCTTCGGGGCATAAGGCATTGCGCAACGCTATGGTGTCGCGAATGATTTCAGGAAAATGAGGATTGCTTGTAGGCTCTCCATTTCCCGCAAAGGTAAGTACGTCAGGATGAACACCCTGCTGGTGCATCTCGCGTAGCTTCTTTTCCAAAGCTGTGGCCACCTCCTCACGTGTGGGCATGGCCCTTTTGGGCTTATGCGAGGCATTGTAACCACATTCACAGTAAATGCAATCGAACGTGCAACTCTTGCCGTCGGCGGGCAGCAGATTAATGCCTAATGATATGCCCAGGCGCCTGCTATGCACCGGGCCGTATATGGGAGAAGGATAGATAATAGTACTCATAATGAAAAGCTTTATTGCGATGCAAAGTTATAAAGAAATGGTTGAAATGTGGGGAAACGGCAAATAATTTTTGCTAGAAATGCAAATAAAAGATAATAAATTTTGAAATGTTAGGCTTTTAGGTTACCTTTGCAACAAATTTGGTGTAATTGTACCTGATACAAAATGGCAAAAAAAAGAAATAAAACCCGTAATCGCAAATATGGATTGCAGGTAGTTACTTTATTAATAAGCACTGCCATGGTGCTCATTCTCATCGGATTGGTTGTTCTGACCGTGTTTACAGGCCGCAACCTGTCTTCTTTCGTAAAGGAAAATCTTACGGTCACAATGATTCTAAATCCCGATGTGACAGACTCCGAAGGCCAGTTGCTTTGCCAAAAGGTTGAAGGATTGCCCTATATTACGGGAGTGCACTATGTGAGCAAGGAGGAAGCCCTGAGGGAGGGAACCAAGGAGATGGGCGCCGACCCTTCTGAGTTTGCAGGCGAAAATCCTTTTACTGCCTCCATAGAGCTGAGGCTTCATGCCGATTATGCCAATAACGACTCTATCAAATGGATTGCTACAGACTTAAAGAAGTATAAGGAGGTATATGACATAGACTATCGTCAGAACCTCATACAGAGCGTAAACAACACATTGGGCAAGATAGGCCTGGTGCTGCTGGTGCTGGCCGCACTGCTCACAGTGGTGTCTTTCTCACTCATCAACAACACCATCAGGCTGAGTATCTACGCCAGACGATTCTCTATACACACCATGAAGCTTGTCGGAGCGTCATGGAATTTTATCAGGACGCCTTTCATTCGCACCGCTATCGGGCAAGGCTTGCTCTCGGCACTCATCGCTCTGGTGGTGCTGGCTATCGGCGTATATGCCCTTTATCGCTACGAACCGGAAATTACAGTGGTGATAAACACCCAGGTGATGGCTGTCACAGCCGCCATTGTGGTGTGCTTCGGCGTACTCATCACAACCTTCTGCGCTTGGCTTTCGGTGAACAAATTCTTGCGAATGAAGGCCGGCGACCTGTATAAGATATAGAACAAAATGAATAACAAATAAATATGAACAGACAAAATTTAGCTTTTGGAAAAGTAAATTACATCTTGCTGGCCATAGGCTTGGCAGTTGTTGTCTTGGGCTTCTTCCTGATGAGCGGTGGCAACTCCACTGAAAAACATTTCGACCCATCAGTGTTCAGCGCAATGCACATTAAGGTGGCGCCGGTTGTTACGTTCTTTGGTTTCATCTCTATCATAGGGGCTATCATCTATAAACCTAAGGATGCAAGCAATGACAGCGCTGAGTTAACGTCTAAAACAGTAAACAAAGACTTAACTGACAAATAATGACACTTTTACAAACTATTATTATAGCCATTGTCGAGGGCCTTACAGAGTTTCTGCCGGTATCGTCTACAGGACACATGATTATAGCTCAGAACCTTCTGGGAGTACCAAGCACAGACTTTGTCAAGGCATTTACTGTCATCATTCAGTTTGGTGCCATTCTCTCGGTGGTGTGCCTTTACTATAAAAGATTCTTCAAGCTTAACCATACACCGGCCCCTGTGGGAGCGACGGGTGTGCAGAAGTTTTTGCATAAGTGGGACTTCTACTGGAAGTTGCTAGTGGCTTTCATCCCGGCTGCTGTATTGGGTTTTATCTTCAACAGCCTCATAGAGAGATTGTTGGGCAACGTGATGGTAGTGGCTGGCATGCTGGTCATGGGAGGGGTCTTTATGCTTTTCTGCGACAAAATATTCAACCACGGTTCAGAGGATACACAACTCACAGAGAAAAGGGCTTTTAAAATAGGTGTGTGTCAATGCCTGGCCATGATTCCGGGTGTGTCGCGTTCTATGGCCACCATCGTGGGTGGTATGTGGCAAGGACTCACTCGCCGAAGAGCGGCTGAGTTTTCATTCTTCCTCGCAGTGCCCACAATGCTGGCAGCCACCTGTCTTGAAGTGCTCAAGATGATTATGAAAGGTGACCTGACAGGTATGTCGGGCAACTTAGGAACGCTGCTCATTGGCTGCGTGGTAGCCTTCATCGTGGCTATGATAGCCATTAAGTGGTTTGTTGACTTCTTGGCAAAGTATGGCTTTAAGGCGTTTGGCTGGTATCGCATCGTGGTGGGTGGCATCATCATCATCCTGCTTCTGACCGGTCACAGCCTCAATATGGTGGGCTAATACTAATTTGCATAAATGATGAACTTAAGAGAGGGCGTTATCATTCCTATAGACAAGCCTTACAACATTACCAGTTTCAAGGCATTGGCGCACATCAGATATTTGTGTACCAAGGCTGTAGACCATAAGGTAAAAATGGGGCATGCGGGTACTTTGGATCCTTTGGCTACAGGCGTGCTGCTGCTCTGTACAGGAAAAGCTACCAAACGAATAGACGAGCTGCAAAGCCACACAAAGGAATATACAGCTACGCTGCAACTGGGCGCGACTACTGACAGCTATGACAGGGAGCACACGGTGAACCACACTTTTCCGTGGAGACATATCACAAGGCAGATGATACTAGACACCCTACCCCATTTCATCGGCAACATAGAACAGGTTCCGCCCACCTACTCAGCCGTTAAGGTGAACGGCGAACGTGCCTTCACCTACAGAAGAAACGGCGAACAGGTAACATTAAAGCCCAAGACAGTGAGAATAGATGAGATTGAACTTACTGATTTTGACCCTGAAAAGGCTCGTATGAGCATCAGGGTGGTCTGTGGTAAAGGCACTTATATAAGAGCTTTGGCACGTGATCTGGGCAAGGCACTGGGCAGCGGAGCTTTTCTAACGGCGCTGAGACGCACAAGGGTTGGCGACATCAAGGTGGAAGACTGTATAGCCTATGACAACTTTCCTGAATGGCTTGAGGCACAAGACCCACAGTATTAAATAAGCATTAAATGGATATAGAAAGGAGAATATAAAATATATGAAACTGTCACAATTCAAATTTAAGCTGCCACCTGAGCTAGTGGCACTCTATCCACATCAGTCTGCCCACACCATTAAGCGTTCGGATGGGACAGAACATACGTTTCAGGTTACAAGGGCTGATGAGTCCAGACTGATGGTTCTGCATCGTAAGTCAGAGAAAATAGACTTATACAATAAAGAAGTGAAGGGAGAGCCGCAGGAGGATGATTATATTCGCTTTAAGGATTGCCTGAACTATTTTGGTGACGGAGACGTGTTTGTTTTTAATGACACAAAGGTGTTTCCTGCCAGACTATACGGAACAAAAGAGAAGACAGACGCAAAGATAGAGGTGTTCTTGCTGCGTGAGCTCAACGAAGAGATGCGCCTATGGGATGTACTGGTTGAGCCGGCACGAAAGATACGTATTGGTAACAAACTCTTCTTTGATGAGTCGGGCACTATGGTGGCTGAGGTGATAGACAATACTACCAGCAGAGGACGCACACTGAGATTTCTTTATGACTGCCCGCATGATGAGTTTAAGAAGGAATTGTTTGCATTGGGTGAGGCTCCGTTGCCTACATATATTTTGAACGGAAGGCCCGAAGACCCGGAAATGAAGGGTATGCATGTCACTGCACACGCAACAGCTGATGACATGGAAAACTTTCAGACGGTGTTTGCTAAAACCGAAGGGGCCGTTACGGCACCTGCCACAGGGTTGCATTTCTCAAGAGAGATGATGAAGATGATGGAAATTCGTGGAATAAAACCGGCTTACATCACTCTGCATTGCGGTCTAGGAAACTTCCATGAGATTGAGGTTGAGGATCTTACCAAGCACAAGATGGATTCTGAGCAGATGATTATAGGTAAAGATGCTTGCCAAACGGTGAACGATGCCAAGGAGAAAGGACATCACGTGTGTGTGGTAGGTACGAGTGTAGCCAAGGCTACAGAAACAGCTGTGGGTACAGACGGACTGCTCAAGGAATATGACGGATGGACCAACAAATTCATCTTCCCACCCTACGACTTTGATTTGGCTGACTCTATGCTGGCCAACTTCTATCACCCGGAGTCTACACTGATGATGCTGACAGCAGCATTCGGGGGATACGACTTGGTGATGAAGGCATATCAACTGGCTGTGAAGAATGGATATAAGTTTGGATGTTTTGGCGACGGAATGCTCATATTGAATGACTGACAAACATATAGTATATCTCAGCCTGGGATCTAACCTGGGCGACAGAAAGCTCTTATTGCAAAAGGCAATAATGAATATAGGAAAGAAGATTGGCAAGGTGGTGCGCCAATCTTCTTTTCTTGAAACAAAACCATGGGGATTCGAAAGCAAGAACATGTTTCTTAACGCATGTCTGTGCGTTTCTACCAGCATGACACCCCACGAACTTCTAGCGGCTACACAATCTATAGAAAAGGATATGGGACGGAAAAGGAAATCGAAAGACGGGAAATATGACGACCGTATCATAGACATAGACATCCTGCTATACGACCATATCAAGCTGAACGACCCCGACCTGACCATTCCGCATCCATACATGAAGCAACGCGACTTTGTGATGAAACCTTTAAAGGAAATAATGCCCTCTAATGGTTTAGGAAAGTGATGGAAGTGAAGAATAAGTGAAAGGGGCGAGAACATCAATGGTGATGAACTCGCCCCTTTGCTAATTAATCAATGAATTTCTGCGCCTACTATCAGTAGGAATGCAGTAATTACTTACGAAGACCAAGTGCCTTCACAATGGCACGATAACGGTTGATGTCGCGGTCATACAGATAGTTGAGCAATGCACGACGCTTGCCTACAAGCTGAGTAAGCGAACGGGTGGTCACGAAATCCTTGTGATGAGTCTTAACATGCTCGGTGAGATGCTGAATACGATAAGTAAACAATGCAATCTGAGCCTCTGCTGAACCCGTGTCTGTGGTACCTTTACCATACTTGCCGAACAACTCGGCCTTCTTTTCTTTGTTTAAATACATGATTGTGTTTGATTAATTAAATGTTGCATCATTACATCCTTCGAGCGACAACAAGCCATTAATCACAACTCCCATCGCTTTCAAATGCATCGGACTTTCCGAAAATGCACGTACAAAGGTACGTTAATTCATTTAAAGACAGAATATTCGGATAGTACAAATATCTGATTATTAACTTTTTTTATACCTGTCCAGACCATTTAGAAGCTCATTACACCCCATTCACTCATCTTTTTTTATTAACTTTGCACCAAAATTCAAATACGCTATCTTTAAGGTAAAAAATGCAAGACATTCGTAACATTGCAGTAATTGCACATGTTGACCATGGAAAGACTACCTTGGTTGACAAAATGATGCTAGCTGGTAAGCTATTCCGTGATGGTCAAGACAACAGCGGAGAGGTGTTGGACTCCAACGATTTGGAGAGGGAACGAGGCATAACCATACTCTCCAAGAATGTATCTATCAAATGGAAAGGTGTTAAAATAAATATCCTGGATACTCCCGGACACTCTGATTTCGGTGGTGAAGTGGAACGAGTATTAAACATGGCTGATGGCTGTTTGTTGCTCGTTGATGCCTTTGAAGGTCCGATGCCACAAACACGATTCGTGCTTCAGAAGGCTTTGAAGATTGGATTGAAGCCCATCGTAGTTGTGAATAAGGTGGATAAGCCTAACTGTAGACCTGAAGAGGTTTATGAAATGGTGTTCGACCTGATGTGCGACCTCAACGCAACCGAGGAGCAACTTGACTTCCCCGTTGTATATGGATCGGCCAAGAACGGATGGATGGGGCCCGACTACAAGACACCAACAGACAATATAGATTATCTGCTTGACCTTATCATCGACAAAATACCTGCGCCCAAGCATCTTGAGGGTACGCCACAGATGCTTATCACATCGCTGGATTATAGTAATTATACAGGCCGTATTGCTGTGGGACGTGTGCACAGAGGGGTTCTTACAGACGGTATGAACATAACCATCTGCCATAGGGACGGAACACAGGAAAAAACAAAGATTAAGGAGCTTCACACATTTGAGGGTATGGGCCATAAGAAAACCGACAAGGTGGAAAGTGGTGATATATGCGCTGTTGTAGGCCTTGAACACTTCGAGATAGGCGATACTATAGCTGATTTTGAAAATCCAGAGCCCCTACCCCCTATCGCTGTAGACGAGCCTACTATGAGTATGCTCTTCACCATAAACGACTCTCCTTTCTTTGGACGTGAGGGTAAATTCTGTACATCACGTCATATTGCTGACCGGTTGAAGAAAGAACTCGAAAAGAACTTGGCTCTTAGAGTTAGACCGGTTGAAGGTTCTATGGACAAATGGATTGTCAGCGGACGTGGTGTCCTACACTTATCTGTGCTTATTGAAACCATGAGGCGCGAGGGCTTTGAGCTTCAGGTGGGTCAGCCACAGGTTATTATCAAGGAAATTGACGGTCAGAAGTGTGAGCCTATAGAGGAATTGGACATCAATGTGCCACAAGAATATAGCTCTAAAATGGTTGATATGGTGACTAGGCGCAAAGGTGAGCTAACAGGAATGGACACTGAGGGCGACAGAGTGAATATCACTTTCGATATTCCATCGAGGGGTATCATCGGCCTGCGCACCAATGTGCTCACCGCTTCGCAGGGTGAAGCCATCATGGCACACCGCTTTAAGGAGTATCAGCCGTATAAGGGCGAAATCGTGCGCCGTACCAATGGCTCTATGATTGCAATGGAGACGGGTACAGCTTATGCTTATTCTATCGATAAATTGCAAGACAGAGGAAAGTTCTTCATAGATCCGGGAGAAGAAGTTTATGCCGGTCAGGTGGTGGGCGAGCACGTTCACGACAACGACCTGGTTATAAACGTGACAAAAGCAAAGCAGCTCACCAACGTGCGCGCATCAGGTTCGGATGAAAAGGCACGTGTGATACCTAAGACAGAAATGAGCCTTGAAGAGTGTCTGGAATACATCAAGAGCGACGAGTATGTTGAGGTTACGCCAAAGAGCATACGTATGCGCAAGATTATTCTCGATCATTTGGAGCGCAAACGTGCCAATAAAGAATAAAAGTGGAATATTATCACTTATTTCTAAGCCACATCCCTTCACTGGAATGTGGCTTTCTTTTTCTCTGATTTCAATTAAAATATACCTTCACCTACCCTATTCTCTTATGTAAACAAATTAGCATGAAACAAAGAAATACAGCTACTATATGACTATTTGTATCGACTAAGCCACAACCCCACCCTATCTTATAATTCTATAATAAATATCTTTTAACAGAAATAATTTGCTGGAATGCCAAAATATATTTACTTTTGCAACGCTTTTAAGAAAGAAGGCCACATGGAGAGATGGTAGAGTGGTCGATTACAACGGTCTTGAAAACCGTCGTACCGAGAGGTACCGGGGGTTCGAATCCCTCTCTCTCCGCTGAAAAGACTTTACAAAATAAGTAAGTCAACTCACAAAATTAGCTAAGTGCCGTAAAATCAACGATTTGCGGCACTTTTTTTGTGCCTCGCTTTTCGTAGTGACCACTTAAAAAACCTCTGAATGGTCTCGAAATGGTCATATTTCGGCTACACATACGGTACACGAAAACGCAAAAATCAAAAAGTGTAGCCAAAGACCCGATACAGACCCTCTACAGACCCGACACAGACCCCATAGAAACCATTGTCTATCAGTCGATTATGTTTAACTTTGCAGCCGATGAATTTCTCGGTGAGCGAAATTATAACTTCGGTTTTGTGTAGCCAAACGGCATCAAACCGGGTTGTATTCGACCGGGAGCATTGTTGCACTAAATTTATGTAAAGCGTATGAGACGTATCTTTAAGGTTAGTTTCTACATTCGTGGAAATCATGTGAACAAGGATGGCACATGTGCCGTCATGATCCGGCTCTCTCTGGACGGTGAGCGTATCTCAGCAGGAACGACAGGGATCAGTATCAAACCGGAGCTGTGGGATGGCCAGCGTCAACAGCTCAAAGGTCGTAACACAGAGGTGGTACAGACCAACAAGAAGCTTGGCGGAATACGTGATGAGCTTTTGGCTATCGCCGAGAAACTGGAATTCGAGGGAACACTTGCACTTGACCGTGTAAAGGCAGTCTTCCTGGGAGTGGACGAAGAGTACGACACCATCGGAAAACTCTTGGATAAATACATCAAGAATGTAAAGGAGCAGGTGGGCGTGTGTCTGAGCAAAACTTCCCTAAGCAAATACGAGCTGTGCAAGAAGCGCTTCACGCAGATGCTTGAGAAGAAGTATCACTGCAAGGACATGTCCCTCAAGGAACTCAACCCCGTCGTGGTCCAGGACTACAAGAACTTTCTGATGACGGATGTCAACATGTGCAACAACACAGCCGTGAAGACAATGAAGACCTTCCGTACCGTAATCTTGCATGGCATCAAATTAGGTGTTATCCACAAGGACCCATTCGTGGGCGTTCACTTCCACATGGAAAAGGTGGACCGTGGCTTCCTCACGGATGAAGAGATTTCCGCCATTATGACCAAGCACTTCGACCTTCCGCGTCTTGAGCTTGTGCGCGACCTGTTCATCTTCTCCTGCTTCACAGGTCTCGCCTACATCGACGTAAAGGCACTCACGTTTGATAAAATCGTCAGACTTGCCGATGTGGACTGGATCATATCCAAGCGTGTCAAGACCGTGACCCCCATCAACGTCGTGCTTTCTGATGGTGCAAAGCGCATCATAGAGAAGTACAAGGACTACCCCAAGAAGAAAAAGGGATATGTGTTCCCTGTATTCTCTAACCAGAAGACCAATCAGTATCTGAAGGAGATTGCTACGGCTTGCGGCATCGACAAGGAGCTGACCTTCCACATGGCCCGCCATACCTTTGCTACACTGACGCTGAGCAAGGGTGTGCCCATTGAGAGCGTCTCACGCATGCTCGGCCACACGAACATCCGGACCACTCAAGTATACGCCAAAATCACCAACAAGAAGATCGAGCATGATATGGCTATGTTCTTTAATAACAAGACTATACGTGACTTCGACAAGGAGTCAATAAACATGACTTCTAAGGAAGCCGAGGATCCAAAGACCAAAGGAAAGACGAAAGGTAGTGCCCAGGCTTCTGCCAGAGCTTGACATCTTCTCGTCTGACGTTCGTCCTTTAGAATAAATAAAAGATTCTTGAAGTGGTACCTGCTTCAAGGGTCTTTTTTTTTATAGACGTAGTAATCAACGACTTGAAATGCGTAACAAAAAAGAGTTGACATTTCATGTAGCCAAAGTGTAGCCTGCGTGTGGCCGTAGTGTAGCCAAGACTGCAACATATAATATATAGATTATGGTAGGCCGTTTAGCCTGTTGTGTACTGATTTTGGTTGACAGTTTCGTTTGTTATTCCTAACTTAGTTTACACTTCTTTCTTCTTATTCCTAGACAGGTTGCCAATAGAAGGGCCATAATTCCTGATTTGGTTGTCAGTTTCGTCTTTATTCCTAAAACAGTTGTCATGTCCCTGTCTTTGTCCTATAATGGTTGACATTTGATCCATTGTGGTGTTTCTGATGCCGTCGGCAGCTCATCTGTTAAGTTGGAAGTCCAACGGCACCAGAGATCACCATGTTCTTCTTAACGGTGCAAAGATAGGCAATCTACACGTACTACACAAACTTATTCCTGATTTTGTTGTCAGTAGGGCATGCCATCGAATGTGTATTCGGCATTTTCGGCTGCCTTGCTTTCACCTATTACATCTCCAAGGAGACGGCCTACACAGTCTCTCAACCTTTCATCGGCCGCTGAGAGATGGCCGTAAAGCTCTTCCTCACACTCTGCGTCACTTTCTTTTTTTGCCTTGGCGACAAGCGAGTCAAACTCCTCCATGAAGTTGAGCAAGCGTCTGATTTCGTTGATTAATTCCTTATCCATATTCTTGATAATTATTGTTTTACAACTCTAGTTGTTATTTTTTTTTCGGGTACTTCCGCCTGTGGCAGCATGTAGTTCATCAGTGGATTGTCGGTATGCCCGGAAATCATTTCGTATGGCGTTTTCATGCCGAGTGCCTGATGTGGTCTCGCTGTATTGTACATACGAATGGAGTTGCCGATGGAGTTTCCTGCGGTGATAAAGTCCAGCTCTCCGTTATTGAAAAGCCAGGAGTTCTTGACAGTATTATTCATACGCTCTGCTAAGGCATTGTGCAATGGGTCGCCAGTCTGTGTCATACTAATCTCTGCCTTGATGCTTTGAAGCATGGCAACGTATCGCTGGGAGGTGTATTGCACGCCACGATCAGAGTGATGTATAATCCCTTTCAGATGGATGCCGAAGCCTGAATAGCACTCTATGGCGGTTGTCAGCGCATCTGCGGGGCCGTCGGTCTCCAGCGTCTCGCACAGACTCCATCCAACGATATAGCGGCTGTATGCGTCTGTCAGCAAAGACAAATATCCAAAGCCTTCGTTGCAATAGACGTATGTGATGTCTGCTACCACCAGTTCTCCAGGACGCTTTGCCACCAGTTTTGGTGTCGTGTTCAAAAGATCCGGCCAGATGCGGTTCTGATGGTTTGAGTCCGTCGTCCTCGGCTTGAAGCGCTTCTTTCTTAGCATCAAATCGTTGGCACGCAACACATCATAGAAACGATCGCGGCCAAGGGTAAATCTCTCTCCAAAATATTGTCTGCACAGTTCCAGCAGTTCGCGACATCCTGACTTGGGTAGATTGTCTGGGGCACGGATGTAATGGCAGTACAGCACTATGCTAGTGACAAGGACGGACTCCTCACTTTCCTTCTCATCATGCTTGTAGTAGCCCCACCGTGATATGCCAAGCAATCCGCAAAGAGGCGATATCTTGTAGACACGGGCCTCCACTGCGAGGGCGGTGATTACTTGGCATCTGATTTTTTTCTGATGGGGATGCCATAACGATCCTCGGCCAGTACTATCATGCGCTCATAGGCGTCACGAGCCATCTCCGCGCGCTTCAGATCAAGTGATTTGGAACGCAACTCCTGCTTCAGGCGGGTTATCTCGTCAAGCAATTCTTCTTTATCCGGGTCGTGTTTCATATCCTTTGCAGATTTCTGTGATGACACAGAAGTGTCTTCTATTGCAAAGTTACGAAGCCATTTTGTAATAGTACCATTACTAAGACCTTTTTCTTCCTCAAAATGTCTCTTAGACATTCCTGAGACCTCATACTCTGACAACAATGAAAGTCTTTGCTCATCTGTCATGTTTCTATGATTACGCATACTGATACGTTTTTTTGAATTTCTAAAGTGTCAACTTATTCAGTACACGTCAGCCATTTGTCAATTTCATTTTCTAATCAGGTTGCCAGAATAAGCAAAAAGATTAGTGTAGCCAAAATGTAGCCGACGTATTTTTAGTGTGTAGCCGACGTATTTCTTTTTCTATTCCTAACCAGGTTGCTGGTATAAGCAAAGGATTAGTGTAGCCAAAATGTAGCCGAGGCATTTTTAATGTGTAGCCGAAGTAAAGTTTGCAAACGTTGCTTATCTAATATAAGTATGATTTTATCAATCACTTACACACTTTTAAAGATTAATGAACCTTGGTACACGGACGTTTTATTCTCATATGAGATGGTTCCTGTCAGCCGGTTGTCTAACGATAATGTTCTATGGATTGTGTGCCGTCAATGCAGACGAAGCACGGCAAACCGGGCGCAGCCGCTTGCCGCCAGCGAAGGTGAAATTGACAGGCACTCAATCCTAAGAACAGATAATCCAACCTCCCTCCCCTGCCGCCGTATGTCCCATCCCGGCGGTTAAAGCGGTGCCTTAGAAGGCATGGCTTTAAGGGTTCGTTGTTTGTCCCGCATGAAATGATTTTTCCACCAAAAGCTACCAACAAAAAGCCTTTTTACTTTAATTATTTCCTTTCTGAAACGAAAATATGGAATAAAATGACTAAATTTGTGACCATAACTTAAAGTCACGCCATTATGAGATATGACGAAATAGAGAAAAAGCCATACCACTTCACGTTGGAGCGTATAGACCCCGACAACGAGAACGTACCCGAAGCCGTTATCCCGGAGGACAAATGTCTCTACTTCCAGCCGGAGGAGATGCTTGAGCTTCGCAACTTCTACAAAAAGGAAGGCAGAGACGTGCCTTTCGAGTCTTTCCAGGACTATGCTCCAGACTCCTATGATGAAGACTGGTGGGCTCTCCTTGATCATCTCTACAGCTGCACAGCCATTGACATGATAGTAGCGGAAACCGCCGCTGCTTCCGACCCTGTGATAAACAGGGACGCATTGGTTGCCCGTCTGTTGAATGAACTTCCCTACAGTCTTGATGACTATGACATCATTGCCCCGCAAGAGCTCATAGACGATGTCCTTGACGACAATTTTACGGACTGGGTTGGGATAAGGAATCGGATAGACTTAGATAATGCCCTCGCTGATGCTGACTTCTATGATTATGAAGGCAAATAGTCGTGCAGCACTGATGTGAGGCTATTAAGATTGACTGCCCTATCTGTAAAGTATATCCGCGAACTGCTGATGTCTCTGATACCACGCGCTAGCAAAGGAACAGACGGGCAGTACTCGGAGCCCCTTGTTAATGGCATAGTCGTTGGCGGCACTGACAAGCACGCCACCAATGCCCGTACCCTTATTGAAGGCATAGGTATGGTCAATACTCATGACGTTGCCGTCAAAAGAGAACTCCAGTCGGCCAACAAGTTCCTCACCATCATAGGCAAGCACCTTGCCGCCAGTATTCGTTGTCTCAATCTTTGTCTCCATATCGGGCGCAAAGGTACGACTTTTCTTGGAAAATTCAGTTGCGTATCGTTGCATAACATTATTATATATAGAGGTGTTACTTCAAACATTGCGTAAGCATATCAAAAGCTTGACTTCGCCCTTGTCGACATGGACGAAAGGCAAAGTGAAGCATTCAAGGGCTTGTGCGCAAGGCGTGTGACGGAAGAAGTGTCGAAGTGCAACTGAGAAGCTTCCTTCGCCACTTGCCTTGAGCACTGATTACCTTCCCACAGGGCTACGCCTCCCCAATATCAGTCCCCATCTCTAAGAACAAGGGGCGGAAGAGCTCGTGCATTCTCCAGTTCTTGCCTTGTGCCAGCGTGACCTTCTTTCCATTGTCGAACTCTGCGACAACATTGTCTTTGTCGAAGACAAGGTTTCCATGAGTGAGCTCCCAGTAACCGGGATGCGGATAGATAACAGGCCGTATCTTCCTAAGAAACTCTATCTGCTCAGCGGAGAGCTGATCCATCATCCGCAAGTAGTCTATGAACTGCTGCAGTGAGGCGACGCTGTCCTCCTCAAAAGCTGTCGAGAGAATATCAAACTCCCCGAAGTCACGAATCTGAATGCTGTACCCACTCTGTCGCAGCACGTCAAGCCCATAGCCGTTGATGTACATCCAGCTCACCGGTCCTGAGGTCGCATTGACATGCCCTGTCTGCCATCCGAAGACCTCGAAAAGGCGGTCGGCATCCTGCCCGATGGCCGCCCAACGCTTCGCATTCGGCTTGCCGCAAGGGAAGATGACGATGTGCACGTCCTCCTCGCGCTGGGTGGCCTTGAGCAGAATGTCCACGAGCTCGCGGTTCCATTTCTCCACCTCTGTCCACTTCAGAGGATTGAAGCTCAGTTTCCATCTGATGAAGACATCGAGAATCTTGTCATTGGCACCCTCAGCGTAATCGTCGAGAATACTGAGCTGATTGTCCTTATTGGCAGTGCCGTCCATGTCAGTGAACGACAGACCATAGTCTTTCAGCAGCTTTCGCCACTGCTTGAACTCTTCTACGCTCTTCACCGACAGCAAGGCATCGTAGGCCTTCTTTAGCTCCTTGTATTGGAACTGCTCCGGGTTCATGTCGTAGAATTCCAGGATTTCGATGAACTGCATTCTGAGCAGGTTCACCCACGTCATGTTAAGTGTTTCCATAGTAGTGTCTAATTAGTTGGTTTGACTGATGGATGATTAGTTTTCGTTTCATGGTATCGGCAGCTCAAAGGACTTGTACACCTGCCTGCCCTCCTTGTCGATGAAGCACCACCGCTCCGAGCGGTACGGCAGTCCGGCTGCATCGACACACTGGTAGTCAATCTTCACCTTCCATCCGCTGAACTCACCTTTCTTGTCGCCCTTCATAATGAGCGAGCGGATCTCCGCCATGCTTCGCATCTGCCGCTCGGCAAGGCTGACGACATAATGGTCGGCAGGATTGAAACGGCTCATGTTGTCGGTGCGTTTCATGATGGTGTCCGTCACCACCTGCATCGTCTTAAGCATACCCTTCACCTCGTCCTTCGTGAAGTAGCCAGCCCCGAACGCTGAGTCCGGTTCCGACACGGCAAGCACACGCAGTTGCTTGGGATAGTCCACGCTGAGTTCCAGGTTCTCCTTTGCCAGCTTCTTCATCTTCTCACTGGAGTTGCCGCACGACATCAGCAGTGCGGCACCCATCAAAAGTAATAATGACTTCTTCATGTCAGAAAGGCTTTATCGTCCATACTTGAAGTTGTAGTTGGTCACGTTGCCGAAGGCCTTGAACTTCACCTTCTTCGTTGGCGGCGCGACGAACTCCTCACCCGTCTGCGGATTGCGGTAGACACGCTCGCCGCGCTCCCTGACGTAGAACTTCCCGAAATCGGGGATGATGACCTCCCCATCCTCACGGAGAATGTCAGACACGGCACAGAGGAAGGCATCGACCGCCTTCTCCACTTCCTTGATGGAAAGGCCGGTCTCCAAGGCCGCCTTTCTCAGCAGTTTCTTCTTGTTCATAGTACTCATGTTATTGGTTAGAATGGTTTGTAATCAGTTGAATGAATTCTCAGTTGTAGAGGTTGTAGTCAGCTACGATCCGCTTGTGGTCATCAGACAATCGCAGGTAAGCCTTTGACAGTGAGCCTTTGTCGTCCATAAGCATCACTTCGTTTCTTGTGACGCCATCTGTGAGCAGTTCTCTCAGTTCATCAAGTGTTACCTCATGCCCACGGATATGTCGCCATAGCGTGAGATGGTACGGCTCGCCTAACTTCTCATGGCAGGAGCAGTTGAAAGCTACCGGACTGACCAGCACGTCCTCACCGCATACAGGACACTTGCCGACCACAGAGGACAACGACATACCATAGACATCACTCTCGACCAACACCGCCGAGAAGATACGTCCCTGCGAGTTGAAGCAGCCGTCGAGCATCGTCGGATGCCCGTCAAGATAAGCCTCAATCTCGTGCGGCAGGATAAAGCGGTGGCTGAGAATGCCATTGCAGTGCCACTTGCAGGGCTCGCTTTTGTCAAAGTAATGCTCACAGAAGTACCCCTTAGAAGTAATCTTGATACGTCCTCCACAGTGCGGACATCGGTGCTCCAGGTACTTACCCTCCGGCACCACCACCAGCTTGTCACTTCCCACCTCAATATGAGCGAGGTATTGTTTTCCCTTTCTGTCCTTGAATGTCAGGACACGGCTTCTGCCAGCGTCCTCCAATTCCTTTCTGATTGCGTCCGTGATTTGTACGCCACGGATTGATTTCTTGTTTTCCATAGTTCTAAAAGTTGATTATTGATGATTAAAATGATTAGTAGTTCTAATTGAATTGTTTCTGATTAGTAGTTGACAGTTAATGCTTTGCGAATGATAGTTAAAGGTACTTGTGGCTACAGATATTTCCAGTCGAGTATCAATCCGTCCACGATAGCTTTTCCCGACATCACTGTCGCCCAGCCGTCGGGGTCGAGCCCGAACCAGAGGTCGTTCCACGAATACGTCCTTATCTGCCAAGCCAATAGCCACAGGTCCGTGTTGATGCTCTCCAGACGTGTGACAATCTCATTGGCCACATAGTACCGCTCTGCCGAGTTCAGCAGATTGACTTTGTGCTTCTCCGTCTTGCCGTCAGCGTTCGTCACATTATAGCTTCCCGAGGTCACCAGCTGCTTCATGAACGGATAGAGTGAGAGCATCTGCGTGGTAGCGTCCATTAGTTCGTCAGACACCAGCACGGC
>ERZ780151.517-NODE-517-length-39094-cov-3.161505_pt1 | contig 39094 bp, 28 predicted proteins | sample MGYA00510983_ERZ780151 | MGnify/ENA primary metagenome ERZ780151 (study PRJEB29588, sample SAMEA2144623) | human gut metagenome | biome: human gut; feature: human-associated habitat; material: faeces | place: Denmark | collected 2008/2010 ... | reverse complement strand
CTGACGATGGTCTGGTGCGAGGCCGGCACAAGGCGCGGCATCGCAAGCGACGAACAATCCTATGCACGGTTTCAACCGTATGGGGTGCCTTATGATCCTTCAGAATGAGATATGGATGAAATGCTTTCTGCCCCACCCGATCAATTACACGTCTCATTATCAAGCATTTAACAGAAGGGTGAGATGTGGGTGAGATGTGGGTGAGATGTTTTCTGCCCCACCATGTCGATTACTCGTCTCATTATCAAGCATTTAACAGAAGGGTGGAATGGGTGGGATAGGAATTACAGTATTTTTTTTGTGAATGGTGTTTTGGGGTTGTAAAAAGGCCATTCTTACAACCCGAAATAGGCATTTTCGAGCCACAAAAACACCTTCTTAGCTTTGTTCATCTCATCAGTTACTCTTACAGCATGGAGTTGATGGCCGTTGGATGTATCGTGATGATTTGCCATACTTACAATTAAGTGTGAGTGAACTAAAATCATCTTGTCTTATATTCCATCTTCCAGTCAGCTCTGCTGTTTGCGCGCTTCTTCTCTGTCGTGCGATGAAAGGCTATTCATGCAACGGCAGAGCTCAGGAATCTCTTGTGGCATCGTTAGTTTGTTTTCCATCTCCTTTAACTTTTTCATACCATTGTCAGAGATATGAAATTTCTGACAGCGGCTGTCTTCTGAGCACGACTCTCGCAGAATACATCCCACCTTTTCTAACGCGGCGATGACCTTTGACGCATTAGAACGTGTAAGCCCCAATTTCTCGGCAATATCTCCGGCAAGTATCATAGAGCCGTCGGAGAGGAGGCAGAGGAGCATAGCCTCATTGAGGTTGAGCCCCACTGCCCGCTGCATTTCTGTTTCGAAGTTGCCAATGGCCTTATACACATTGCGCAACTTCTGTATACATTCCGGTGTTATCATTTAAGTAAAACTTCGTTGACGGCTTCCTTGAGCTGGGCATAGTCCATGGCTCCCACATTCTTGGCCGGTGTGCCCGTCTTGGGTATGAAGAGAATGGTGGGAATAGACTGCACACCGAATACGGCAGCCAACTCCTGCTGCTGGTCTACATCCACTTTATAGACGTCTATCTTGCCATCATATTCCTCGGCTATCTTTTCCACATTGGGCGCTGTGGCCTTGCAAGGGCCGCACCAAGTGGCATAAAAGTCGATGATGGCCGGGCGGTCACCTTTATAGTTCCATTCTGAGCTCGTCTCATAATCCATGATTTTGCTTTTGAACATCTCGCTGTTCATTTCAATTGCTTTCATTTTCTTTTCTCCTTTTACTTTTTTGTTCGTAATATGCTTGCTGTCTTCAGTGTTCCTTCCGCTCTCCGTCTTGCCTGAGCAGGCTGAGGCCAAAAGTATCAGAACAGCCATAGCGATAAATAATTTGAGTTTACTCATACTTTGTTTCCTTTGGAAATTATTTGCAAAGATAAGGCCAATTTTTCATAAAAACAAATTTCCAATGGAAAATTAAATCCTTTTTACAATTATTCCAACTCTTTCAGTATAGATAAGTCATGACAGTAATGCCATATCCTAATATAACAATCAGCGAACGCTCCTGAAATAAGGGCGTCCGCTGAGCTAAATGTGATATAGAAGCAGGTAACTAACGAGGTGCCTGCTGGCCTACTATTCTAAGCTGTTGGCAATCTGCAAAATGTCATTGGCTATCTGCTGGTCCTGCAGATGGTTGTCAGTGAGCAGCTGATTTACGTCATAACGGTCATATAGCTTCTTGCGTACGCCGAAGTTGAGCACGCGCATGGCCGACGGTCCATAGAAGCGGGCCACCGTCTCGCCATATCCTCCGTCGATGCTGCCATCCTCTATAGTGGCTACAATGGCGTGGTCAGCCTTCAGCTCGTCCAAGAGTTGCTCATCGAGTCCGGAGAGATAGCGTGGATTGATGAGTGTGGCATTGATACCCTTGTCGGCAAGCAACTGTCTAACGGCTTCACCTTTCTGGAAGAAGTCGCCCACTGCGATGATGGCCACGCGGTTGCCACGGTGAGCCACCACAGCCTTGTTCAGGTTGCTGTAGTCGCTGTCCGGAGTCTCTGTAGAGTGTGCTACGCCGAAGGCGGGCACGCGGATGGCCACTGAGTATTTGTCCTGCCGGATGGCCCAACTCTCCATGGCGCGCAGCTCTTCCCATGTGGTTGGAGCCAGGTAAACCAAGTTGGGGATATGACTGAGCATAGGAATATCGAAGAAGCAGATGTGCGTGAAGTCGTTCATGCCATAGACGCTGGCCCCTAGCACGTTGATGACGGCGGCGTTGCCATTTACAGCGAGGTCTTGAGCCAACTGGTCGTAGGTGCGCTGCAAGAAGGTGGCATATGTGCTGAACACCGGCCGTGCGCCTCTCTTGGCCATTCCCGAGGCAATGGCCACGCCCTCCTCCTCGGCAATGCCCACATCAACAAACTGCTTTCCGAGGGCTTCGCGGCGCTCCCGGTTGAAGCCCAGGGCAGCAGGCACGGCGGCGGTAATGGCCACAAGCTTCTTGTCGCGTTTCATCTCTTCGAAGAGCCAGTCGCCTAGCAACCCGTCCATCGACTTGCCGCCTTGCGACGGGTTGCGGGGGCTGCCGTCTTCCAGATGGAAGGGCATGCTCCAGTGCCAGCGTTCTTTGTCGGCCACAGCAGGAGCGTAGCCATGGCCCTTCTCGGTATGGATGTGTACCACCACGGGATGGTCTATATCTTTTACCTTACGGAAGGCCTCAACCAGGCTGCCCACATCATTGCCCTGCTCCACGTAGAGGTAGTCGAAGCCGAGGGCACGAAAATAGTTGCACTCCGTCTGGCCACCACTCTCGCGCAAGCGTTTGAGGTTGCGATAGAGGCCACCATGGTTTTCCGCAATGCTCATCTCATTGTCGTTGACGATGATGATGATGTTTGTGCCCAGTTCGGCCGCAGTGTCAAGTCCTTCGAAGGCCTCGCCACCCGAGAGCGAGCCGTCGCCTATGACGGCTATGACATTTTCTTTGCCGCCTAGAATGTCGCGACCTTTCTGCAAACCGGTGGCCAAGGCGATGGAGGTAGAGGTATGGCCAACCTCAAAGTTGTCATACACGGGGCTCTCCAGTGGCGAAGAGTAGCCTGATATGCCATCCATGCTGTTCACATTGAGAAAGCCGTCCTTGCGCCCGGTGAGCATCTTGTGAGGATAGCTCTGGTGTGAGACGTCGAACACTATCTTGTCTTCGGGGGCGTTGAACACATAGTGCAGAGCCACGGTAGCCTCGGTGAAGCCGAGGTTGGGCCCTACATGCCCTCCATGATGACTCACACGGTTGAGCACACCTTTACGCACTTCCTCGGCCACCACGCCGAGCTGTTCTATGGTCAGAGATTTCAAGTCCTTGGGACTGTTGATGTTTTCTATATACATTCTTCTATTTTGTTTATTTTCTGAGTGCAAAGGTACAGCTTTCTTTTTATTCGGCCCTTATACATATTGTGGCGTTGCTGACCCATATTACGGAAACAGCATGTATGTCTGAATAGGCTGAAGCGGCTATGCAGACAGCTTGGCAGAAGAACATGCCGGCCTGGTCGGCACCCTGACGTTCTCACCCTCACGCCAAAAATATATGCCCCCGTTGCCACATGTTTGGGCAGCGAGGGCACATATATTAAATAAGAGAATAAAAAGCTAAGTTATTCAGCTATCAGTTCCAGGACATGACTGTTTGCCTGGTCAGCAGTGAGGATGGGAAGACCCACCTTCATCAGATAGTCGCCTGAATACTGCTGGCCGTTGCAGGTGAGGCTTGCCGCCTTGCCTGGCATGAGGTTGATTTCAGTAACCGTGTACCGGCGTGAAGCATCGAGACCCTGCAGGCGCACATTGCGCAAGGGCTCCATAACACGTGGATGCAAGTCATAGGCAAAGACCACGGCATGGCTCTTGTCCTGACTAACGTAGTCGAGGGCGGCATGGTTAGTCTCATAAGGTGACACCAGACGATACTGCTCACCATTGAGGATGATGTCCTGCAGACGGCGCCAGTTGGCTACGGCCTGTTGCGTAAACTTATAGTCGTCTTGTGAAAGAGACTTCAAGTCGATGTCGAAGCCGAGCTTGCACGAAGAGGCAACATCTGTGCGGAACTTAACAGAGGTCTGCTTGTTCCAGTTGGTGACGTGGGCGGCAATGGCCTTGGCAGGGAAGAATTTGGACATAGACCACTGTATGTAGACGCGCTCAAAGGGGTCGGTATCGTCAGAGGGCCACAACTCGCCGAAATACTTCAGAGCCTCGTAGTCGCAGCGGGCACCACCGCCCGAACAGAGCATCATCTCCAGCTTGGGATATTTGGTGTGTATGCGATCCAACACTTTGTAGAGACCGCGCACATAGTCGATGTAGAGGTTGCCCTGTTGTGCGCATTCGTAGGGCGAATAGATGTTGGTGATGGGTGAGTTGCAATCCCACTTGAAATACACAATGTTGGGATTCTCTGTCAGAAGCTTGTCAACCACGCCAAAGACATACTGCTGCACCTCGGGATTGGTAAGGTCCAGAACGAGTTGGTTGCGATAGTAATAGGTCTTGCGGTTGGGCTGTTCGATAACCCAGTCATGGTGCTTCTCGTACAACTCGCTCTTGGGGTTGACCATCTCGGGTTCTATCCACAGGCCGAACTTAACGCCGGCATCCTTGGCCGCTTTTGTCAGAGCAGGGATGCCGCCGGGCAGCTTGGCGCGGGTAGGCTCCCAGTCGCCCAGGCCGGCATGGTCGTCCTTACGGGGATATTTATTGCCGAACCATCCGTCGTCTAGCAAGAACATCTCTACGCCGAGGTCTTTCGCGTCCTTCATGAGTTGGGCCAGAGACTCCTGGTTAAAGTCGAAGCCGGTGTTCTCCCAGTTGTTGAGCAACGTCATGCGTGTGCCCTCACCATTCCAGAGCTGATAGTGGCGTGCCCAGTCGTGCAGGTTGCGAGAGGCTTGTGATGTGCCTGTGTCGCTCAGTGTGAAAACAAAGTCGGGTGTCTTAAACGTCTCGCCCGCCCGAAGCACATAGTCGGAAGCATAGGGGTTGATGCCCGGAATGACGCGCAGGCAGCCCACGTTGTCTACCTCGAACGTACAACTGAAGTTGCCCGTCCAGCTTATGGTGCCCAGCATCACACGTCCCTCGTTCTCACGGGCCGGCCCGTCTATGCCCAGCTCGAAAAACGGCTCGCTCTGCTCAGCGGCACGTGTGCCAAGCTTGGTGTCTATGATTTTCTTGCCAAACTGCAACTGCTGGGTGGCCGGTTGTCCCTCGCGTGCCCAGTCGCTGTGATAGTTGGTAAGAAAATATTTGTCGGCGTTGAAGTAGAACATGCCGCTTGCGTAGCGCCACAGCGTGATGGGCTTCTTCTCATTATGGCGTATCTCGCTCCATGTCTTGATGACGTTTTCTTTGGCATAAGCCACATAGTGCAGCGCCACTTCGTCAGCATACTGGTCGTCGGCAAGGCGTATGATGGTTTCTGTGCCGCCCGGCACAGCCTTCTGCTCACTGCCTTTATAATATAAATAGGTGGTGAGATTGCCGTCGGCGTGAGTGATGGCCAGTGCCGGCTCGAAGGAGTCCTCGCCTCCTGAACCTGGATAGGCTTCGCGGCCACGAATGCCGTAGCTGCCATCTGAGCCCGGTTTTATCTTCCAGTCAAAGTGGCTTAAGTCAGCAGCTGAGGCTAGCTTGTCACCGAGATATACTTGGTAGAGGCGATTGTTGTCGCCCACTTGCAAGACAATGTCGATGTTGTCGGTGCTGATGCGGATGTTCTTGTTGTCAGCAGCATGTGTGCTCAGTGTCAGTCCGAGCAAACAGATTAAGGATAATAGCTTTTTCATTTGATATAGGTGTTTTGATCAGAATTTGAGCGATGCAGAGAACTCTACAGTGAATGGGCGCAGGTAGTTTCCGCTCATGATGTAGCCGGCATATTTAGACGCGTCGGCTTTTGTTACGAGCTCTGAGCCATTGATGGTACCTTTGGCACCGGCCACGTTGAAGATGTTCACCACGTCTACGCCTAACGACAACCGCTTGTTCACCTGCCAGTTTACACCGCCGAAGGTCTCCCAGTGGCCATTGAAGTAGAATGCCTCTTGCAGGTTGGCGTAAGTCTTGCCGAAATAGCGGAAGCTCAACCATGCTCTCACAGCCTTGCTAACCTGATAGCTGGGGTCAAACTCAATGAGAATCTGCGGAATTTCCTTTACTATCATATTGTCGGCATTTACGCTCATGGTGTTGCCGTTGTTGAACGTTACGCTGGCGTTGTAGTTGCTGTATTGCGGCTTCTGCCAGGTGAAGAGAGCGTGCAGGTGGAAGCCCTTAAAGGGATCTATCTCAGCAGATGTTGTCCAGCCCAGTGTGTGGATGTTGTAAATAAGAAGTACGGTCTTCGATTCTGATGTGCCCGGATTGGTGAGGTTCTGCTGGTCTATATTGTTAGACTTTGATATGTAGGAGATCATCGACGTAAGGTCGAGCCAGGAATTCTTGTAGTATATACCGCCACGAATGAGAGGAATGGTTACTCGTTTGTACTGCTCCTCGGTAGGACCTGTGCCGGCATAGTCGCTGATACGGGGATAGCGGGTTGCTACAGTAGCGTCGGCCAAGAAGCCAAACTTATTGGTGAGAGCGTAAGAGCCTTGTATGGTGGCAGCATAGTTGAGCTTGTTCTTGATAACCCTGCCGGGAGCTATGGTCACGCCATCGGCATTTGTGCCGCCGATGTAGAAGCCGTTATAGCGGCTCAGTGCTATCTGGTCGGCAGACATGCGGTAGTACTCCAGACGGCCACCATAAAGCAGGCGCAACTTAGGTGTGACCTGCCATGTGTCGGTAAGGTAGAGAGCGAGCTTGTTTTCAGAACCCTTGGTATATTCCGGGCTCAGCTCATTGAAGTCGTAGGTCTGTGTGCGTGAAGTGGTAGCTGTGAAGGGGTTGTAGTAGTTGCCGTAGAGAATGGTGGGATATTCGCCTACGCTGGCATACCACTGGAATGATGAAGAGTGATAGTTGAGATGATAATACCATTCATTAAGTCCAAGACGCAGCTTGTGGTTGCCCAGCTGTTTCTCTAGTTCTGACGTGAGCATGAATGAGTTAACCTTACCGAAGTGCAGCCACGTGCGGCGTCCCTCAACATAGCCTGTGAAAGGATTCTGACCTTCTGCGTCTGATGTGAGCAGATAGTTATCCAACACGCCATTTTGAATATTGGATATAGTGGAGCCGCCAAAGTCAATATAGTTGGCGCGTGGCGCATTTATATACTTTGCGTTGAGCACCCACTTCCAACCTTTGTTGAATGTGTTCTCAAAAAGGAATGCCAGTTCGTTGGCATGATTGTCCATTGCCTCCTGGAAGTTCCATATGCGGCGCTCACCGTTCATCACGTCATAGTAAGCCAGGTGGCCTCCATTAGGCACGTAAGAGTAGCGGCCAAGCTTAAAGCCCTGGAACTCGCTCACCGAGCCATCACCATTATATATAAATGGTCCTTGGTTGTTGAAATTGCCCGGATTCTTGCTGTAGCTGTATTTGTAGAGTAAGGCAACCTTGCCGCGTCCCTTGTTGAAAAGGTGTGTCAGGCCGGCATGAAACAGTTGGGTGCGGTCGGCAAAGTCGGTGTAGCGTTGCTTCTGAGTACCCGGGTCGAAGTTCTGATACATACTGGCTGTCCAATACCAGTTGTTGGCGAGCCGACCGTTGAGGTTCACGTCGAATGTGTTGAGCCCGAAGTGGTTGCCGTGCCAATTCACAGTGCCCTGGAAAGTTCGGTCACTAATACCAAGCTGACTTTCCGCATTTACGGCATAAGCAATGTTGCCGGTTGCTATGGCCGACTCAGAGGGTGACATCAGTGATGTGCCTTTGAGGCTGGCATCGTTGCGCCAGTGAGCCGACAGTTTGTGTACGCTCGACGAGTACACTGCGGGCAGTCCGTTCTCGTATACGTTTACATCCTCAGAAGGCAGACCTATCTGTATCTCTCGGGGCTTGTAAGAGTCGGCTGCGTTGAGCATGACATTACGGTTGTCACCTTCAGTGGATTTTGTTGAAACAGAGTCTTTCTTGGCTTTTTGCGCATGGGCGGCAGGAACAACTGCCATAGCTGCACACAGAAGAAGGAATGTTTTGTAACTCATATTAATTATTGTTTATGATATAATAGTTGTCGGTTTTTAGAAGTGAGAGAGCTTTTTTCTCTGTCACGCTGCAAAATTATAAACCCTTTCGTGAAGAAACAATAATCAGTATATGGAAAGTAAACTAACGGTAATAATAATTTTTGTTTAACATATTGATTATCAATTCATTTTTTAACAACAAAAAATAGCCTAAAGTAAGGTTTCTTTAGATAGAAATGTATATCTTTGCAGTGTGACATACTCATTTTGATGACCATGAACATCTTTACTAATCTCAGAGGAGCTGTACTCAGTGGGTGCATTGCCATCCTTGTAATATTTACTACCAGCGGCTGTTCATCACGAAAAGATGATGCAGCATTATGTTCTCTAGACAGTGTGCTGTCTATGCGTAAGCATTATATGGACGTTAAGGAAAAGCGCATCAAGAGCCTCACCTTGAAATGGCAAAAAGCCTATGGAGCGAACAAGCTGCGGCTGTCGTCCTTGTTATATCGCGAATATTACACCTACCGTTTTGATTCGGCCATGCACTACGCCCAACAAGAAGAGGTTATAGCACGGCAGATAAATGACAAGAAAGCAGTGGAAAAGGCCAAAAACCACACAGCAATGCTCTACGCCATCGGCGGCTATTACAGCGAGGGTGAGAAACTCTTAGACAGTGTGAAGGTGGACAGCAGCGACCCTCAGACCGAATACGACCATTATTTCACGGCTTACTGGCTGTATAATTACTGGAGCGATTACTGCCGCGACAATATTTTCAGCCCCAAATACAATCAATTGAAGTTGGAGTGCCTCAACAAGGCCATCAGCCTTTACCCTTATCCGTATGGGGCGGAATATGAATATCTGCTGGGCGAGCAGGCTTTCTTCAGTAAGAAGCCTCTTAACCAGGCCTCCCAACATTATAAGAAAGCAGTGGCTATGGCCAAAATAAACACCCGTGTTTATGCCTCGGCCTCTTATGGATTGGCAGGCATATACAAGTTGCAGGGCAATGAACGGCAATACGAGCAGTGGTTGATACGTGCTGCTATCTCTGATCAGGTAAATCCTCTGAAGGAGAATCTGGCTTTACAACAATTAGCCATGCACCTTTTCAATAAGGACAGGAGCTATGCCGAGAAGTCTACCTATTATATATATTACTCTTTAGAGGATGCCCAATTTTACAACAACCGCCTGCGTATGCTTGAAATATCTCACCGCTTGCCGGCTATTGTGTCGGTATATCAGCAGCAGGTAAAGACTCAGCGCAAAGTAGCCACCAATCTGAGCATCGGCCTGGGAGTGTTTGTCGTCTTACTCATCATTGGCATAGCCTATATCTTGCGTCAAGCCGGAATACTCACTAAGAGAGGACAGGAAATAGACCGCAAGAACCATGAGCTGGATCTTCTCAACAAGCGGTTGCGCAAAACTGACGAAACGCGCAGTAAATATATGCGGCTATTCATGGATCTTTGTGCTTCGTATATTGACAAGATGACTAACTTTCGTAAGCTTGTGGCGCGCAAGGTGAAAGCTCACCAAACCGACGATTTGCTGCACATGGCCTCATCGTCTAAACTCACGGACACTGAGGCGGCGCAGTTCTATACTCAGTTCGACAAAGCTTTTCTGGAACTCTATCCTTCGTTTGTTGAGGAGTTTAATGCCTTGCTGCGTCCGGAGTGTCAGTTATCGCTCGCGCGCGATGGCAGCCTGACCACTGAATTGCGAATCTACGCTCTTGTGCGCTTAGGCGTTAGCGAAAGTGTGGAGATAGCAACCCTATTGTTCTATTCGCCTCAAACCATCTATAATTACCGCACGGCAATGCGAAAGCGTGCACTGCACCCAGATACCTTTGAGAATGACATTCGCGCATTGTACTGATGGGTGAGGCTAGCGGGCAGAATGCTGGGCCTTCACTTCCTACCCCACGCCTTCCAATAGCTTCTCCAACTCCTCGATAGGTGGCAGGACTTTAAGGATATTCTCCTTAGACTTATATGTGGCAACAACCATCGGGTGTTCGTAGTCTTGAAGGAAATACTCGACGAATGTCTTGTCGCCACTTTTGCAGAGTATAAGTACGATGCCATAATACAGTGACAGCCCCACACTGTTGACAAGGCACGACGCTGGCTTTCGAGGAAAGCCTGCTTTATGTTATCTACAGCTGAGCGTAATACAGGAGAAAGACCACTGACAGGGTTGACGATATTGTTGTCTTTTCTATGAGTTCTAATTTATTTCTTGCTATCATCAGGCCTCTGTTTTTCAGAATGCTTATTGGTCATCACACGATTTTATCTGTTTGGGATACGCATTTTTAGCCCTGTCTATATAAAAAAGACCCAGAGCGTGCTTTTCTTATGGGAAGCGGGGTGAGTGGATTGCTTCAAAAATAATCGAGTAGGAGGTAAACACTAATCATAGGTGCTTATCTCCTATTTTCGGTTTGACTGTCATGTATATCGGCTAACGGGTGTGACTCCCTAAGGCAGAAAACCTAGACCCACAGTCTGTGATTTATAACGAAGAGCAACTGAATGCACTTAAACCGGACTTATCGCCTTAAACTTTAAGCAACATTAACCCTTTGCGGTAACAAATGTTACCGCTGAAAGGAAAAAAATAAATTCACTGAAAAAAAAGGTCGGTAAGAAGATAACGAACTCGAAAAAAAATACCTAACTTTGAGGCGAACTAAAAGCAAAAAAGCATGAAATCCAAAACACAAATCCTTCTGACTGTTCTTTTCTGGGGGAGCATTTGGGGTATCATTGAAGCAACTTTAGGATGGGTGCTCCATGTCGCACATCTCCATCATGGCACGTCGAACATTCTCTTTGCCTTCGGCATATTCTGTATGCTTTCCGCCACTGCCCGTACTGGCAAAGGTTCTGTTGTAGTCATGCTCACCGCTGTGGTGGCAGCAATAATAAAAATGTGTGACTTTTTCCTTCCCGGTGCCGCCGAAGGAGTGCTCCATCCAGCGCTCTATATTCTTTTGGAGGGAGCCTTGATATCCGTTATCAGCCAGTTCTTCTCTTTCTACTCACGCCTAGAGCTGCGTCCTAGCATGTCATTGTGGGAATCACGCCTTGCCGTTCCAGCTTTTGCCGTGGCAGTAGCACTGACGATACTCGCGGGTTAGCATCATGACAATTTCTTCCCTGCCGCCGTTGTGCCCATCACTGCTCACGGGTGCCATTCTCGCCGGAGGTCATAGCAGCCGGTTTGGGAGCAATAAGGCTCTCTTCGCTCCTGATGGCGAGACTCTCATCAGCAAAGCTGCAGGGCTGCTCCGATGTGTTGCAAGAGAAGTTCTCGTTAGCGCAAGTCAGACAAATGCCGGGGATTATGATTTTCTTGGCTTGAAAATCGTGGTGGACCAGCATCCTGACAGCGGTCCAATGGGTGGATTGGAGACGCTCCTCCAGCGCTGTACTACGCCATGGTTGCTTGTTCTCACATGCGACATGCCATTTGTGGACAGAGCCGCACTCATGACGATGATCAACCACACAGAACAGGCAGATACGGCTCTCTGTCAAAGTGGTCGCCCGCGCGCTCTCGCTTGGCAACGCTGTGACGGAAGCATCTCACCCTTTCCTCTACTTATAGAGCGAAGCGCACTGCCTAAACTCCAAAGCCGAATGCGCACAGGCAGCCTCAGCATGAAAGGACTACTAAGTGACTTAGACACATATTATATAATGTCAACTTACAATCGACTACTCAGTAATATCAACCGACCGGAAGATTGGGCGATTTGAGAAAATGAATAATATAACAAATACCTTATCAAACATTATGGTAAAATCGCAATTAAAAATAAAAGGAACACCCTCTTCAGCCCTTTTAGGAGCCACCCTTGGTTTCTTCTTTGGCGTGATGGCCATATCACTCTTCGGTCCCACGAGCACAACACTTGGTGCAGCCATGGGATTGGGCGCTACAGAGCTCGGTCTGCTCGTCTCTGTGCCGTCACTCACCGGTTCTCTGCTGCGTATACCTTTCGGCGCAATGGTCGACACCAATGGCGGTCGGCGAGGATTTCTTTTTCTACTCGCCGCGGCTGTCTTAGGGCTTGGCGCACTGAGTATACTCTTCACTCTATATCCCGTAGAGACTCCAGGGAGTATGACGGGTCTCTACCCCATAGTTCTGTTACTTGGTTGCTTGGCTGGATGCGGAATCGCCACATTCTCTGTTGGAGCTTCACAGTCAAATTATTGGTTTGCCAAGAGTCGTCAGGGATATGCCTCTGGAATATATGGCGGGCTGGGTACTACATCTGCTGGCATACTGGCATTCGCCCTTCCGCTACTGCTACATCGCTTTGGGTTTACAGCCGCATACTATATTCTTACCGGGGTGATGCTTCTCGGTCTCCTATTATATATATGGCTTGGTGCCAATCCACCTTACTTCCAGTTTCTCAAAGCTGGGAAAAGCGCTGAGGTGGCGCGCGACAACGCACTGGCCTGCGGGCAGGAGCTTTTCCCAAAAGGAAGTGCCACAACGAGCCTAAAAATTTCTGCTAAGATACCACAGACATGGATGCTCGTTCTCTGCTATTTCACAACTTTCGGCGGGTTTATGGCTTTGACAGCTTGGTTTCCCACATTCTGGAAGAAAGGCATGGGACTGGACCCGATGCTTGCAGGAGGTCTCACGGCAGCATTCTCTATCCTTGCTGCCTTGCTGCGCGTGCCAGGTGGTAGACTATCCGACCGCATTGGCGGCGAAAAGGTCTCCATGGGCGCCCTTGCTTTATTGGCAGTTGCCGGTCTGCTGATGAATATCCCAATGGGATGGGTGGGCCTCTTCTTTGTCAGCCTACTCATCGCTGTGGCATTTGGTTTCAACAATGGCGCCACGATGAAGCTCGTACCCGTATATGTCAGTGAGGGCGTGGGCGGTGCCAACGGTTGGGTAGGTGGACTCGGCGCTTTTGGCGGTTTCGTATTCCCTCCGATGATGGGTCGCCTCGTTGACCTCTCGCCGACAAATGGCTACGGTCTTGGCTTCCTGCTCTTCACGGGATTTGCCGTGCTCGTGATGGTCATAAACTACTTTGGCATGATGCGCAATAAATCATAACTCGAACTTTATTTTTATGCTATGAACACAATATTCAACAATCTAAAATATTTCATCAACCGCAAGGACGTGACCAACGAGGAGTGGGAGCATTTCTACCGCACACGCTGGGCCCACGACAAGGAAGTGCGTTCTACACACGGCGTGAACTGCACCGGTTCCTGCTCTTGGCGCATCTTCGTGAAGAAAGGTATCGTCACGTGGGAGATGCAGCAGACCGACTACCCTGCGACACGTCCTGGGCTACCCAATCATGAACCGCGCGGTTGCCCACGTGGTGCCAGCTACAGCTGGTATCTCTATAACTCCGGACGTGTGAAGCATCCCATGATTCGTAAAGAGCTTCTCGATCTCTGGGAGGATGCCCTGAAGCAGCATCCCGACCCTGTCGATGCCTGGGTGTCAATCATGGAGGATGAGCAGAAACGCAACAGCTATAAGAGAGTGCGTGGGCTCGGTGGCTTTGTGCGCCTCGACTGGCCGACAGCACTGCAGATTATGGCTGCCAGCAACATCTATACCATCAAGAAGTTCGGGCCCGACCGCTTAGTGGGCTTCACGCCCATTCCTGCCTTCTCCATGCTCAGCTACGCTTCCGGTACCCGATATCTCAGTCTGCTAGGTGGTACCTGCCTGAGCTTCTACGATTTCTATTGCGACCTGCCACCGTCGTCGCCTCAGACGTGGGGCGAACAGACTGACGTACCGGAGAGTGCAGACTGGTATAACGCATCGTTCCTCCTTCTTTGGGGCAGTAATGTGCCCACTACACGCACTCCAGATTCGCCGTTCTACACACAGGTGCGTTATAAAGGTACACAGGTTGCTGTTGTCTCACCAGACTATAGCGATGCTTCGAAGTTCGCTGACGTATGGATGGCACCCAAGCAAGGTACCGACTCTGCACTTGGCATGGCGATGGGTCATGTTATCCTCAAGGAATTCTATCACGACCGTACGATACCATATTTCGACGACTATGTGCGCAAGTTCACCGATCTGCCTTTCCTCGTAAAGCTAGAAGATACTGGCGACGGGCGCTATGCCTCCGGTATGCTCCTGCGAGCTGCTGACCTCAAGGATAATTTTGGGGTAAAAACAAAGGCCGAATGGTATCCTATCACTATCGATGACGAGTCGGGCGAGCTTGTCACACCCAACGGCAGTATCGGCCGATGGAACGACGAGGGTCGATGGAACCTCAAATGCGAAGACGTCAGAACGGGTAAGCCCTTCACACCACGGCTCTCGCTCATGGACCACCGCGACGACGTCGTGACACTTCTTGATCCTTATTTCGGTGGAGCAGACTACAAAAATCCCCATTTCGCCGCTACTCGCCATCCCGACATCATCGAGCACAAGGTGCCCGTCATACATATTGAGACGAAAGACGGTGTGGTGTGCTGTGCCAATGTCTTTGACCTATTAATGGCACATTATGGCATAGACCGCGGACTTGACGACCCTAACTGTGCTACGAGCTACAACGATGACCTGCCTTACACACCGAAGTGGCAGGAACAAATCACCGGCGTGAAAGCCGAAAAAGTCATCCAGACAGCACGAGCCTTTGCCTCCACGGCAGAAAAAACCCACGGTAAGAGCATGATAATAATTGGAGCAGGCGTCAACCAGTGGTATAACACCGACATGACCTACCGCGCTGCCATCAACATGTTGATGCTTTGCGGCACCCTCGGCGTCAACGGTGGTGGCTGGAGCCATTATGTCGGTCAGGAGAAGGTGCGCCCGCAAGCAGGATGGGCACAGATGGCCTTCGCCTTAGACTGGAAACGACCGCCACGCCACATGAACACCGTGAGCTATATCTATGAGCATGCCGACCAGTGGCGCTACGAGAAGGTGACCGTCGACGAACAACTGTCACCCCTTGCCCATAAGGAGCCATGGAAGGGCCTGACACTCCTCGACTGCAACATCAAGAGTCAGCGGATGGGCTGGCTGCCGTCGTCACCGGCGTTCAACCGCAGCTCCCTCGCCCTGTGCCGTGAAGCCACCGAGGCCGGCATGAGCGAGAAAGACTATGTCTGCCAGCAGCTCCATGAGGGCAAGCTGTCGCTGGCTGCCGAAGACCTCGACGCAAGGGAGAACAGTCCGAAGGTACTCTTCATCTGGCGCGCCAACCTCATCGGCTGCTCCGCCAAGGGCATGGAATATTTTATGAAGCATCTCCTCGGCGCCCAGAACAACGTGCTCGGGCAAAACTTAGAACAGTGTGGACAGCCCTTGCCGAAATACGAGAAATGGCATTCCGAGGACACCGTCGGCAAACTAGACCTCGTGGTGAACATCGACTACCGCATGACGCAGTCGAGCATCTTCGCAGATATCGTCCTGCCCGCCGCCACATGGTATGAGAAAGAGGACATCTCCTCGACCGATATGCACCCCTTCCTCCATCCTTTCAGCAAAGCCGTCGACCCCGTGTGGGAGAGTCGCACCGACTGGGACATCTTCCGCGAACTGTCAAAGGTCTTCTCCGAGATGGCACACGGGCGTCTCGGACACGAGAAAGACGTGGTCTACACGCCGCTGGCCCACGACAGCGCCGGAGAAATCAGCGAACCGCTTGACGTGAGCGACTGGAAAGAGACTGGAGAAATGCCAGAGCCGGGGTGCAACATGGGTAACCTCGTCGTAGTCACGCGCGACTACCCCGACATCTACCGGCAATTTACTACCGTTGGTCCTAATATCCGCGACAAGGGCATCGGCGGCAAGGGCATCGGCTGGTCGGCACAAAAGGAATACGACGAGCTCAAAGCCATGAACGGTGTAGACCGCGAGGAAGGCATCAGCAAGGGCATGCCGCTAATCCGCGAGGCGACACAGGCCTGTGATGCTGTCCTCACCCTTGACCCAACAAGCAACGGCGATGCTGGATACCGCTCGTGGAAAGCGCTGGAGAAGAGTGTGGGACTGCCTCTAGCGGAACCGCTCACGGCAGACTTCGGCAAGACGAAATACACTTATAAGGACCTCGTTGTCCAACCGCGCCTGTCACTGCCCACACCCATCTGGTCGGGTATCAACAACAAGAACACGGAATATACTGCCAACTACACCAACGTTCACTATCTCATTCCGTGGCGCACGGTGACAGGTCGCCAAAGTTTCTATCAGGACCATCCATGGATGCAGGCATTCGGCGAGACCCTCGTAAGTTACAAGCCGCCATTGGCCAAAAAGGAAATCAACAACCTCATGGAACGGCTGCACCTCAGCGACGACACGCTGGCACTGAACCTGCTCACGCCCCACAACAAATGGACCATCCACTCGTCGTGGAACGACAACCAGCTGATGCTCACCCTCGGACGCGGTGGTCCCGTTATCTGGATGAGTGAGACAGACTCTGCCAAGCTCCATATCCAGGACAACGACTGGGTGGAGGTAATCAACGACAACGGAACTGCCATGGCAAGAGCTTGCGTAAGCCAGCGCATCCCCGAGGGCGCTCTCTATATGTATCATAACCAAGGGCGCACCGTCAATGTGCCACTCAGTCCGCTGACGGGTAACCGTGGAGGCATTCATAACTCCATCTCGCGACTCTGTCCCAAGCCTACACATATGATAGGTGGCTATGCGCAACTGTCATACAGCTTGAACTATTACGGCACAATAGGTGCCAACCGCGATGAGTATGTGCTGTTGAGAAAAGTCGACAACGTTAATTGGGAATAAGATGAAGATCAAGACACAAATAGCAATGGTCCTCAATCTGGACAAATGCATAGGTTGCCACACATGCTCCGTGACCTGCAAGAACGTGTGGACATCACGCAAGGGTATGGAATATGCGTGGTGGAATAATGTAGAGACCAAGCCAGGACCCGGTTATCCTAAGAAGTGGGAAGACCAGGATAAATACCGCGGAGGATGGAGACTAGCCAAGGACGGGAGCACAACGCTACGACTGGGCAACCGCCCTAAAATAATGTCGCAACTATTTTCCAATCCCTATCTGCCACAAGTAAGCGACTATTATGAGCCGTTCACCTTCGACTTCTCATCATTGAAAGGCAAGCGGCGACTTAAGACACCACCCTCGGCTCGTCCTTTCTCCATGATTACAGGAAAGCAGATGGACAAAGTCAAGGACGGTCCCAACTGGGAGGATGACCTCGCAGGAACATTCGACGAACGCAAGATCGATCCCAACCTCAACGGCATTGACACGCAGGGCTTTGAGGAGTTTGAGCGTACTTTTATGTTCTACGTACCGCGTCTCTGTGAGCACTGTCTGCATCCGGTCTGTATCCCCAGTTGCCCCTCAGGAGCTATTTACAAACGCAAGGACGGCGTAGTACTAATCAATCAGGACCGATGCCGTGGCTGGCGCCAATGCGTGTCAGCTTGCCCGTATAAGAAAATTTATTTTAACTACCAGCGTATGAAGAGCGAGAAATGCGTCTTCTGCTATCCTCGCATCGAAGATGGGCAGCCCACGGTATGCAGCGAGACCTGTGTAGGACGTATGCGCTATCTAGGAGTCATCCTCTACGATGCAGAGAAGATAGACGAATACGCTTCTGCCAACACCTGCGACCTCGTAGACCGCCAGCGCGAACTGATCCTCAACCCCAATGACGCCGAGGTTGTCGCCGAGGCTAAGCAACAGGGCATCAGCCACAACTATATCCTAGCAGCACAGAAGAGTCCAGTCTACAAACTCATGAAGGAGTGGGCCATCGCCTTCCCCCTTCACCCAGAGTACCGTACACTGCCCATGGTGTGGTATGTACCAGCCATGAGTCCAAAGAAAGAGAAACTATCTGAAGAAGAACAGAAAGCCGTCAGCAGTAATACTACGGAGATGGATTATTTCGCCAAGGTTGACGACATGCGCATACCCGCACAGTATTTCGCCAATCTGTTGACAGCCGGTGACCCACAACCCATACGCCAAGCCCTCGCCAAGCTCGTAGCCTTACGTGAGTTCATGCGCAAGAAGACTGTTGACAGCGTGGAGCACCCTGACGTGCCTAAAGCACTGGGACTCTCGGCAGAGCAATACGAGGACATGTATCGTCTGCTTGCCATTGCCGACTATGAAGACCGCTTCGTTATTCCGTCAGCACCCAAGCAGCAAGGCAGCCATCATTTTGATGAGCGCACCAGCCTCGGCTTCGACGATGAAGAACAAAATTTTGTAGAGGGCTGCAAACGGCACAACCTCTTCGGCGGTATGTAAACAAAGCCATAGACTATGATACAGACTTATAACATTCTTTCACTCCTTCTCGACTATCCCACAGAAAAACTGTGGGATAACCGCAATGATATACTCCCGGCGCTTACTGCAGACGACGTGCTCGGAGAGGACGCTCTCAGGAGCGTGCAGACTTTTCTCGACTATGTATCAGCGTTTGCCAACTCACGCAGTTGGCAAGCAGCCTACAGCGACCTCTTCGATACCTCAACGAAGACAAATCTTTATCTCTTCGACATGGTCTATGGTACGAGCCGCGACCGCGGACAGGCCATGGTAGATCTGAAAGAGGAGTATCTCAAAGCAGGACTCATGCCTGTCGAAGACGAGCTACCAGATTATCTGCCGATGTATTTGCAGTATGTTGCCAGCATGGGCAGCAAGACAGAGGCACATGCCGCTATCGACGACATTCGTGGCGTACTCGAAAAGATGGACCACCGCTTCCGTAAAGAACAGCATCCATACGAGCCGCTCATTGCTCTCTTGAAAGAACTTTAAACATCCGACGCTATGCACACTTTTCTATTCCAATATCTCCCATATATCGCCGGCGCACTGTTCGTCTGTGGTGTCACTTACCGCATCGCAGCGCAAGGTAAGACGGTGCAAGCCTATTCCACTCAGTTTCTGAGCAACGACCCTCTACTCAAGTGGGGCAGCAATCTCTTCCATGTAGGCATCATCCTTGTGTTCTTCGGTCATATTTTCGGACTGCTCGCTCCTGAGTGGTCCTACGATTGGCTCATCACCAACGAGCAGAAACGACTGCTTGCTATCGTCATGGGTACCGGTGCAGGGCTCATCACCCTCTTGGGAATCTGCCTGCTTACGCTGCGGCGCTTCACCAACAGCCGCGTCGTGGCCAACAGCCACCTCGGCGACTATCTCTTTGTGGTGCTCATCTTCCTGCAGATTGTCACAGGACTGCTGGGAACCGTAGAGACCGTCAACAGCGACCTCGACCACTATATGAACCTCGACCGCTGGGCGCAGGGACTCTTCACTTTCCTGCCCGGAGCCTCCGACTATATCGTTCATGCCTCACTGCCCCATAAGATTCATATCCTCCTCGGCTTCCTACTGGTCATCGTCTTTCCTTTTACAAAGCTGATGCACATGACGGCCATACCCGTGAGGTATCTCATAGACTATTTCCAACGGATGATAAAAAGATAATCATTCATAGTATTCAAATAAAAAACGCAAGCACATTATGTTGTTACTATCTGCTGCCGTGGCGGCACTGCCCTTAACGGCCAAACCACTCATGGATACGACTCGGGTGTTCCACTTGGGTGAGGTAACGGTGTTTGAGCACCAACCTACATTCAAATCCAATCAGGTCAGCGATGACTTTATCAAGTCGGCTGACATGCAGCGTGTTTCCGAAGCCCTCAACTGGGTGCCAGGACTTATAGTACAGGAGGCAGGCGGTCGTAGCGAAGCCGGCTTCACACTCCGCGGCATCAGCAGCGCCGACGTGCCAATCTATATAGACGGTGTACCAATGACAGCTCCCTACGACGGTACAGTAGACCTATACCGCCTTTCCGCTGGAATGCTAAGCAAGATAGATATCAGCAAGTCGGCCAGCTCGCTGCTTCTTGGCGGCAACACCTTAGGACCATCTATCAACCTCATCTCACGAAAACCCCAGAAGCCGCTGGAGTTGCATATCGACGTTAACTCACTCTGGCACAGCAACCTCAACGTGGGTGGACGATGGGGGAAGTGGCTTGCGCAGGTAGACTTCGGCTATTCCAACGTCAGCAACTTCCGACTCCCTCACAGCTATCCTATCGGCTCGCCGTATCTTGACGGACACAAACGGCTAAATTCACGGACGCGTGACGTTAACCTCAACGCCAAGGTGGAATACATGCCAAATGCCACTGACGAGTATGTTGTGGGCTATACCCTTGTGCGCGCAGAAAAGCATATTCCACCATATCTCGGCGAGAACGGCAAGGCGCAGTTCCGCATCTATCCTGAATGGAACAAAGACGAGGTCTATTTCCATTCCAAGACACGCTTGGCACCTGCCCTGACGTTCAAGAGCAGGCTGTGGTACGACACCTTCAAAAACACACTCGACTCCTACGACGATTTTACCTATTCCACTCAGCAGGGCAAGCAGGGATGGACAAGTATCTACAACGACTACGCCTTGGGGGCCAATGCCAACCTCATCTGGTCTACAGCCACAAAAAACGACCTGAAGTTTGGCGTGAACTACAAATATGATGTCCACCGTTCTCATAATGTGGGCGAACCGGTAGCACATATCAGCGAGGGCATCTACTCCTTCGTTGCCGAGAATGAGGCACGCCTCACCCGCCAGTTGTCCCTCACTGCATCTGTGGGGTGGTTCGGACGTCAGGGCTACAAGGTGGAGGAATACAATAGCAAGACAGGTATATCCGACTTGCCCAACTCCCACGACAGCAACATCAATGCCCTAGCAGCACTCGACTATCACCCTTCCGCAGACCAGCACCTCCGGTTCACGATTAACCGTTCATCGCTCTTCGCCCGCATGAAGGACAGATACTCCTATAAGCTCGGCAAGGCGATCCCTAATTCAGACTTAGGCACACAGAATGCCTTCAACCTCGATATCGCCTACGAGGGGCGTTGGCATAACCTCTCCTTGCAAGCCGGAGCTTTCTACAACTTCATAAACGACATCATTCAGGAGGTTACTGGCGTCGATGCCAGCGACCCAAAGATCTATCAGTTGCAAAACCGGGGCAAGGCACACTACCGTGGCTTTGAGTTTGGTGCCGGCTATGAACTTCCCTGGCTGACGGCTCATGCCAACTACAGTATGACCGACCAGCGCAACATGGACAATAAGGACCTGAAGTTTCTCTACAGTCCAAAGAGTAAGTTTACAGCCTTCTTGGAGTTGCGCCCCATCTGGCACCTACGCCTCCAGGGGCGTCTGATAGCACAGAGTAAAGCCTACTCATCCTCCGACGGCAGCACATCCACGGCAGGATTTGCCACCATCGATGCCAGCCTGGCACGGAAGATATGGAAGACAGATGTCAAGGTGGGGGTGCTCAACGTTGCCGACCGTATCTACGAATACACTGAGGGATACCCCATGCGTGGCCGCACATGGTATGCCAGTATATCCTTTGATTTATAAGATATGAAGATAACTATTTTCACAGGACCGCGTGGTGCTGGTAAGTCCACGCGCTTCATACGCGAATACCACAGTCGTGGCAATGGTCTCTGCTTCTTCTCCCTGAAGAAGAGGGACGATGATGGAAATGTCTGCGCCTACGATCTTGTGCTCTACCCTAAGAACGAGACACTGCCTTTCTTTGTGAAAGACCCAGATGTCGACATGGAGACAGCATCGAAGGAGACTCTGGCGGTAAGAGACCTCACCAACGGGCTGATGCACAGTTGCAGCTATTTCGTTCATCTCTCTGCCTTCGACCGCGCCATGCAATATTATAAGGAGCATCCAGAAGCCAAAGAAATATGGATAGACGAGATTGGGCGCATAGAAGTGGCAGGCAAGGGCTTTTATGAATTGCTGATGACTGCAATTACCAACGGCAAAGATGTATTTATCGTGGTACGCAACAATTTTGTACCAAAAATCATACCTCTGCTGCCAACTGATGCTGACATCAATATAGTGGAAATCAACACTAATAAAACCGAAACACCTACATGATGATTTAAAGCCCTTCCAACGGCTAGGCAAGTTCAACATAGAAGTGCAATCGGTAGACAGGTATAACCTAAATAATCTATACCTGAAAACATCGAGGGGCCAGGGGGCGAGTAGCCTCCATAAGCGATCTTGAACGACAGAAGAGATTAGCAATGCATAAAAAAAGTTCAACCAGTATCTTGAAGGCTTGAACGCACTTTGCGAATCTCTCGTGACGTGCATAAACCATAGTTTGTCCTTGAAAAGTACGGCGACGAGCTTGCCGGGATATTCAAGAGCAAGTAGGCGGCCGGCAAAATGTGATTACTAACAATGTCACAAATGTTAGTCTGTGAGTTTTGAGCAGAGTCAATCAGACTGCCGTATGAATCTTCTAATCCTTTCGTCAACAATCCTCAAATACGTTCGTTTCATCTTGTCGGTAAGGAAACTTCCGTCTACCAAAATTCGTGTTTCCTCCGGTATCAACATATATTTATCAAGTATTTTATTTACGCGAAGACTTGCAATTCCTATTTGCGTACCAAAGCGTTCAAAGTCGGTTCGGCAGGGATGCCCGGAACGGTCATAGACATCACTTTTCTCTATGTTCGGAGACAACCCGCCATCAAGTCCCAAATCGTCACCATTAACGTGTAAACTCGTGTTTAAGAGGTCGTAAGCAGGTGACAAACGATAATCATCACCCAAACGAATAAGAGAAAAGTTCTTAAGGTGGTCATCTCCATTGCCATAGATATAGTTGAAAACAACGAGCTCGAAGAACCTTTCCATATCAAATTTCCAGGCCGCTACATTTGCTTTCAGTGCTATTGCTATGTCTTCATAGCATCCACTATACTTGAAATGCAGGCCGTCAGTTTGTTCATTGCGGCCTACAAGAGCAGCAAAATCGTCCATAGGAGCTTTTGAGCCGTCCGGTAGTATGTCGAAACGTTTGGTAATATACACGGGCTGTCCGTCTTTGGTAAAACATAGTCCGTTTGCAGCCGTCACAATGCCATACACCTGTGAGGCTATTTGCATCGTGAGGTTCTCATTGGCAGGAATCTGCTTCCTTTCAACCAAAGTTTTGTCCCAAGGAGCTGGCTTTAGGATATATGCTGATCGTTCATTCTCTTCTGCTATGCGCACCTTGCCGTGGTCAATGACCGCGGGAAACTTCTCCTGTACACCGGATACAGATATACGGCGCATAGCATTAGTCGCTATCTCACTTGCACCGAATTCCTCAATCCCGAAATCAAGGAAAGGAGAGATTTTATGCCCGTCAAACAGTTTTTTTATTGCCGTGGGGCTGTAAGTTGAATGTCCTCTCAAAAGCATAGAGGGGCAGTTCTGTATCTTAATCATCTTTATGCTTTCTTATTTCTACGGCACCTATAAAATCTTTGTCGGCCATGGCTGACAGAATACCAAACAAGTCTTTCTCATCTATTCTCAGGGCACGGCATATCACTTTTCGATTCGCCCCTTCTGGCAACAAATTGGAGAAAAACGGGAACAAATGCTCAGACCGATAGGGCTCCTTGCGTTTGGGCAGAGTGGCGGAAATGGAATAGCCGTCTGAGCACAAGTAGCTATTGTCGTAATTAAAAGTATAATCACGACCAGGCACTCGCTCGGTCAATACCCCTGCTCTATTATCATTAAAGTATACGTCCAGTTTCCTCATCGTTCATCTTTTATTTATGGTACTACCTTTCTGACCTGATAGTTAATCTCCATGCCAAGAACATCAAGAATCTTCTGCACAGTCCTAAGTGAAGGATTACCGTGTCCACGCTCAATATCTTTCACCGTAGCGAGGCTCACCTCTGCTATCTCCGCTAAATCCTGTTGGGATATTCCCAATGTCTTGCGTCGTGATTTCATCGTCTGCGCCAAATCCATAGTGTACTATATTAAACTTTTGTTGCAAAGATAGTAAAAATAAAGAAAACAAGCAAGAAGAAGTCTAATAAATTATACTTATAGAATGATTTTGATTCTTCGGCAAAATCGGAATTACCGCAAACCGATTCTGTATCTACCACCGCTCCTGTCACCATACTCCATGTTGGCTCTGGCAGGTGCTGGCTAATTCGAAACCGTCTAAAGGTGGCTTGTGGTTACCTTTAGACGGTTCCTCCGATAAAGTTTTTAACCACCTACGGTGATGGCAACAACCATTCATGAATTACACTTACTCAGAGAGCCTCATAATACTTATGGATTTTTTCCGCCATCAGTTGACGACGTTCCTCAAGGAAACGATCGTAATCGCCAATACCCATACTAAATACATCCGCAGGAATGCAATTAACAGAAAGATTATGATGCAGTTCTGTTACATCTATGATGGATCCTACTATTGCCTGCTTTGTCTTGCACTGTTGTAGTGCTGATCCAAAGTAATTCTTCGGTGCTTTTTTCCCAATTGATTCGTTTACCGGGCGGTCAAGATAAGCATAGTTACCCTCCTGATTATATTTGGATTTGTCAACTCCATGTTCTATCAAGAACTTCTTGGGGAAGATATGATGAATATCGCCACCTAATGTGATGAGCTCAGAAACGGGCACATTGGCAGACAACAAAGAAACATCTTTAAAGAATATCTGTGAGGCAAGATATACTTGGAACACAGGATTTGTTGTGGATGTAGTTTCCAGATTCTGTACAAGCCCTATATTCCAAAAATTATCTGACAACTGAGCCGCTTCAATGTCTTTCAGCACCGCGACCACACCACGCTCTCGGATAAGGCGTATGTCTGTGGCAAAGGCTGATTCAGGCGATGAGCTATATCTACCGGTAAGCACCGAAAGCACATACCATTTCTGAACGATGCGTTTAATCTCAGCTACCGGCACCTCCTTGGATTTCTGGAGGATGAGGAAAACGGTGTATGCAAAATCAATGGCCATCACGGAGTTGACAAGCTTCTTGGAAATGAAGCCTGCCGAGCGTAATGTAATCATAAACTGCGTAAAGTTGTGCTGGCTGATGACATTCAGCACACCATCGTACATTGATTTATAGGTCTGTTCAATGATGGATTCTTTGAACTCTCGTGTCTCGAAATCACGTCCCGCCAGCATTTGAACCAAGTTCGCCAACTTGGCTCGTTTAATCTCCGACATAAACGCCACACGAATGACATCATCATAGCCCGGATCATATACCGTCTCCGTATCATCCTTTAGCCAAGCCAACTTTTGAAGATAGGGAGTAGCGGCAAACGAGGTGTCATGCGCCGCAATTTTTTCATAGTGGTTGGGCGAAACGGCCAAATGACTGAAATAGTCGACAATCTTACGAAGTGTGTTACCGCCGTACTTCTCGTCTGCAGCCATCTTCGACATCACGAAGTCGCCTTGGCTGAGGGCTGTTCCTTTGGAATTGATACGTATAAATATGTCGGTTACAACATCAATATCAAGTGTGTCGGACAATTCGATGATGCCCATCTGAATGTTCTGGATAGACCTTAACTTATCTATGACATGTGATAGAGTATCGCAATCAATTTCCGGGTTGTCTTTACAATATTTTAATATGAAATTAAAGGATGAGAATTCCGGTTTGAAGATTTCTGCTATGTCGGGTATCCAGTTCTTGCTCTTCAAGTGGGCAGGAGTCTGTACGGCGAAGATCTCGGCATCATTGTCATTTGATAGGGCAGCGAAAGGGTTGAACGCTATCTTGATGCGTGTTTCCTCAAAGTTCTTGTTCATGACTTTCTGTCCTGCGACAGCGGTCATTAAGGCAGTGATACGTTGCTGGCCGTCAATCACCACCTTCTTGCCTGAGGAGATTGTGCCATCCTTCAGTTTTACATTTGGATTCTTCCAAAGGATAAGATAGCCTGTAGGATAACCTTTATATAAGGAGTCCATAAGGTCACGCACTTGCGTTGCCCTCCATACAAAGGGCCGCTGAATCTCCGGTATGGCAATCTCCCGGGCTTCGATAAGTCCAAGAATAGCCTTTACGGTATATGTTGTATTGGTAAACTTTTCTCCTTGCATGATATTACTATTTTAGATATTTGCCGAGGATGGCCTGTCTCCGTTTTTCTTCAACATCCAACCTTAATTTTCCATTTTTGTATTCATCCTCAAGGATATCACATGGCGGAGTCAATTAGCAAGTGCAAATATACAAAGTCTTTTTGTAAACGACTTCATCAGGAGTGAGAAAATTTAATTTTGGTCTTGCGTTAATTATTCTTTGTATCATTTTTATTCTCTGTTGACTTACATCATTAAAATCGGTACCGTTTGGTATGTATTGCTTTATGAGACTATTGGCGTTTTTGATGCCACCTTTAGGCAACATGCATCAGCTAGAAAGCCGCTAGCTGGGAAGGATGGTCGTGGCTATCTTTCAGGCTCGTGATAAGGTGCGCACGCAGGTTCTCCGAGCTCTCTAACTTCAGCTTCCGTCTGATATTACCTCTCACGGTGCTCACGTTGCTTATGCTCTTGCCTAAATTCTGCGCTATTTCCTTGAGCGACAAACCTTTCACCACGAGCCGACACACGTCTATCTCTGTTGGCGTGAGTTGCGGAAATCGTTCGGCATACTTGTTGGCCTCGTTCAGTTTCTCTGCTTTCAGCTTCTCTGCCAGCTTTATCAGGTTTGCTTTAGAGCGGAAGGTCAGCTTGCTGAGCAAAGCTTTGTCAATGTCCTTGTCAGTCTGGTTTTGCCTGCAAACCCTCACCAGCGCCACCATCTCTTCGCTCGTCATCTGAAACATCTCGAATATCTGGTCTAGCCGATGTCGGTATTTATTAGACTGCCTTTGTGTTCTGCGTATCACGTCGCTGGTGAAGAAGGCATATATGCCGAAGGCAAATGACAAGAGTGCGAATACCAACATAAACTGTATCTCCATCAATCCGGGCTTCATCGCTATGCTAACAATCATGACCAGCAGGTTCATCACGCCTGCCCAAAAGGCCGTCTTGTAAAGTAATGCCATGCACAGCAAGATGTATAACAGTCCGAGGGCCAGAATGTTAAGAACTATGCCCTGGTTCAGTCCGGGCACGTTGCGCACCACCATATATATTATGCCCAGGTTCTCCAGCAAGGTGATGGCAATGCCCGTTGCGCTGAATGCGGTGACGAGATGCAGCCTGTGAGTGAGATATAACACAAGACACACTATGCATCCTACGAGCACCGACGCCGTCGTAGCCATCAGAAAGGGGTCGCTGATACCTACAAGTCCCAAGAAGTGAAGTGGCAGAATGGTTATCGCCAAGATGGCCATCAACAGATAGAGAGCCAGCCTTATCTTTTCAAAACTGCCAAAGGCGTATTTAGTAAAAGTCCGCCTTAATATCTCATAGATATATGCCATTTTTTTCATCCTTACATCATTTTGTTCTTTCATCGTTCTCCAAGCATCGCGTTTGCAAAACAACTTTTTGCCAAAGCATCCTCCTACGGCTAAGAAGCTAAGCCTCCTGACGCGGCATCTATGGCATGACGTGTCTGCATGGATGTTGCAAATATAGTTATAATTTATGAAAAAACAGATACCTGCATCTCATTTATCTTTAAGCAGACAAACTGGTGATGCACCATTATCAACTTTGAAGCTCCAGGCCACTGTGCCAGACTATTGCCATTTGCCGTTAGGCAGTTGGAATTCCTTGTCGCCGTTGAGAAGGGCCGGCCGGAGAGATGTTAATGGCAGTGCAAGCCCATCATCGAAATGCAGCACGATGTGCAGCTGAAACCAGTCGCTCTGGCGCCTTCAAAGTAAAGAAGAGGCAGCGCATCGCCTTTCCAAGGATGCTCTTCATTGTTTCCGTACTTAAATCCCAGACTTTGAAAGAACGAAGCATTGAGTGCAGCCTTGGCTGCTTTGGCTCCTTGCAAGCCGTTCTTGTCGCTTGTGATGTTGTTGCCCGTAAAAATGATTTTATCCTTCAGGGACGGTGCCTTGTGCGCCGCCCCTTTTTTGCTTTACATGGGCTGAGGACGGCTACGAGGGCTGCTCTTGCCGTGGATGAACGTTGTTGTGCGGACACCGAGACGGTGTCCCTCCTATGCGGACGCACCCAATAAACATCTAGTGTAGTGGCCGCGTCTTGTGCCGGCCAACATCCAAATACTGCAAAAAAAACGCAATCTTCCATGGATGAGCGTTGTTGTGAAGGCGTTCCTGAGCTTCACGTAGTTGTGCTCTGCTATGAAAAAATCTGTGAAATCAGAATAGAAATATGGATTAAAAATTTGTAGGTATAAATTATTATACCTAACTTTGTGGCACATTAAATCAAATAGATGATATGCCTACATTACTATACGCCTTTGGAATCAGGTTTTTCTTCTACTAAGACGAGCACGAGCCCATACACGTTCATATTAGTTATGGAGGTAAGAAGGCTAAAATAGAACTAGAGCCAGAGGTTAGAATAGTGTATAATCATGGCCTGAAAGACAATACTTTGAAGAAGGCTATCACAACCTGCGAGAACTATAAAGAGGAATTTGTCGCAGAATGGCATAAACGTTTTGATGACTAAAGGAGGACTGTATATGGAGAAAATTAAGAATTTGTGGTTTGACAATAACCGTGTTTTTATGCGAACGCAGTCGAACAAGACTTTCAGCCGACCATTGGAGGCCTATCCGGAGCTTATGGATGCCACTACAGAACAACGTAATGACTATGTCATAGGTGATGACGGTGAGGACATCCGATGGGAATCCATCGATGTGGATATGCACATTTCAAGTTTCTTGGAGACATATGAACCCAAGGAAAATGAGATAGGCGAGCTGTTTGCCCGATATCCTTGGCTGAACGTTTCGGAGGTGGCACGGTCGCTGAACATCAACAAGAGCCTTCTTGCAAGATATATTTATGGCATATCAAAGCCCAGCGAGAAGCGCGTAGCCGAAATAAAGGAAGCTCTGCACCGTTTTGGCAAGGAGTTGTTAAGTGCATAGACCGATTTTGTTGCTCGCAGACTGACATTCTTATTATACCAGTCTGTGAGTTAATGGATACTTTTGCAGGATTTTTATTATCCATATTTCCAGTTTTTTTGCCTCTTCGTTTTGCGATTTATTTGCCTCTTAATCATGAAGGACATGATTAGGATTTGAAGAGAGAATTAGGTTAATAAAGTAAAAAAAAGATTTATTTATACTTAACTCGTCGCTGATTATTGAACAACCAAATAAAAACTTTCATATATTTGCGACAGCTTAAAAGCTAAACGAAAGAATATTACTAACCATGTATAATAAATATGTTTAACCTAAAAAAGACAAGTTATGAAAAAATTAATTACTATTGTCGCAGCCTTATTGTTATCTGTTGACTTCTTGAATGCACAAACCTCTGATGTTTATGTCATTGACCAAACTACGTGTGATACCATTAAGAGTGATGCACAAACATTGTATTTTGACGGCGGTTTCACTTTGAATATGGCTGGTCGTGGAAGAAAAGCGTGTGTAGATAAGTTTGGAACATGGACTGTTGGCATTAATTTTAAGAACAACGCTGCCTATTCTATCACCATACCTACCGGCATGAAGGTATACCGTATAGAGATATGCGGCCTATCTCAGGGTGACAACTGGGAGTATTTGGCAGCGTGGGGCGTTGGCGATAATATGTTAGATGGAGTGGGATATGAGTTTGTTGATCCCATTGGCAAAGGTGTTAAGGATAATGCAACCATCAAGACAGCCAAATATCCTATTGACCCATGCTCTGGTGATGCAGTATACTTGTCTGATAAAACTGATCCTTCCGTCCCATTTGCCATTCTCGATTTTGGCAATGAGCCTTACGAAGGCGATTTTCCTTTCTATGGAAGCGGAAACAACCAGTACGACTTAGCCTTTAAACTTTATACTTCACGTTCTGCCGCAGATGCTGCTGCCACAGCCATCAGGCAACTTGAGGCTGACAAGCATGTGTGCAACAACGCCATTTATAACTTGAAGGGTCAACGTGTGAGCACCAGCTATAAGGGCTTAGTGATAAGGAATGGAAAGAAAGAGCTTTTGAAATAGCATTCCATTTTTTCTTCTAAAGAGTCAGGTAATGCAGATGATTGCTCTATTGTCTGCATTGCCTGAAAAATATAGTCACCTAAGTAGCAATCTTGGCAGACACGTTTGGAGTAACATCCTTTGTCCATCTGCTATTGCAAAAACGTTCTATTTGGCAATATGCAATAATGTTTCCTAAATAAGGAAGTGTTGCTTTCACAAAGCAAATGCATACTTTTGCTGTAACGTGCAAGGGGTGGCATTTATAAAAAAAATCATCTAATACTTAAAACCATGTGTTACATAAAAAAGTTCATCGCCACTTCGGCATTCTTTGCAGTCTGTCTGGCAAGTATGGGCCAACAGCCTGTGCGAGGAACAGTGAAAGATACTGATGGCAACCCACTGATAGGTGTTACCATATCGGCTGATGGAAAGCCCGTGTCAGTGACAGATTTGGATGGTAACTTTACGCTGCCTTCTGCATCTCCTTCCACAAAACTTGAGGTATCCTATGTGGGTTATCAATCCCAGTCGATAGTCTTGGGAAAGAGCAAAACCTTAAACGTTGTGCTGCAAGAGCAAGACAAGACGCTTAATGAAGTGGTAGTGGTAGGTTATGGCACGATGAAGAAAAGCGATCTGACAGGATCTGTGGCCTCCATAGGAAACGAGAAGCTAAACGAAAAAGGTACTCCTTCTGTATTGGAGGGGCTGCAAGGCAGTGTGCCCGGAGTGAGTATTACAAAAACATCAGGGCGCGCGGCAGGCTCATTGAGCATAGAGATACGCGGAAAAAACTCTATAAGTGGATCTCAAAATCCCCTTTACGTAGTTGATGGTATTATCTGCAGTGACATCGACTTTCTTAATCCGCAGGACATAGAGAGGGTAGATGTGCTTAAAGATGCGTCGTCTACTGCTATATATGGTAGCCGTGCCACGGCCGGCGTGGTGATGATAACCACCAAGAGCGGAATGACGGTTGGCAAAAGCATGGAACGTCCTGTCATTTCCTATGATGGCTATTATGGCATTAGCAAGGTTGCCCGAATGCCAGACTTCATGGATGCTAATGAGTTCTACCAATATAGGTTTATGAAATTCCTTAATGTGGCTGGCTCTGAGAATTTTGACGGACAGCCAGTTATGACTAATGATGACCTGGCAAGGTGCTTGCTGCAAGATGGCGTAACGGGGAGATACCGTATGAAGGAACTCCTTGCTTCCGGAAAGACTTATGACTGGCCCGACATGGTGCTGCAAGATGGTATGCAGCAAAATCACTATCTTGCTGTGAGTGGCTCTACAGAACGAATACATTATCACATGGGCCTGGGTTATACGGGTGAGAAAGGTACCTTTGTTGGCGACAATCTGAAAAAAGTGAATATAAAGGGAAGCCTCGACGGCAATATAAGTAAAGCTGTGACAGTGGGGTTCAACTTCAACTTGACGCGTTCCAACCATGATTATGCAAGTAATGATGCCGTGTCTAATGCATTTCATGTCAACCCTTTCATGCAACCTTATGATGCCGATGGCAACGTAAACTTAAAGCCGGGAAGCAAAGAGGTGCTTGGCACAGACCTCTATCAGTTCTCCAGCCAGATAAGTCCGTTGATTTATATGCGCGACCAGTCATCCAACACATTGGGCTGGACGGCGCTTACAAATGTTTATTTGCAGTTGCGCCTTCTCAAAGGGCTGTCTTTCAAAACAACGTTCTCGCCCACTTTTACGTACATGCGATACGGCTACTATCAAGGTACGGAGGCCGGAGAAAGCCAGAACACAGCCAGAAGAACTTCTGATCAAGGCTATACTTGGACGTGGGACAACATCCTTACGTACGACAGGATGTTTGGCAAAGACCATCATCTGAATGCCATGGCATTGGTGTCAGCCTCTTACGCTAATGCCGAGTCGGAAAAGCTTTATTATAACAAAGTGTTGGAAGGCACGTATTGGTGGGCTGTAGGTACTACCAATCAGGGTTATGACTATGGCAATTCAGGCAGCGACTTCTCTGAATCTTCACTTCTTTCGTATGCTTTGCGTGCAAACTATACTTATAAAGGGCTGTATATGGCTACGGCTACTATCAGGTGGGATGGAAGCTCCAGATTTGCAAAAGGCAACAGATGGTCGTCTTTCCCATCGTTCGCAGTGGCCTGGCGTATGTCTGAAGAGCCATTTATGTCGGGTGCCCACAAGTGGCTGAGCAACCTTAAATGGCGCTTGTCTTATGGCGTTACGGGAAACAACAGTGTGGGTAATTACGCTACCAGGCTCACGGCCACCGGGCCGGTATATTATCCTTTTGGCGCTGCATACTCACAGGGCATGTATCCCAATGGGGTGATCGACACTCAGCTGAAATGGGAAAGGTCACATGAAGTGAACTTCGGAGTAGACTTTGGTTTCTTCCGCGATAGGATAAGAGGCAGCATTGACATCTATAACAAGAAGTCGAGCGACTTGCTTTATAGTGTTAAGCTTCCTTTGGAGTCAGGTGGCAAGTCGCTTACTACAAATATTGGCTCAGTTAGGAATAAGGGTATAGAGGTTGCTCTTACCACAGAGAACATCGTAACACCCTCTTGGCACTGGACAACAAGTTTCACCTTTGCCCATAACCAGAATAAGGTGCTTGAGATAAATGGTACAGGAAATCTTTATACAGGCAGCTCTACGGGCAACCTTTTCATAGGCGAGCCATATAATAATGTCTATGGTTATCAATGGACAGGCATTGTCAGCGACAGAAACATGACGGTGCCCGACAACGAGATAGCCCGGCTCATGGGCTTCACCCCCGGCTCCACAGTTAAGGAAAGTGCCTATTATCACAAATGTTATGGCCTGAATGAGGGCAACCCCATTATAAGAGACGTGAATGGCGACGGCCGGTTTACAGATGATGATAAGAAAGTTTACAAGAGCGATCCGGCTTGGACGGGTTCGTTAACCTCCAATCTGCAGTATAAGAATTGGGATTTTTCTTTCTCTGTCTATTCGAAGCAGCATTTCACCATCTTCTCAAACTTCTATAAAGACTATCTGAATATTAGCGACAGAGGCCGCATGAAGTTGGCAATGGATTGGTACATACCTGCCGGAACATTGATAGACTGTGATGGGCAAAACCCTGACGGCACTTTCATCAATCCTGTTTATCAGCAAACAACTCATTATGGCAGCTATCCTTTCCCAAATAATGGAGCGTCAAACGGTGGGCTGGGTACGCAGAACTGGTTGGGTGCCACCAACTGTTATGCTTCGGGCTCGTTTGTCAAAGTGAAGCACATCACGCTTGGCTACACCTTCCCCAAATCGCTTCTGAGCAAGTTTGGTTGCAGCAACCTGAGGCTTTATTGCACGGTTACTAATCCATTCGTCATTTCCGGTTATAAAGGCTATGATCCTGAATGGGCAGCTGCGTCGGCTTCTAATGACGGGCCGAGCACCGTTACATGGCAAGTAGGAGCCAGCATCAAGTTTTAATCCATTCTTAAAAAACATATCAATGAAAAAAATAATATTTGCGATAATACTGGCCACGGCATCCGCTGGTGCCCTTACCGGGTGCAGCGACTTCCTTGAGGCCGACAATAAGGCGGGTATAGATGCCGATCCTTATTTCACAACAGACAAAGGTCAGGCTGCGCTAAGAACGTCTATGTATAATGAAGTGAAGCCTTTGGTGAACAACGTAGACATGACAGAATGGGGCACAGATCTCTATACTGTTACCCAAACGGCAAGGGCCAACAACTTTCAGACATACAAGTTGACGCCTGAAGAGCAAGGCGTGGCCGACTATTACACAAAGGCTTACTCGCTCATTAATATGGCCAACTGCTTGCTGAAGTATGGTGCAGCCAACCCTAAGTATGTAGCTGAGGCTAAGTTTTTGCGTTGTTATGGCTATTATAATCTTACGCAAGAGTTTGGCGCGGTGCCTTATGTAACAGAATATATCTCCACGGGCGAGCGCAATTATCCCCGAACGCCTCTTGCCGAAATCTATCCCAAGCTCATAGAGGAGTTGGAGGCCATTTCCAGCGACCCTAATTTGCCGGAAACAGATATGCAGGGCAATGTCAGCCGCAGGGCTGTAAGGGCGTTGCTGGCTAAGGTATGCCTGGCGGCCGGCTGGGATTTGAATGTCCAGCTCGAAGATGCAGCCAAAGGCTTATATAGCGTTAAATCAACAGATTATTTCAGAAAAGCAGCTCAGTATGCCGATTTGGCAATAAATGGCCAACCTCTTACACTATCGTTTGAGGAAAAATGGTCGCCCACTAATGAGCAGAACGACGAGGTTATCTGGGCTGTGCAATACGAAAGAGCAGGCTATCCGGGTGATGAGCTTACTGGCGGTCATGGCCGGCAGAACACTTATGGCGCGCAGTTAGGCGACCCTATCACCTCTGGCATGAAGGCATGCAGTGGCGTTTTGGCTCCATCGGCAAAATCTATATATCTGTGGGGCAAGGGCGATGAGCGCTATGCGGCAACGTTCATGACGGTCATGTACAATTATTTCCCTAAAGATCATCCTTGGCCAACCTCTGGCTATTATGCCTATTATGCGGCCAGCAAGGAGTCGAAAAGCACGCTGGGCATCACAGATGTCTACTTCCCCTGGTACACCTCCCTGCAAGAAGCTGAGCAATACATCCGCGAGCACAAGCAGCAATTTGTCAGAGGTGATGCTGCAAACAATTGCCGTGCGCACCTGATAAGCAATCCTGCCACTCTTTGGGAGTTTAATCCTGACGGCACCATAAAGGATGTCGTAACCAAGGATTATGCCTCTTACATCAGGCAGTATGTATCGTCTACCCTCGTCGTGAAGAAGTTTGACGACCCAAATACTGTTCAGCAAAACGTGAGCACCAACGATTATCGTGACATCGTGGTCTTCCATCTGAGCGATTTGTACCTTACAGCTGCTGAGGCTTACCTCATGGCTGGCGATGAGGCTAAGGCTTTGCAATACGTTAACGCCGTACGTGCAAGGGCCAAAGCTCCACAGCTTGAGAGTTTTGGCAGCTATGTGCCCGATTATGAGGTTAGCGTGGGCTTTGGAGCATTGCGGCCTATAGACGTGATACTGGACGAAAGGGCGCGCGAGGTTTATGCCGAGACAACACGCTGGATGGATTTAAGGAGGACCAAGCAGCTTGTTAAGTATAACATTGAGTTCAACTCAGAAATTAACAGCATTGCAGATATGAGCAATGTGCGCGGAGACGTGAAATGGTATAAGCCTATCCCGGCATCTGAAATAGCGACCAACTCTGGCATAACAGAGGATGAACAGAATTCAGGTTATTAAAATAATGACAAAAAACATCGAATTATGAAGATTTTATTTTTTATATTTGTCTTACTTGGAGGCTCTTTCTTGTTTTCATCGTGCAGTGATGACGACGACGGTAATGGCATGACCTTCGCCAATACCCCAGAAAAAGATGCGGCAGGCGATTATCAGGGCGTGTTCTATCGGGTGCAAAATGGTTTGAGCGATACGGTTTCTGCACCCGGTGCAATGCATATTACGGCAGACTCAGTATATGTGGCTGACATCGGCTTTCAATGCACCGACTTTAAAATAGATAAGCTTACGCCTGCCAATATCAGCCATGCCGATGGCGGATATGTGTTCTCTAACATCTCTCTAGCCAATCCTTTCGGCAGCGCTGTGGTTGGTCGTATTGACGAGAGTGGCAATGCAAAAGCCTCATTCCAACTCAAGCAGCGCGAGGGACGCAGAACAGTGCAATATAATTACACATTTATAGGGAAAAGATAACCTATAGGTTTTTCTCTTGTAAGGTCTGACTGATTTTCTGTCAGATAGAGTAGCAGTTACGTGCTGCTATTTGATAGACTGCTATTTTGGGCCTCAACCCCATCCCATACTTGTTTGGGGTGAGGTTGGGGCCTTGGTGTTGAAGTGCAGCACGTGATAGCATGCTTGGCCTTTTTGTTCCATCTTTTTACCTCTTGAGATGACTTCGTGTGCTTCTTTATACTTCTTTGACAATCAATGCTTTATGTGCTTTGTAGCGAAAGGGATGTTTGAGCGGTGCGAAAATGCCTATATCACGAGGCAAAACGGCCTATATCGCGAGGCAAAGATGCCTGTTTTGCCGAGCTGAAGTGACGGTGTGAGGTAGGAGAGCGTGCTTTTGTCTTGATTTGTTACTCTTTTTCAGCGGATGAATGGAGGAAGTTTGGGAGCGCAAAAACAAGCTTTGTGCGCAGAAAAACAAGCGGTTGCAAACTGCGGTTGACAAAACATGGGGATAAGAGAGGGGCTTGTTTAACCAATATCAAGGGTGTGAAGATTGCACAATTATCAAAAAATGTGCACGTTTTCTTTCTTTTTGTGCATTTTTAGAACGTTTTATTTTGATACCGGATGAAAAGTTCGTACTTTTGCAAGTCGAAAATTCATTATAATCAAATATTATTTATGAGCTTGAATATTGTAGTACTTGCCAAGCAAGTACCAGACACAAGAAATGTGGGCAAGGACGCCATGACAGCCGAAGGTACTGTCAACCGTGCCGCTCTGCCTGCTATTTTCAACCCCGAGGACCTGAACGCTCTTGAGCAGGCACTCAGGCTGAAGGATCAAAATCCCGGCACCACGGTTGGTGTGCTCACCATGGGCCCTCCCCGTGCCGGCGAGATTATCCGTCAAGGACTATATCGTGGTGCCGACACGGGTTGGTTGCTCACCGACCGTAAGTTTGCCGGTGCCGACACTTTGGCCACCTCCTATGCTCTGGCTACGGCCATTCGCAAGATAGGCAAGGTGGATATTATCATCGGTGGTCGCCAGGCCATAGACGGCGATACGGCTCAGGTGGGCCCTCAGGTGGCTCAGAAGTTGGGCCTCAATCAGGTTACCTATGCCGAGGAGATACTGAAGATAGAGGATGGCAAGGCCACCATTCGCCGCCACATCGACGGTGGCGTGGAGACCGTTGTGGCTCCTCTGCCCGTGCTCATCACCGTTAACGGCACGGCTGCTCCGGCCCGTCCGTGCAATGCCAAGCTGGTGATGAAATATAAGTATGCCACATGCCCCATGGAGCGCAAGGGCGACGAGCCTTGGAGCGCCCTCTATGAGCAGCGTCCTTACCTGACGCTCAACCAGTGGAGTGTGGCCGATGTTAACGGCGATGAGGCGCAGTGCGGCCTGTCGGGCTCGCCTACGAAGGTGAAGGCTGTGCAGAACATTGTGTTCCAGGCCAAGGAGAGCAAGACGCTCACGGCCAGCGACGCTGACGTGGAGAGCCTCGTAAAGGAATTGTTGGACGAAAAGATTATTGGCTAAGCTATGAACAACGTTTTTGTATATTGCGAAGTAGAAGGCACCACCGTGCAGGAGGTGTCGCAGGAACTGCTCACCAAGGGCCGCAAGCTGGCCAACAAGCTGGGTGTGGAGCTGCATGCCGTGGTGGCCGGAACGGGCATCAAGGGCAAGGTGGAAGACCAGATATTGCCTTATGGAGTAGACAAGCTCTTTGTGTTTGACGCTCCGGGGCTCTTCCCTTACACCTCAGCACCGCACACAGATATATTGGTAAACCTCTTCAAGGAGGAGAAACCGCAGATTGCCCTCATGGGTGCTACGGTGATAGGCCGTGACCTTGGCCCCCGTGTAAGCTCATCGCTCACCAGTGGTCTTACCGCCGACTGCACGCAGCTGGAGATAGGCGACTATGACGACAAGAAGAGTGGCAAGCACTATGACAATCTTCTTTATCAGATACGCCCGGCTTTTGGCGGCAACATCGTGGCTACCATCGTCAATCCCGACCATCGTCCGCAAATGGCTACGGTGCGCTCTGGCGTGATGCAGAAGGCCCTTTACGAGGGCAAGGCCAAGGGCGAGGTGGTTTATGCCGATGTGGCTAAGTATGTGCCTACTACCGACTATGTGGTGAAGGTGATAGACCGCCATGTTGAGGCAGCCAAGAACAACCTGAAAGGTGCCCCCATCGTGGTGGCCGGCGGCTATGGCATGGGCTCTAAGGAAGGCTTTGACATGCTCTTCAAGCTGGCCAAGGAGCTGCACGGCGAGGTGGGCGCAAGCCGCGCTGCCGTTGATGCAGGCTGGGTAGACCATGACAGGCAGATTGGCCAGACGGGTGTTACGGTGCACCCCAAGGTGTATATAGCTTGCGGTATATCGGGCCAGATACAGCACATCGCCGGTATGCAGGATGCCGGCATCATCATCTCTATCAACAGCGACCCCGACGCTCCTATCAACAAGATAGCCGACTACGTCATCACGGGCACCGTAGAGGAGGTTGTTCCGAAGCTCATCAAATACTATAAGCAGAACAGCAAGTAAGCGGGCGCAGCCTTTGCGGGGGCTTGCTGATATTTTCTTCGAAACGTAACAAACAAAGAAACAGAATTAAAATGGCTAATTATTATACTGATCATCCGGAGATTGAGTTCCACCTTAACCACCCATTGATGAGACGCATAGTGGACTTGAAGGAGCGCGGATATGAAGATGCGGCAACTTATGCCGACGCACCCGTGAACTATGAGGACGCTATAGAGAACTATAAGCGGCTGCTCGACATCACGGGCGACATTGCCGCAAACATCATCGAGCCTAACTCTGAGAGCGTAGACCTTGAGGGTCCGCATCTCGTTGACGGCAGAATGCACTATGCCAGCAAGACGCTCGAGAACCTGGATGCCACGCGCAAGGCCGGACTGTGGGGTCTCTCTATGCCCCGACGCTATGGTGGCCTGAACGTGCCCAACACCGTTTTCTCTATGGCAAGCGAAATTATCTC
>ERZ780151.515-NODE-515-length-39199-cov-2.466508_pt1 | contig 39199 bp, 29 predicted proteins | sample MGYA00510983_ERZ780151 | MGnify/ENA primary metagenome ERZ780151 (study PRJEB29588, sample SAMEA2144623) | human gut metagenome | biome: human gut; feature: human-associated habitat; material: faeces | place: Denmark | collected 2008/2010 ... | reverse complement strand
TCCCGGGCAGCCAACGGAGTGATTGTGGTGAAGACCAAACGGGGGATCGTCGGACAGAGTTATATCAATGTTCAGGCCTCTTATTCTTTCGACGAAGCTCCCAAGAGTAAGCTCGAAATGATGAATACCCAAGAAAAAGTGGCGTTCGAAACCGGATTGTATAATGATTTTCCGCATGTATCCATCGATGGACGTATCTTTTCTTTGTTACGGGATGCCGATATGGGGAAGATTGCCCCGGCAGATGCACAGGCAGAACTGGAACGCCTGAGTAAGATCAATACCAATTGGTATGACGAGATTTTTAAATTGGCCCATACCCAGAATTATATTGTCAGCCTGTCGGGAGGATCTGAAAAGACACAATACTATTTTTCAATGAATTATATGAATCAGGGGGGGGTGATGCCGAATAATGAATACAGCAAATTCGGAGCTTCTCTGAAACTGACTCATGATTTCAACAAGCATTTACGTATTTACGGGGATATTTATGCCAATATCCGGGATGACCGTACGACAGCTTCGATCGTAGATCCCCTGGAATATGCCACTTTTGCCAATCCGTACGAACGGCCTTACGACGAAAACGGAAATTATGAGTACGATCGTTCTTATTATGCCGATCTGAGTAAGGTAAAAGAAGGATATATGTACGATTTCAATGTACTGAAAGACTTGAATGAAAATACTTCCAAAACCCATTATATCAGCAATCAGGTGAATCTGAAACTGGAATACAGAATCCTGGAAGAACTGATGTTTTCGACTTCAGGAACTTTTTCCAATACCAGTTCACATTCCAGATCGGCTTTAAACCCGGGCTCGTTCTCATCCAAATACAACTCCTGGATCAAATCTATCTATCCCGAGAGGGAAATTACCGATAACCTGAATAACGGTTCTCTGGATGAAAACACCTCCAGAAATATGAGCTACACCTGGAGAAACCAATTGGAATATGCCCGTAATTTTAAAGAAGAGCATTTCGTAACGGCAGTGGTAGGACAGGAAATGTCGGATTCCAAGAGTCGTTCTTTCGGATATTACTCCCCGGAATACGATCCTATGTACGGATTGATCGGTTTCCCGGATTTGAGTGGCATTCTGGCTTCTAAATTGTCGATGACCAACCTGATGTCGACTTCTGAAGAACAGGACCGCAGTGTCTCTTTCTTCCTGACCGGTTCTTATAGTTATAAGGACCGCTATGTGCTCAGCGGTAGCTATCGTTGGGACGGCGTAGATATCATCGGCAAGGACAACCGTTTCACTCCGCTTTGGAATGTCAGTTTTAAATATAACCTTCACAACGAAGAATTCATGAAACGCTTTGCCTGGATCGATGTTCTTTCCATCCGTGGTTCCTATGGTTTTACGGGAAGTATAGACCATAATGCTTATCCGTTTACCATCCTGAAATACGGCTCTTCTTCTTACCGGTATAACGGAGACAAAATTCCCAGTAGGATAACCCCGGGTAACCCTTCTATCAAATGGCAGCGGAAAGAAGACCGGAGTATCGGCCTGGATTTTTCTTTGCTACGGAATCGTATCAACGGTACGGTAAACTATTATAACAACGAAACCCGTGATTTGCTGGACCGCAAGAAAATTGCAGTATCCTCCGGACGTAAGGAAGTTAAAGCCAATGTAGCCAGCTTAAATAATAAAGGCTGGGAAGTAAGTTTAAGTACGGTGAATATCAATTACAAAACTTTCCGTTGGTCGACTTCTTTCAATATCGCCGTGAACAAAAACCGGGTAACCGATACCTATTACCAAGCGGTGGATGAATTATCATCCATTTCAAGAAATAATTCTTCTCAGGCCTATTTTGTCAAAGGCCAGCCGACAGAAGCCTGGTACGGTTATAAATTTGCAGGTGTAGACCCCGCAACAGGCCATACACTGGCTTATATCGATGCCAAAGACAATCAGGGAAATCCGATGGGACATCTCACAGCAGACGGACGTTATGTAATCGATATGGATTCAGAGTTTTCAACCAAAGCCGTCAGTTTTCTGGGAGAAGCCTATCCTCCTATTTCCGGAGGCTTCGGCACTCAGTTCAACCTGGGACGTTTTAGCTTATCTGCCCAGTTTTCTTTTATGGCCGGGCATAAAATCAAATCTTTCGAGTCCTCCCACGGCGTGCAATTGAGTGCAGCCAAATACAATCAGCTGGCCCAGGAATTGTACCGTTGGAGAAAAGTAGGGGATATTACCAATATTCCAGCTTATACAGTTAATAGTAATGCGTCTTCCAATTATTTCTTCTCTTCACAGGTAGAAAGCGGAAATTATCTTAAATGTAATAATATATCCTTGGGCTACAATATGGATCCGGAAATATGCAAGAAATTGTGTCTGACCCGGATGAGAATAAACTTTAACATTCAGAACGTATTTACTTCAACCAAATACAGGGGCTTAGATCCTGAAAATATGGGGGCTTTCGGCTATCCGAGTGCCAGAAGTTATGTTTTGAGTTTGAATATTGGAATTTAATACGAAGAATTATGAAACGATTGATATTAATGTTATCAACAGCAGTTTGCCTGTTGAGCAGTTGCCAGAATTATCTGGACTTGAAACCTAAGAATCAGACCGTTGTCGGTACTTTGGAAGATGTAAAATTGATGATGTCGTCTTATCTGTTTTCATTGACGTCTTCAGATGGTTATCCTATTTATTTCAATGGGGTCGCCATGCATTTTCCCTATAACCGGGATGCCATAGCCAGTTTTACGATGTATTCCGATGATCTGGATATGAGAAGAGCAATAGAAAATAGCTATGGAAGGAAATACGAGAAAGAATATTATGAATCCACAGATTGGAAAAGTAGTATTTTCAGTGAAACCATCTGGAATAATTTCTACCTGCATATCGGTTATATGAATTCGGTCATGAAAAGTTTGGGTGAGTTATTAGGGAGCTATGAGCAAAGCGATTTTGAAAAAATAAAAGGAGAAGCTTTAACGATCCGGGCTTTTTATATTTTTAAGTTATTACAGCTTTTTGCCCCTTATGATAATAATGAACTGGGTATTCCTTTGAATCTGGACCCGGAAGTGATCGAGGGTACGAAACGTTTGTCCCAGCAAGAGGTATACAAACGGATTATCGGCGATCTGACCGAAGCGTTGAATTATGAAACGGCGAATGATACCTGGAATGTTTTCTATAACAAAGACATTATCCATGCTTTGCTGGCACAGGTATATACTTTTAAAGCGGAATCGGCAGCAAAAGAAGAAAAAGACTGGGAAGAAGCCGAAAAGCATTCGGATTATATCGTGCAGCGGTATCAGCTGGCTCAGACAGCCGATGAATTGAAAAGTGTGATACGTCCCGGAGCTGCAGGAGTCATTAAGAATCCGCATTGTTTACTGACTTTGGGATGGGATATTACCCCGAGAAGTAACAGCTATTCATTCTGGGGCCTGCCGCAATATGGTACCGGTCAGGTAGTCTCACCGGATTTATTGGCAACCTATACTCCCGGAGATTATCGTCCCGGTTTGTATTTCTATGTATCTGAAGAGGACGGGGTTATGTATCAGAAATTCGAATATGTCACCTGGACTTTATCCGATTATATCACTTTGTTCCGGGTAGCCGATATGTATCTGATCTGTGCCGAGGCCAATACCCGCCTAAACCGGCCGAAAGGCAAAGAATTGCTGGAGACGTTCAAAAAATCCAGAATTACCGGTTTTACGACTTACAATGGCAACGATGTGCTGGATGAAATCATCAGGGAACGCCGGAAGGAATTTTGCGGAGAATACGATATGCGCTGGTTGGATATGAAACGGCTGAAAATGGCGGTTAGCCGCGAGGGAATAGATGAAAAATCACAACAGGTGAAAACTTACAAACTGGAAAGCAACGATTATCGGTATGCGTTGAAAATTCCGATCGAAAGTGAGTTAGTGTACAATAAGATCCCTCAGAATCCGGGTTGGAATTAAATCATGTATCTAATTAAATTTGAACGATATGAAATTCAAGAATATATTCTTTTCGCTTTTAGGAGGAATGCTGATCGGAGCATGTACGCCGAATGAGGCTGATGTATATTTGAATCCGGTTAAGCCGGCCGATATTAAAATCCTCGAATTGATGGCCGATCACGAAACTTTATTACCTGACGGTGAGGCAGAAATGAATTTCCGGATTATGGCTTACGGAATAAAAGAAATCAAGGTGATGAAAAAGTATGAAACCAGTGACAGCCTTTCCTATACGGAAGTACTGGATACGCTGGTTTATCAAATCCCCGACGATGAATTACCGGCAGGTTATCTGGCTGTATATGATGAACAAGGTAATAAAGTCGAGAACAACGTTTTTTCCACTACCCGTACAGACTGGGATGTGTTGCGTTTTTATGCACAAGGGGGAGATTTAAAGAGTAATGTTTTGGAAATAAAACGCCGGGATTTACCTGACCCTAACGAATACCAGGAGATTGTATATCCGGTGATTTTCCATTTATTGGTGCCTCCGGCAAATGCCCGGCCTTCCTATTCTATTTCTGTAGAAAAGTTACAGGAAAAATTAGACCGGGTGAATAATATTTTTAATGGCTTGATTTCTAAAAATCCCAACGGAGGAAATGCAAAGATCGTTTTCAAACTGGCAGAATACGACCAAAATGGAAATTTACTGGCAGAGAAAGGAAAAGAGGTCATCAACTTATCTTCGGACATGAACAAAACCGCCTACGAGCAATTCATCAATACCCCCGGCAGAATTTGGGATCCGAACCGTTATCTGAATATCTTTGTGGCAAAATATGCTGACGGCTGGACATCAACGGGAGCCTATACTTACATAGCAGTTCCTCCGACCGTCATTCAGAAAGGACAGGAAGCTATTCCGGGAATTACAGCAACGGAAGTCGAAAGTTTTACAGCAGCCGATGTAACGGATTACAAAGATGTAGCTATCTTGTTGAACTACGAAGGAGTATTGAATGTCAATTCGATGGAGAAAAATGATGCAACGGAATTGGCTACTATTTTCGGCTATTATCTGGGACTGAAGACAATGCAGTATTCTGAAAGTTATAACTGGGAAACCGGAGAAAATGAAAATAATCTGATCGACGGAGATACGGACTTTTGTCCGGATACTTATTTCTATGACCCACTTAATAACTTCACGATTTTCAAAACAGAAAAAGCAGAAGGGAAACGCTATACCTCTTTTAATATAATGGAAGGAAACAGTCGTAAAAATTCCATTACGGTCGATCAGGCCCGGAGAATGAGGATGGTGACCGATCGTTGTCCCTCCCGTTGGAGTTACAAATCCAATTGGGCATTTAATGGGAAACACGATTAACTATAAAAAGGTTGTCTCTGCAAAGGGACAACCTTCTTTTATCGCCTATCAGACGTTATTTCGTTTAACAAGACTACTTTATATTCACCTCAATGGCTGCCGGATATATTCTTGCCGGATCATAAAAAGTGGCACAACTATTTACCATATGTTCGAGTCCAAGCTTTACTTTTCCCTGAAATGCTTTTTTACCATTGACAATCAGAGTGATTTTCTTATTCAGATCGACTAGCTCCGGACATAAATAAATCACGACCTTTCCCTTGGTTGCCGGCCGATAATCTTTTTCGAATTTCAGCTCTATTCCCCAATTAGGGTCGGTCTCGACCGTTTTATAAGTAACCAGATCGACTTCCAATGAGATTTCGTTTTCTTTTATCGCCAATTCATAATAAGTTCGGGAAGAATAGTCATCATTCGAACGTTCTTTAACGGCCAGATTATAAAATCCCTTCCGGTACACTCCGTCCATCTCGAAATTTTCCCAATTTACATTTTTAGGATAAGGGTTGCGGGTATATTGTTTCAACCAGGGAGTCGTAAGCGTATAATCGATAGCATGTCCTCTCCCTGGAATCAGTTCTATCCGATGGATATAATCTTCCGGATATAATTTCTTTAATCTTTCAAATTCATTTTTGGTATATGTCGTCAGTTTATTCCGGTAGAAACCGGCATCTGCGGCTCCGGTCAGAAAAGAAAAGGCAATATTCCGGCAGTTTTCGACAGGTGCATTTTTCAAAGGTTCTCCCCCGGCCATAGGTCCTGCTCCGGCCAGATAATCGGCATAATAAGAGGCGAGACGCTGGCTACCGTATCCCCCTTCGGATATACCGAAAAAATAGACTTTATCGGGGTTGATATTTCCGGAAACAAAAGCCAGGCGTAACAACTTTTCCCAGGCAAACTGTTTTGATTTTTGCCACCAGCGGTAATAATTACCCATATTGGGAATCTGGGGTATAAAATAGGCCGAAGGAACATCGTCGAATTTTTGGCAAAGTAAGATCCCGGTTGCCCATTCCTGAGCCTTATCACCGGAACCATGCATATAGAGGTAAAGCGGGTATCCCCCTTCAGGCCCGGGCTCTCCCTTACATCCCCAATAATAGGGCATAACAGCATGCGGTTCGAGCTCTGCCGGCAAATCCCAATTACCGGAGTTTTCCTGTTCCAATTTACCGAGTCCGATCAATTTTTGCTCGTCAAACCGATTGTTCGCTTCTACCCACGCTTCCCAAACCAACTGGCGCTGACGGGCAATATCGGCCAAAGATACCGGTTTATTGTCTTGATATAAGGTTTCATCGCCCGCCAGGTAATTTAAAAAGAACCGAACCATTTTCTCTTTCAACGCTTTATTTTCGCCGGCAACAGCTTCGTTTTCATTTCCGGAACCGACGGCCAGAGCCGGACAAGCATACGATAATATCGGAAGTACTAAAAAGCAAAAAATTTTTAAATAGTGGGCAGTAGTTTTCATTTTATTCAGACCAGAAAATTTATAAATAGAAAAGAGGCATCACAAACGACACCTCTTTCCGAAATCTAACCACTCCTGAAAGGGTGTGAAGACAAAATTTATTGAATGACATTCAATTTTTTACCGATTTTGATAAAGGCTGCGATTGCACGATCGAGTTGTTCACGGGTATGGGCAGCCGACAACTGGATACGGATACGTGCCTGTCCTTTCGGAACAACCGGATAATAGAAACCGGTAACGTAAATATGTTCTTTCTGCAGCTCGGCAGCAAACTGCTGTGACAATACGGCATCATAAAGCATCAGTGCAGCGATAGCCGATTCAGAAGGTTTGATATCGAATCCGGCCTCTTTCAGTTTACCCCGGAAATATTCGGCATTGCTCATCACACGGTCACGCAATTCGGTACTTTCCGTCAACATATCGAATACAGCGATAGAAGCCCCGCAAATAGCCGGAGACAGAGAGTTGGAGAACAGGTAAGGTCTGGACCGCTGACGTAACATTTCAATCACTTCTTTTTTACCTGTCGTATAGCCTCCCATAGCTCCTCCCAGTGCTTTTCCCAGCGTACCGGTGAAAATGTCGATACGATCCATCACGCCGTTGTATTCGGCAGAACCACGACCTGTTTTACCGATAAAGCCGGCAGCATGGCTATCGTCTACCATGACGAGGGCATTGTATTTTTCTGCCAGATCACAGATTTCTTTCAATCGGGCAATATCGCCGTCCATAGAGAATACTCCGTCGGTAACGATAATCCGGAAACGCTGAGCCTGAGAAATTTTGAGCTGTTCTTCCAGATCTTCCATATTGGCATGTTTGTATCTGTAACGAACCGCTTTACATAAACGAACACCGTCGATGATAGAAGCATGATTCAACTCATCGGAGATGATAGCGTCTTCCTGACCGAACAAAGGTTCGAAAACACCTCCGTTGGCATCGAAACAAGCAGCATATAAAATAGTATCTTCGGTCCCAAAGAATTTAGAGATTTTAGCTTCCAGCTCTTTGTGAATATCCTGGGTACCGCAAATGAAACGAACAGACGACATGCCGTATCCCCGGGCATCCAATGCTTTCTTGGCTCCTTCGATTACTCGCGGGTGGGAAGAAAGACCCAAATAGTTGTTCGCACAAAAGTTCAATACGGTTTCGCCCGTAGTCAGTTTGATTTCTGCATCCTGAGGTGTTGCGATCAGGCGCTCGGTTTTATATAAACCGGCATCTTTTATAGACTGAATTTCAGCCTTTAAGAAATCTTGAAATTTTCCGTACATAGCAGTAAAGATTATTTATATAATTTCTTCAAACTTAGAAAATATTTCAGGAAATCCCATAAAAATATCACTTAAAGATTTTTTAAAGTTACAATCCGAACCCAAATCCCCCGATTTTCTAAGAATTCGTTAGTTTCGAAAGATGCCGGTAAATATTATTTCTTACTGAGTTTTTTCAATATCGGCTCGATGATCTCTTTTTGTGAAGGACGGGGAGCATCGGCCGAAATGATATTGAAGTGTTCGTCGATCAACAAGAAACGCGGAATGCCCGTAATATCCCAACCGGATTTAGTGCGGGAGTCCTGACAGTTCAGTTCGTTGACAGCGCCATGACTACCCCGCCCGATAAAGTTTTTCCAGGCTTTCTCACTTTCATCCACCGAGATTCCGATAAACTGTACATTCGGGTATTTACTGCTCAATTCATTGAAATAGGGCATTTCTCCCATACAAGGGCCACACCAGGTCGCCCAAAAATCGACATACATCGGTTTACCTTTATAATCACTCAGTTTTCCTTTCTTACCCTCGGAAGTCACAAGATCGAGATCGATAGCCGGACGTCCTTCCATCAACTTCGCCCGGCGCTCCAAACGCCCCAGATAAGCTTCGCTGAAATCTTTATATTTCAGTTTACCGGCAAAATCTTTCAATTCCCGGTATTTTTCCGGCGTCAGTTCCCCTTCCAGTTCTTCTCCTTTTTCCAGTACTTCGACCAGTTCTGCCAAGCGGGCGGACTTCGGATAATCGAAAACTTTCAAATTATAGCAACTGACCAGGACATCCCTCACGACAGCCACATCCAGATAATCGTCCGAACCGGCAATTTCCTGCAGAATCGGGTTCATATCCCCTTGTATAGAAGTGTAAAATTTCCCAAGTACCTGTTTGAATTCTTCCTCCGACTTACAATCGCTCAACATCGCGTCCGAATAACCGGCAAAAGACATATAGCTATTCGCCACATCAGCTTTAATCCGTTCTTTTTCGAGCAGCTTAAATTCTTTACTGACATTTTTCAACTCCTCCAACTCTTTCATACGCAGGGCAGCTAAACTATCCACCGTTTTTTTAGTCGCTTCAAAAGTCGGTTTCAGATTTCTTCCGGCCGAAAGAAAGGACCCTGCTTTCGGAAACAAGCGTCCTTTCAGATAGGTATTGGCTTCCATACCTTTCCCCTCGAATGTACTTTGCGGCTGGGAAGTACCCAAATATACTTTCAGTTCATCTCCGGGAGTCAGATACAAGGTATTTCGTCCGATACGGAAATAAGCAGGTTTGCTCAAAGGCAACACCAAATCGAAATTTCCATCTGCGTCCACGGATATTTTTATCACTCCGGCATCCGAAATCTCACCGGCAGCTCCATCCGGAGCCATATTCACTTCTGCCGCTTTAAATTCTTTCAACGAACCATACAAATGCACCGTGTTATTTTTTTCCCCATACACGAGCAGCCCCCACATACAGAGACAAACGATCAAAATACTTTTCATTATTTTCAATTTTATCCTTATTCCTGAAACAATTTCGCTAATTTTTCATTCAACCATCCTCCACGGGCATTGGTGCTGACTACCCGGCCTTCGGCATCGACCAAAACACAGGAAGGCACACCATTGGTTCCGAAGAGTTTCATACATTCCTTGTCATAACTCTTCCCGTTCGCCCCGCAAACCTGTGTCCAAGCCATTCCTTCTTCCTTTACCGCCTTCAGCCAGGCATCCGTGTCGTCTATCGAAATACTGACCATATCGAATCCCTTTCCATGGTAACGTTCATAGGTCTCTTTCAAATGGGGGATATCTGCCCGGCAAGGGCCACACCAGGATGCCCATAATTCCACCAAAGTATAATGACCTTTGCGTAATATCCCGGACAATTTCACCTTTTCCAAACCGGTGGTCAATACCTCGAAATCAGGCAATACATCTCCAACGTATAAAGGCTGGCCCAGGACAGCCTTCTCCAGCTTCTGTCCTTCCGGGGTTTTCCGAAACTCTTCCGGGAAAAGTCCGGCAACCTCCCGGGCAACCCGTCTTTCATGTGCCCGTACATTCAACCCTTTAGCCACATATACGGCTACCGGAGAGGAAATATGCCGACGAATAAAACCGACCCCGGTATAAAAGATACTGTCGCGTACGGCATCCATTTCCCGGACACAGCGAAATACGTCTTCTTCCGTTCCTTTTTTATAATAATACACATGCCGGTAAGCATCGAACAAACTATCGTTCTGCAAAACAAACGGAGTCACCCGTCGCTTATAAGCCATATACAGATCATGAGATTCCGACCCTTTCACCTGTAAACCGGCAGGAAGTTCTTTTTGCAGCTTCGAAGGCATTTCAGCAAAAGGTAAAGTGACCTGAATAGCAGCATTCTCAACATAAACCGGAATATTCAGAATTTTATCCCACCCAAAAACCCGTTGTGAGGGATCTTTAAAATAAGTAATACAACGCAATTCCGGACCGTCAACTTTCCCTTTGAACTCAAACCGTCCGTTTTTTAACCGGGTACTATCGTAATAATGAGTTTGTCCGGTATTTGTCAGAAATACCCAATGATCATCCGGAGCTCCCTTCAATTCACCCTTCAGTACAAAGCCTTCCGGCTTGCCGGTACAAGCTCCTAACATCAATAAACCAGCTAGTATAATAAATACCTTCATACGCTCTATTTTTAAATAAATACAAAATCAGTAATTTCCCCAAAATCAGTATACACTTGCTTGGCCGGATAATGTTCACTATCCCCACCGACACTTCCGGTAGACGATAAATTCAGAATGACAAAATCTCCTTTACCGTTTCCCATATCGAAACCGATACCCAAACTATATTGCACATCAAATTCATAAGCATCGAAAGCATTACTGCTGGAAAGATAGCGCTTAGCGAATTTCATCTTCACCGCCTTACCTCCGGCATGGGTATAAATAGCTGTCGCCTTTCCTCCTGCCTGCTTGAAATCCAAACGATAAACCGTATTGCCGGAAGCATAAAAAAGAAGCCCACTGTACGGAGGGGTAGAAGCAAACACTGCACTCTCGTCCAAACCTTGGGGGATATTTATGGTATAATAGCCATTAAACGAAGCATTGTCCGAATAATTAAATCCTCTCGGATTGAACTCATAGACGAAACATCTGGTATCGTTTTTCGCCAAAGCATAGGCATACACACTGGTCCAGGCAGAAGCATACTGATAACCGGTTCCCAAATACAAGACTTTCTGGTCCTCAGGCAGTTTATTGGGATTTACAGCCGACACATTTCCATCCCGGGTCGGTATAGCCTTGATCAGATTCGTATTTTCCTCGCTTTCACTAAAATACAAGGGATCGTATTTCTTTACACCCAACCCGTCACTCGTATTATAATAGAAAGCGAAACGATGTCCTGCTTCATCGTACAACAGCGCATTATTACTGATTTTAGAAGCAAGCGTGATATTTACCTCTCCTTCCAGATCAGCAGCCGGCTCATAAATTTTCCCGGCACGGGGCGACTGATAAAGCATGCCGCCGGACAGCAACAAAGCACTGGCAGTGCCATCACCATCTGCTAAAGTGATATGCTGAAAATCAAAACTATTCTGAGCTAACGGAGCAACCATCCGCGTCAGGCTGTCTTTCTTTTCAAAATGTTTCCACTGGCAATACACGCCCGATTCTACCGGATCATCCGTTATAACAGTAAACATATTCCAGCCCGATCCTGTACCATAATACTTGCAGGAAGTCGTATACGACATCAAAGCCTGCGGTTTTCCGGTAAATCTTTTTCCGGTTTCTTCATAATAAGCATCTTCCTGTACGACGATGTCTCCCCCGATATATTCGACAGAACCTAATTCAGTCTGTCCGTTTTTACGGTGTAATATCATCCACGAACCGACATAAGGTTTGATCAATTCGATGGTCGTATTGACCGGATATTCTATATCCGTTATTCTATCGTATACATTCAAACGAAAATAATGGGCATAGGCCAGATTTTTAGCCTCAGGATCGATATGAAAACTTAAATTCTTTTCCAATCCAACCGTGTCGAACTTGCCATGTCCGTAAAAATTATGATTGGTTGTCGAATGCAGCCACGTATATTCCAGATTATCCTCATTTTCTTGTAAGGACTGAGACAATTGCGGTATAATTGTAACCGTCGTATCTTTATCCAGACGCACCGAATATACTTTATTCAAAGAGACATCCAGTGTATTTACCTCCTGATAAGTATAATTTCCCTTATCATCGTAGCACGAAGCCACGAGTAATCCTAATATAAAATAGATCAATCTTTTCATACTGTTCAAATTTTAAAGTAATTCCGAAATATCCGGGATCTCGATCCATTCTCCGGTGTTCTCATCAATCAAAGGCCGGTTGGCCGGATCCGCCTTATAAGCTTCTAAATCCGTATAAAATCCGTTCGACAAGAGTATATCGTAAAACTGATTGGTCATCATCCATTCATTCAGGGAAGTCCCTCCGTATTTTGTAATCAGATACCGGGCTTTCGTCTCACTATAATCGCCGAAATACATGGCATAGTAACCGTCCCATTCTTCCTCATTGGATCCCCATAAACCGAGATTTACCGTATCTTCGGCTTTTAATCTGAAAAATTGTCTGTCTAAAGTACCCGCTTCAAAATCAGATTGGGCATAATCGAAAGTCAGATTAGCCGAATATGTAGCATTACGTGTTGCCGGACGTTTTAAAAGTATTTTGAACACAGCCTGTCCGGTATCGGCAGGTACATAATATGTTTCCGGAAATAAAACTTCCAATGCATTTTCATCAGGAGCATCGGTTTTAAATACTACTTTCCGGGGATAATCCACCATAGCACCGCTGATTTTCACCCCGATCAATACAGTATCTACCCGCAATGAATCGCCCAACGGATTTATACCGAAATTCACCTCATAGTGCAGATAAGCCGTATCGTCCTCCCAATAGGGCTCCTTATTCTGTCCCAGATAATAATCCCCCATAAAATTAATTTGTTGTCCTGCTCCATACTGTACCATTTCATACTCTTGACAACTGTATAACACCGCCAAAGCCAGCATCAAAAAGATAACTATTCCTATTTTTTTCATAATTCTTCCGATTAATTGGTTTTACCAAACAAAGTTTCATCATCCGGCCAGGAAAACATATAGTTACTTTCGGTCATATTACTGAGCGGACTATGTAAAAAAGTAGTATACCCATTGCGTTTATAGAAGTAGAACAACTGTCCTTCTCCATAAAACTCTTTCCGGTATTCTTTCTCGATCTCATTCAAACGGTTGGCTTCCGTACAAACCGTCGGGTCTATACCACGCATTTCCCTTACCTTATTTAAATATCCGGCAGCCTCTTCAGGAGTTGCAGCACATTCTGCCAAAATGTAATACATCTCCGACAACCGGATCAATACGACCGTACCTTCTGTAGAAGCCCATAAATTCTCCTGTTTGTACTTTCTCATCGTAATCCCATGAGTACCGTAATCGAAGCCAACCCCCTCCCGGATGCGTAAGTCATTCGACCCGTCATTGGCCACATCGAAAAGTTCGTCCAAAAACTCTTCCTTACTGATATAATAGGTATTCCCATTAGTGATCGTAGCCACTTGCTGGTCGAAATCGTCCACATACACCGAAAATACAATTTCTTTCGAACGCAATACATCGGAAGCATCTCCGATCAGATCGAAATAACCACTCCCAATCACCTGATTGGCATAATTCTCTGCCTCCGTCTTATTTCCGGCATACAGATACACCCGGGCCAACAAAGCTTTCACCGCATACAGATTCATGCGTTTATGACGATATACCAAAAAACGGTCACCTCCCATATCCTCTTCCTCATAATCACTAACCGGAAACTCAAAATTCAGGGGATCGGTACCGGTGAGTAAGGTTTCCGCTTTTTTCAGATCGGAAATAATACTGTCCATGACCACATTCGACGGTTGCAACTCCTTGATTTCTTTACTGAACTCAGTCCGGTAGGTTATACGTTTAGAAGTGGGATTATCCTTATAAACCGGGCCGAACATCCGCAACAAGTCGAAATGCAGGAAAGCCCGTAAACCTAAAGCCTCTCCCTTTATAATCTCATAATAATGACCGGTCGTAAAAACCTGTTTATTCTCATCACAATAATAGAGCAGATTGTTCACGTTAGCTATAATGTTATACATTTTTTCCCAGATCGTTTTAGTATAACTTTCCGTTTTGGTAGAAGGGAAAGTGTACCACAATTCATTCTGATAAGTCAAGGCATCGCTCGCCTGATAACGTTGCCCCAGAATATCGATAAAACCATAACTCAGATTCCGGGCATATAAATCGGTGGAAGCCATTTTAATATATACCCCGGTCAAAGCTTCTTTGAAACCCAATTCACGACTGAACACTTTTTCTTCCTCCACAGTCGTCTTCGGTTGTACATCGAGCCAATTGGAGCAGGAAGATAAGAATACCATTCCCAAACAAATGCTTACTATATATTTTTTCATATCCATCATTTTAAAAGATCACATTCAAAGACATAGAAACTGAACGGGAAAACGGATAATCGATACCACGTTCCATTTTTACCGTAGAAAAGCGGCAGATATCTTCCATATACAATCCCAAAGTTGCAGAACTGATACCGGCTCGTTTCATCCAATTGTACTTTTTCCCTTCCAGCCGATAAGATAAATTCACTGTAGAAAAATAAAATTCGTTATCATCCATCACAAAACGTGAACTTTCTTTCGTATCGGTCTTATAAATATTACCGTCTATCGCTTTAAAAAACACCTGATCACCGGGATTCTGCCAACGACTGTACAAAGCCCTCCGGTCGGCATTCAACCGCAGATTGGCATTTTCAACTTTATTGATCAAAGTCTTGTTGTAGGTCTGTCCTCCGAAATGATACTGCCCGGCCAGGGTCAGGCTGAATCCTTTATAGGTAAAAGTGGTCGAAACCGATCCCTGAAGTTTGGGTTCCGTATCTCCGACCGGAATCTGGTCGGCCGATGAATAGATATTTGTCAATCGTCCGTCACGGGTTAAAAACACTTCCCGGCCTGTCTGAGGATCGATCCCCATCGAGCGAACGGCCCAAATCGTCGTTTGTGAATAACCGTTTTCATAACGGGGCAAAGGACTCTTTTCCCGCTTATCAGCGATATCCGTTTCGTAAGGATTTTCAACTTCATCGGCAACGGCCATTTGTTTTTCATTCATGACCTTCAGGGCATTGGAAATTTGTTCGATCCGCGATTTATTGTGCGAACCGGTGAAAATAATATTCCAATAAGCTTCTTTAGAAGGATTACTATAAGGCATCAAACGTAAAGTAACTTCATACCCTTTATTGGAAATCTTACCCAGATTTTCCTTCATGGTCAGAAAACCGACAGAAGGCGCCATACTATAATCCATCAGGGTATTTTTAGTGTATTTTTCATAATACTCGACCTTAGCACTCAAAATATTACGAAACATCGTAAAATCCAATGAAACATTATAATTTTCAGTCTCCTGCCACTTCAAATCGGGATTTCCCAACCCATAAATCTCCGTTCCAACGACATCCGAACTTTTATAGGTTTTCATCAGATTGGAATAAGTATACATCTGTAAAGACTGATAGGGAGTAAAACCTTGAGAACCGGTAATCCCGTATGTCCCCCGCAATATCAATTCATCGAATATCCCCCAATTTTTGATAAATTCCTCTTTCTCGGCATTCCAGCGTAATCCGGCCGACCAGAAAGGAGCATAACGATTGTTCTTTCCAAATTCCGAAGAAGCATTGATACTCATACTATAGTCGACAGCATAACGTTGTTTATAAGAATAATTCAAGGTCATAACAAATGCCAAAGCCCTGGTCATATTCTCGTTACCTGTCGTATTCTGAAATTCTGTTCCCATATAAACTTCACTCAGCCTGTCGTTCGGAAAACCCTTCATCGACAATGCGGTCGTTTTCAATTGGCTCTCATTGATACTATAGCTGGCAAAGGCAGCCAATAAATGGTCGCCCCAGGATTTATTATAGGCACCTGACAATCTCAAACGATAAGAGGTATTTTCATTTTTAGTCCAATCGTACGAACCTTTTAAAGACGGATCTTTCTCTTCGTAAAAATCATTATGCTGGGCTGATTTGAATACCTCTACGGTCCCGTCGTTACGACTCAGTGAAAAGTCCAGGCTCAAGCGTAACGCATCGATCGGCAATTATTCGAGTTTCAAAGCTTCTCTCAACTCAAACTTCCGGCTAGAATTTTTAGATCCAAACTGCTTATTCCATAACGGATTCAAAATCGCTTTATAATAATCACCGACATAACCACTACTATTGTAATCCGTATTCGTCTCCCCGGTATCCAGTACCTGTTTAATATTACCATTCTCATCCGTCTTGCGGTAGTAAGGATTTACAATCGCATAATCCTGAAAAGTCCCATAGGGCGACTCACGTGTCCCATCCGAATAATCCACGGTCAGTGAATTATTGATCAAAATTTTATTCTGACGATAATTCAGATCGATCTTTCCGGTTTTGGTATTCAGATTGGTCTCTTTCATTACCCCCGGATCCCATTTGGCCCCCAAATAGATTTTATACCGTAAAGCCCGATCTCCACCTTCCACTGTCAGGCCATGGCGATGGGAAAAAGCAGTCTGTACCGGTTCCCCCAGCCAATAAGTATCGACACCACGCAATACTTCCTGTTTCAAATGATTATAATAATTCTGTAATCCTACATCGTCCTTATTCGCATAATACCCGGCCAGTTCTTCCACCCTTAGTTTTTCCCCGGCATTCATCAGATCATACACACTCAAATCAGGCCATTCCAAACCGTAATTCCCGTTATAGGTAAACCGCAATTTTCCGGGTACCGGCGCTTTCGTTTCCACCACCACCACTCCGTTTGCTGCTTCCGAACCATAGATAACCGTCGCTGCAGCATCTTTCAACAAAGTGATCGATTCCACCTGTGCCGGGTCCAAATCCATGATCGTCGTCGCATCCACTCCGATCACCCCGTCCAGTACAAACAAAGGCTGATTAGGACGGGTATTCACATCTCCACGCAACACGACAACATCATTGGCTTCATAATTACCTAAACTGGCCTGTCCCCGCATCTGGAAATCAGGGATCGCATTCGGATTCGAGCCGGCCAGATTACTGGTATTCATCCGAAATCCGGGATCCAGCATCTCAAGTGCTTTCAGGACATTGCCAGCTGTCATCTTTTTGATTTCATCCCCAGATACCTGAGTTGCCGATCCGGTAAACCCTTCTTTGTTGCGTTTGAAAATACCGGTTACAACCACTTCCTCCAGATTTTCTTTAGCCACTTCCATCACAACATCGATCACCGTCCGGTTACCCGGCTCTATCTCCTGCGACTCCATTCCCACAAAAGAAAATACAAGTACGACATCGTTCATTTCGGGAATTTCCAGGTTCCATTTCCCATCGATATCGGTAGCGACTCCCAGTGTCGTCCCCTTAATCCTCACCGTAACTCCCGGCATCACATCGCCACGGTTATCTTTGACCGTACCGCTCAGGACCATTTTTTTCTGGGGAACACTGTTCATCACCTGCACGGCAGGTTTCACAATCACGACCTCATCCACTACTTCAAAAGTCAGTCCGGTATCTTTCAGACAAGCTTCCATAATCGTCTCCACATCTGCATCCGTCATTCTAAAATCCCGTTTCTGCAAGTGCCGGATGTCATCGTTACTGTACATAAAACTCATTCCGGTCTGTTTTTTCACCTGTTCGAAGATTTCCCGCAACGAGACATTTTTCAATTCGATACTCACCCGCTGGGCATTCACCGAAGCGAATAAAGAGGACACCGATAGAAACACAAATACCAAAGCAATTTTCATCATACGTAGAAATTGACTAAGCCACGGAATCCTGTTCCGCAGGCAAACACTTCTTCTGTTCATAAGTTTGTTTTTGATTTTACATTAAGTCTGTTTGTTATACATTATCCCGGACTCCTGTTTGCGGCACGATATCCGAAACTTCTTATTCGATTTTATTCCTTTTCTCTTTTATTTCATGTCTAATTTATTTATCTTTGAATAATGATTTTACATCAAGCCTGTTTGTCAGGTATCGGGGAGGATGATATTTGCGGTATCATCCTCCTTTTCACTAATAGCTATTGACCACCACCGTACGTCCTTTTTGCGTAAACTTCACTTTGTTCACCCTTTCCATGAGATTCAGGACTTTTGAAATTTCCTCATATTTCAAAATATCGATTGTAAAGTGCATCTCTTTCACATCGGGATCAGCATAAAACAACTCGAAATCATACCAGCGTTGCAATTCGGCCATAATCTTTTCCAGGCGTTCGTTTTCAAATACCATCCGTCCGTTTTTCCAGGCAATAAAGGGATATATATCCACTTCGGCAACCCGGACGTCTCCTTTCCCGGCAATCCGGGCCTGTTCTCCAGGCTTCAACCGGTCGTATGTCCCGCCGCTGCTCACGCCGACTACCCCTTGTACCAAAGTTGTCATCACCTCTTTTTCATCGGTATAAGCCCTGACATCGAATTCGGTCCCTAAAACCGAAATATCGGCTTTATCCGTATGTACTGTAAAAATGAGATTCTCACGGTGAACCACTTCAAAAAAACCTTCTCCTCTCAACCATACCTCCCGGCTCTCTGTTCCGAAATGCACCGGAACTTTCAGCTCCGAACCGGCATTCAGATGAACGACGGAGCCATCCGGCAGACGAGTGATGTATTCTCCTCCGTGGGGTATCCGTACCACATTGTATTCTTCTCCTCTCTCCCCGGCAATCACGGGCTGAATGATATCCAGAGTATCCCGGCTGCTGACCAACTGTATCCCCTGAGCCTCGAGACGCAAAGTGGTATCTTTATTAAAAAGGAACTGTTGCCCCCCGGCCAACTCGACAATCGCCTTAGGACTTCCTATCTGGATCGACCCGGCCAAAGGCGAACCACTCCTGTCTTGCCGGCTATTGCTCCACAACCCTACCGCCCCTATTCCCAATGCGAGTATACAAACCGCAGCAGCCACCCTGAAACGGATCAAACGCACCGAACGGCCCCGCTGACGAACGATCCGTGCTTCCAACCTTTTCCATTCCCGCCGTCGCAATGCTTTATTATTATCCGACACCGCTTTCTCCAAAAAGGATCCTGAAACTAATTTTTCGTATAATCGCCGATGCTCCTCCGACTGATTCCGCCATTCGTCCAGCAAACGTCGTTCTTCACCGGAAGCTGAACCTAATATGTCTTTAACGATTATTTTCTTCAACCGATCGAATTCCATCTTTTCAACATTTTTATACTAAAGATGCCATTTCAAAAGGGAGGTGTTATATAAATTTCGCAATTTAACACCAATTAACACTTTGAAGAATAAAAAAAACTTAACGTATTATATATGAAAGGTTATCCGATCCAGGTAATAAAGCAAAGGAGTTTTTCCAGCCGGACACGCAGATAATGATTGGCATTGTTTTTATGCTTTTTGATGGTATTGATGGCAATGTTGAGCTCTTCAGAAATTTCCTGGTGGCTTTTCCCTTCCAAACTTCTGAGGTAAACTTTCCGGCAAGCATCCGGCAACTCCTCGAACACCTCGTTGACCAAGGCATACACTTCGGCCTCGATTATCCGGTCGACAAAAGCCTCTTCGGTTTCTTCCGGCTCATATTCGGCCAGCCTGTGCTCCCGGCGGCGGTTATCGCGGATATAAGTGAGGCAATTATTTCTAACGGACCGGTACAGATAAGCTTTCAGGACCATTTCGTTCTCGAACATCTCTCCTCTTTCCCACAATTTGACAAACAAATCCTGTAATAGATCACAAACCACTTCTTCATCCTCGATATAGCGAAACGCAAAATATTTCAAAGCTGAAAAATAAGCTTCATATTCAGCTTTAAATCGTTTTGCATCTGAAAAATCGATCCGTTGTTTTTCCGTCTTTGTCAATATAAAATTTTTTCGTCCTTGTCGAAAATACACCCATCGGTAAAGCGCAAACCAAAATTCGTAGGTTTCACCGATCTTTTACCGGTAAAAAACCTATCACAAATTTGGAGAACGGAGAATTAAAGTTTACTCTTCGTTTCTCCATCGTTCCCAAAAAAACGATCGTTTTATTTGGGTATATCAATAAAAATTTTAGACAAAAATAGCCAAATGATCACGAAATTAAAACACTTTTAATCAAATTGTTGAAAAATTGCCGTTTATAAATTTTATACCCTTGTTTACCCCGAATAAAACGATCGAATTTATGGGAATTTCGGATCTTGAGCTTGTCGATGCGATTCGGAAAGGCGAAATAATCGCCTTTCAGGAGTTGTATAAACGCTATGCGGATCTGATGTACCGGAATATCCTGGTTCGGGTCAACTCTTCTTTCGATGCCGACGATATCTTTCAGGATTTTTTTATCAAACTGTGGGAGAAAAGGGCGAATTTTAAAATCGAATCGAATGTAAAAGTGTATCTTTTAGTTGCTTTAAAACATCACATTCTCAATACCATTAAAGAACGGCAAATCCGCCTGAAATATCAGGAAGCCTCGGGACAGGCCCTGATTGAAGAGGATGACTATACCTGGGTGAAAATTGTTTCCGAAGATTTGAGTGTACGAATGAGGGAGGTGGTAGATACTTTTCCACCACGCTTAAAAAATATCTACATATTAAGCCGTGAACGCCATCTTTCTGTTAAAGAAATTGCGGAGAAACTAGCGGTATCTGAACAAACCGTAAAAAATCAGTTGACCGAATTACTCAAAAGGCTCCGGAAAGAAATGAATAATAAAAATTTTATTTTTTGGTTTTCTATATTTTCTTGAAATATTATTCCTAAATAAATAGTTCAATTATTATTCATTTTGATAATTAATTTATTTTATATAAATTTGTAAAACATGTTTGATCAGGAGAAAGATGGGAAGATTTACGTTTTTATACGCCGAATGGCCTCCTATTCCGGCACAGTAACTGTCGAATTTGTTGACAAACCCTTAATTTAACAAACGGGATGATGCAGTAGTTTAAAAACTTACGTTCTAAATTAATCAGTGTATGAAAGGAGAATATATATGGATAGTATTCCTGTTTTTGGTGGGCGGATGTTCATCGAAATCTACTGGTGATATCATGGACATTTCTGTCAACATTGAAAGTGAAGGACGGATGTCCGAGTATTTTCAGGAAGCTGAACTCTTTTTTTTGGAAACGAACGATCAGGCATTGATTTCAAATGTCGATCAAGTGGTTTTGGCGGATAATCGAATTGTTCTATTGGGTAATTTTGCGCGGAACGTTTTTATTTTTAATACTTCGGGGAAGCATATCGCGACAATCGAAGCTTCGGGGAAAGGCCCCGGAGAGTATGTTCTGGCACAAGATATCTGTATTGATTATGATAAGAAAGAATTGGTATTATTGGCATCGGTACCATCGAAATTGATGTTTTACAATTTCGAAGGAAAGCTCGAACGGGAATATGGATTGGAGAATGAAAACTTTTCTTTGAATAATATCGTCGTCAATAAAAAACAACTTTGGGGAAATTATGGTCCCGGTCAGGATTCTTGTGTGGGAATTGCTTTTTGGAATCCGGAAAATGAAAGATTTGAATTCCAGAGAGAAGCTACTTTAACTCAGCCTTATAAAGCACCTGTAGTAACCGAGGGAATGTATATGTTACAAGGAGAACAGGTGAATTTGGTGAAGGATTTCGATCGTACGATTTATACCTATAGGGATGGAAAATTGAGTCCGCGTTATAGGCTGGATTTCGGAGAACAAAATTTTTTGAATATTTGGATGGAAGAGATGGGGGATTCGGATTTTGTCAACAAAACATTAACGCAAGGATATATATATAAATTGCAGAATGTAAAAGAAACTTCCGGATTGATTTATTTTAGTATCAATAATGGCAAGGGGATAGGGATCATCGATAAGCAAACAAGGCAGGCGGTCTTATATCAAAAAATGAAAGATGAGTATTTCGGATTTGATTTCGACCGGATGAAACCTGTGTCAGATGCTGAGAATAAATATTTCGGCTATATGGTTCCTGTCGTATCTTTACAGAAAGGAGTGCAACAAGGGCGCTTAAACGACCGGAAAGAGCTGATCGATAGAATCGATCGGTTAGAAGAAGATAGTAATCCCGTCTTGTTTTTGTATAAGAGTAAAAAATAATTTACTAACTATAATCTTGATTGATATGAAGAAAAAACTTTACATTTTAGGCCTGGTCGTAATATTGGGATTGGGAGGTGCCTATGCTATTGCCGGAAATTCGGATACGAATGTCTGTTTTTGGAAGGGACGTGCCTATCAACCGGGAGAAGTTTGGGAAGAAGTAGTGAACGGAGTGACCTACCGGTACACGTGTAAGGAAAATGGTGAAATCGTTGTTAGTCCACTTCCCTGAGATCGGTAGGCTGAAAGATGAGGGGGAAAATACCCCCTTAAATCTTTTTGTATGTAAGAGTGTGATGAAAGGAGTATCTTGGGGGCTGTTATTCTTGTGGCTCGGAGTCATCTCTTGTTGTCTTTTTGCTTGTCAGCAGAAAGAAGAAGAGGTTCGCTTAACCTTTGAAGATGGGATTGCGCAAGCTTTGCAAACCGGAAAAAAGTTGCTGGTGTGGCATGCCTGGGAAAATGGAATCGATACGACGGATTATTTCGAAAAGATTAAAAAGGAATTTGAATCGGATTCATTGTTCCGGCAAAATTATATTCTTGTACATCATGTAGCCAATATCGTCGGAAATGAAGCTTTATCCCGGATATTGCAGAATAATAAGCAGCCTCTATGGCTGCTGTTTTCAGCTGATTTGAATCTGGAAATGGTGTGGCCCGGAGCGAAAAAGGAGTTGAAACAAAGATTAGATAGTGTGTCGAAGGGATTTGCTCTTACCGAAACGTATACGAATACGTTGCATCTGTCCGATGAAGATTATAAAAAGGTAGTTTCTTCTACGTTAAAAGCGTTTTGGGCCTGTAAAGAAGGAGATGAGGGGAAAGCATTCGATATGATTCGGTATTCGGTACAAATAGCTCCTTATTTTTATAATTCCTATCTGGCTGCTAAAATATATGAAAGGAACGGAAAACAAAAGGAAGCTGAAGAGCAGGCACAGTCGGCACTGCAATCATACGATGAGTCGGATTACTTTTTATATCATGCTTTATGTGATGAATTATATTTCATATTGGGCTGTAACGCTCCTACCGGAGGAGAGCAGAGGCATATCGTGTTTCGCGAGACGATGAAAGACTGCGGGCGAATCGGATACCGTACAAAATGTGAAATCGATTATGAATTTAAAAATATCGGTTCTGTTCCGGTTTTGATAAAACAAGTGGTAAAAAGTTGTAACTGTATGGAAGTCTCCTGGGATACTCAGCCGGTATTACCTGGAGCGACTGGACATATCCATGTGGTTCATAAAGCTGACCGGAAGGGGAATTTTTCAAAAATGATCGCTGTATTTCTCCATCCGGATTCTCCGAAGATCTTCTTGTCTTATAAAGGGAGGGTTTATTGAGTAAAAGTGCTCTCTTCCGGTTAGTTATAGTAAATTGTGTTTAAAATCCCGGGCTCTGTAAGGGCCTTTTTTATTGCCGACAGATGCTCTCTCTTTATGAACGAACGATCGTTATTTAAAATTTTGAAATTTATTGGAAAATTTTCTTCTTTTTTATAGTACCTCCCTATGCTCGCAATTGTCTTTTAAGAAAGAGACAAAAAATAATGAACATTCAGGAATTATATACTTTATTAAAAAAATACCGGGAAAGACGTTGCACAATTGAGGAAAGCGACAAACTGAATTGTTGGTTCGAGCAATTCCAGGAAGAGGCGGATCGGATTCCCGGGATACCGGAGGAAAAACTTGAACGGTTATTTTCTCAGATAGAAAGTAAAATTCTGTTTTCACAGTCTGTACGGCAGATGCAGAAGAGATTATTTCGCCGTTTAGCCGGTCTTGCTGCTATGCTTGCCGTTTGTACGACTGCCGGATATTATCTTTTTAAGGCTCCCTCAGAAACCGTATTACCGGAGAAGCAAGAAGCTGTCCTTATCCAACCCGGTCGTCTTCAGGCCCGGCTGATTTTATCGGATGGCTCTACGGTTCTGTTGGATAGTTCCACCGTCGTGAAAGATTTGCCGGGACAATTAATCAAGACCGCTGCTACTCCCGTTCTGGATTACTCTGCGACAACATCCGGGGTGACAGAAGAAGCATTCAATGTCATTACTGTCCCCCAGGGAGGAGAATATAAGCTCATCCTGGCCGACGGTACGCAGGTTTGGCTGAATTCGGGCTCCTCCCTGAAATATCCGGTCGCTTTTGTAAAAGACAGCCGGCAGGTAGACCTGAACGGAGAAGCCTATTTCGAGGTAACGAAAGACAGCCGGCCTTTCATCGTGAGGACTTTCGATATGGATATCAAGGTATTAGGAACTTCGTTCAATATTTCAGCTTATGGAAATGATGATTGCATCCGGACGACTTTGGTCGAAGGAAAAGTCATCGTAGCCAATAAGCACGATGAGTGCGAATATACGATGGCTCCCGGACATGCCTGGACGTATACCCGCTCCACCGACAAAACGGAAATGACAGAATGCGATACGGAATTGTATACGTCCTGGATCAAAGGAATATTTAAATTCCGGGATATGCCCCTCGAAGAGATTATGCAAAAATTGAACCGGTGGTACGGGTGCTCCGTCCGGTTCGAAAACGAACGGTTGAAACAACTGCGGTTTAGTGGTACTGCCAAAAAGGATAGACCCATCGGATATTTATTAGAAATGATCCAGTCAATCACAAAGGTAGATTTTGAAATTGAAGGGACATCGGTTGTCGTAAAAAGCAGATAAAAGAAAAACAGGGAGCTCTCACCCTCCCTGTCTGAATCAATAAACAACGGTCACTGCTGATAGTTTGCAAGCGGTCAGGTAGTGATGTATTTACTAATTAAATAACAAATGTATGAAAAAAACAGGTAGAATTCAAATTTTGAAACACATGCGAAATCTGTTTCTCTTCATTTTGCTTTCTGCTTCAAGTGTCTGGGCTAAGGGAAGTTATTCCCAGGAGACTCAATTGAAGCTGAATGTTAAAAATGGAACACTGGAATCGATTTTTAATCAGATCACCAGGCAAAGCCAACTGGAGTTTTTTTACAACACCAATGCGTTGGATGTAAAACAAAAAGTGGATTTATCCAAAAAAACGGGAACGTTGGATGAAATCCTGAAGGAAATTCTGGGAGATAAATATAGGTACAGGATAAAGGATCAGTATATTTTGATTTCGGAAGTAGAACCCGAAATGCAGGCGGAGAAAAAATCGGTGACTATAAACGGACAAGTGAGAGACCGGAAAGGGGCTGTTATTCCCGGAGTGACCGTATTATTAAAAGGTACTACCCTGGGAACTGCTACCGACATGAACGGGGAATTTAAAATCACCGTACCGGAACAGCCTGAAATCATCCTCCAATTCTCTTTTATCGGTATGAAGAATAAAGACGTCGAATACAAAGGAGAACCTGCTCTGAAAATAGTACTGGAAGAGGATGTGGCAGAAATGGAGGAAGTGATCGTTACCGGTATTTTCACCCGTAAGGCAGAGAGTTATACCGGAGCTGCAGTGACCGTCACTCAAGATCAATTGAAACGGGTAGGTAACCAGAATATTTTCCAGAGTTTGCGTAATATCGACCCTTCTTTGGCTATCAGCGATAACCTGGATTTCGGTTCCGACCCCAACAAACTGCCGGATATGAAACTGCGCGGAACTTCTTCTTTCCCCGGTGCAGACGACGGATTGGACCTGAAAGGCAACTACATGAACAAGCCCAATCAACCCCTGTTTATTCTGGACGGATTCGAGGCGAGCGTCGAGAAAATTTTCGATATGGATATGAACCGGGTGGAGAGTGTGACTATCCTGAAAGATGCTTCTGCCAAGGCCTTGTATGGCTCTAAAGCGGCCAATGGGGTGGTGGTTATCGAGACCAAACGTTTGTTATCCGGACAGCTGAGGGTGACTTATAACGGGAGTCTGGATATCGAAGCGCCCGACCTGACCAGTTATGATTTGTGTAATTCGCTCGAAAAACTCGAAGTAGAAAAAGTGGCCGGGTACTATATAACAGAACGTAGTCCCGAACAACGGGATTATCTCGAAAAATTGTATGCAACCCGGAAAAAAGCGGCGCTGGAAGGGTTGGACACCGAGTGGTTGTCTAAACCGCTACGCACCGGTATAGGGCATAAACATTCCCTCTCTTTTGAAATGGGCGACGAAAATCTGCGGGTGATAGCCGATGTGTCCTACAATCAGATAGCCGGTGTAATGAAAGGATCCGGACGTACCAATCTGGCCGGAAGTATGAATGTTTCTTACCGGCTGAAGAATTTCCTTTTTAAGAACATTATGAGTATTACCAGTAATAAGAGTACCGATTCTCCTTACGGCACTTTCCGGGATTATGCCAGTATGAATCCCTATTGGCGGGCAACCGATAGCAATGGAAATATTCCGAGATACGCTGAAATTATCGATTTGGGATACGATAGATATAAATATATCACCAATCCGCTATACAACTCGACCTTAAATACGAAATTGGATGCCAGTTATCTGGAATTTACGAATAACTTTTATGCCGAATGGACGATTCTGGAAGGGCTGAAAGCAACTGCCCGTATCGGTATTACCACCAAGAAAAATGAAGCCGATTCTTATTATCCGGCAAACCACACTAAATTTGAAGACTATTCCAAAGAAGATTTCTTCCGTAAAGGTTCGTATCAGTTGAATAATGGAAAAAGCAGTGACCTGAGCGGTGATTTCAATATCAACTATTCAAAGTCTATCGATAAACATTATCTGTTTCTGAACGGAGGACTTTCTTTGAGCGAAAAGACTTTCGACGAAGTGATTCATTATGCCGAAGGTTTCCCGAGCGATAAGATGGACCATATCATGTTTGCCCGTCAATATGCCAAAGATTCACGACCGACAGGCCTCGAAAATACCACCCGGGATATGGGTATTTTAGGCGTATTCTCTTATTCTTACGATAACCGTTATCTGACGGACATCACTTTGCGGTCGAACGGCTCTTCGCAATTCGGCAAGAACAACCGCTGGGCGTTGTTCTGGAGTGCCGGACTGGGATGGAACATTCATAATGAAAAATTCCTGCGGGAATCCAAGATTATAAAACAGCTGAAACTGAGAGGCTCGGTCGGCTATACCGGTAATCAGAATTTCAGTGGTTATCAGGCTATTTCTACTTATAAATATTATCTGGATAAATCTTATCAGGATTTTATCGGTTCTTATTTACTCGGCCTGGCCAATGATGATTTGAAATGGGAGCAAAAACTGGATTATAATGTGGGCCTGGATGCTTTGATTCAGCGGTTGACCCTGCGTTTCAACTACTATGTGGCTTATACGGACAATTTGTTGACAGACATCTCCTTGCCCACCTCTACCGGTTTCTCCACCATGAAAGAAAACCTGGGTAAAGTAAAGAATGACGGGTTCGAACTCGATGCTTCGTATACGGCTTTCCAAAACCGGAACGGCTATGTAAATTTCACTTTCTCGATAGCCACCAATAAGAATAAGATCATGAAGATTTCAGATGCGCTGAAAAAATACAACGACGAGCAGGATAAGATTGCAGCCAGCAGAAATCAGGGAGCGCCGGTGAAGAAATATGCCGAAGGCATGTCGATGAATGCGATTTGGGCAGTACCTTCTATGGGTATCGATCCGGCAACGGGCCGGGAGATCTATATCAACCGGAAAGGACAGATGACTTATAACTGGAACGTAAACGATATGATCGTCTGTGGAGACTCGGAATCCAAATACCGGGGAAATTTCGGAGTAAACGGAGAGTATAAAGGAATCGGTTTAAGCGTAGTATTCCGTTACCTCGGCGGAGGAAAAATGTATAATCAGACCCTGGTAGACCGTGTTGAAAATATCGATGTATATTATAATGTAGACCGGCGGGTACTGAGCGGCAGATGGCAGGAACCGGGACAGCATGCCGATTACAAGATCCTGGGCGACTATTGGGATTCAGAAAATGAAGTGTGGGTGAATGAGAAAACCCGGGCTACTTCCCGATTCGTTCAAAAACGGAACGAACTGGATTTTGCTTCCCTGACTGCCTATTATGATTTCAAACGGGAATGGATTCAGAAGATCGGACTGGAACGGCTGAAATTGTCTTTCTATATGAACGATATCTGTAAATTCTCTTCGATTAAAGTGGAAAGAGGTTTGGATTATCCTTTCGCCCGTACGATGTCATTTGCCCTGTCGGCTACTTTCTGATTTTGTTGCACCCAATTAAATGAAAAGAAATATGAAAAGAATGTTGAAATATATCATTGCTTCCAGCCTGCTACTGATGTTTTCCGGCTGTAATGACTGGCTCGATGTGCAACCGAAATCTGAAATCCGTTCAGATATTCAGTTCGAAACAGAAGGAGGATTCAAAGATGCCCTGATCGGGGTCTATCTGGGCTTGACCGAAGATGCCCTGTATGCCAAAGATCTGACCTGGCATTTTGTTGATATTCTGGCTCAGCAGTATCCTCTGCATTCACTGAGTACGAATATCGGTATCAAAAATTACGAATACACCTCTACAACGGTGATGCCCCGGATTGAAAATATCTGGCTCAAAGCTTACAATACAATTGCCAACATCAATAACGAACTGGAATATCTGGAGAAGGAAAAGAGTATTCTGGATCCGATCAATTATGCTATTATTAAAGGCGAATTGCTGGGTTTGCGGGCTTTCCTCCATTTCGATCTGATCCGGTTGTTCGGATACGGGAATATTGCCGGAAGAGAAGAGGTTTTGTCTAAGGAAACGATTCCCTATGTAACGGAATATACCAAAGATATCACTCCACAGTTGACTTATGCTCAGACTTTTAAACTGATGGAACAGGATCTGACGGATGCATTGGCATTGTTGAAAGAAGATCCGGTGTATGATACGGAACGTCCCGAGGACTATTACCATGTGGTCAATAGCGACGGATTTTATGACAAGCGTTCGATGAGAATGAATTATTACGCGGTCAGAGGTCTGATGGCCAGGGTGATGTTGTGGCAAGGCAAGAAAAAAGAGGCCTTGGAAGCGGCTGTCGAGGTGATCGAACATGCACCTTATTCCTGGGTCAGCCAGGCAGCTGTTTCGAATCCGACACTGAAAGACCGGGATATGATTTTCGTGGATGAACATCTTTTTACACTCAATGTCATTAAACTGGGCGACCTGATCAATTCATATCTCGATCCGACCATCAACAACAATTATGAACTGCTTTACCAGAGTAAAACAGTGGCTGACGGGATTTATGAGATCAATAACGGGGTCGGAGTATCGGATTACCGGTATATGTACTTATATGATATTTCGGGAACGAACTATGTAACGGCAAAATTGATACAACGCGATTATTATAATGACAAATATTCGAAACGTATTCCTTTGATGAAGATCTCCGAAATGTATTATATCGCTGCCGAATGTTTGCTGAACGGTGAGACAAAAGATCTGGGAAAAGCCCGGGAATATATGAATACGGTCCGGGAAAAACGGGGAATTATCATCCCGATCCCGGAAGGAGCCGACGAAGCAACCCTGGAAACGGAGATCCAGAAAGAATACCGGAAAGAGTTCACCTGTGAAGGACAATTATTCTACTATTATAAACGCAAAATGATTTCTCCGATCCCAGGTACTTCTATCACCTTGACCGATAAGAATACGATGCTGCCTTATCCGGATGTGGAGATCGATTTCGGGCAGAGAGAACAATAACAGGATTTGAAAATATAAATTGATGAAGTATGAAAAGAAATATCGTTTATTCAGGGATAATCGCCATGCTGACCTGTTGTCTATGGGGATGTGAGGAGGAGAAAACATTGCAGTATGTGAACAATCCGGCCATTAATTTTACCGGAGGAACCGGCCTCTTTTCGTTTATCGCCACTCCCGACTTAGCGGATACGGTATTGACCGCCGGGCTGGAAATCATGGGATATGCAGCAGACGTTGACCGGAAAGTGAATGTTGAGGTATTACAGGATAGTACGACTGCTATCGACTATGAATTACTGACTCCGACAATTATCGAAAAAGGAAAATACACCGGACAGGTAAAAGTGAGAGTGAAAAATACACCCTTGCTGAAAGAAAAAGAAGTACGTCTCTGGTTGGTATTGAAAGAATCAGATGACTTTTCCGTCGGGGTAAGCGGGATGAACCAGACCATTTTGAAGTGGAGTAACCGGTTGATCCAGCCTGCCAACTGGAGATGGTTACGCTATTATTTCGGTACTTATAGCACCCGTTTTTATGAGTTCATCATCGAAGTAACCGGAAGGACCGAGTTTCCTTATAATCATCCCGACGCTTCTCTGGAACCGATGGGGGTTGATGAGGTGGAAGCCTGGGCCAATATGGTGAGGGATGCTTTAGACAAATACAATGCCACACACGATGATGTGCTGAGACATGATGACGGAGATGCTAAAGGACAACCTGTAGTGATCCCTTAATATTGATCTGATTTTAAATAATGAAAATGATGAAACGAAATAATATATTGATTTGGATAAGTGTACTCTTTCTCGCTTTAGGTTTTTCTGCTTGCTATGATGACGAGAGTACTTACGACACGAATATCATCCCCGAAGTAGTGATCGATACGACGGGAATACCTGCCCGTCATTCGGTGTTTTTCAACCATGTGATGACCCTGGAGCCTGAAATCTATAAAAAAGGAGATCCGGATGCCGAATTGGAATACCTTTGGCGGATCGATGTCAGTTCGAGCGATACAACAAGGATGGTATTGGGACATGAACCCAAGTTGAATGCTAAAATTACGGTTTCTCCGAATACGCTGGATTATAGATTATCATTGACGGTGACCGATAAATCGAATGGATTGCAATATTATATGTATTGGAAAGTATTTGTTTCCAGTGAGTTCGGAGAAGGATTGATCGTTGCCGATACCAAAAATGGGTCGGCTTCGGATCTGAACCTGATTATGGCCAACGAATTTACCGAAGGGTTTAAAAACGAGGGGGAGGATGTCATTCACCGGAATTTATATTCGCAGAGTAATGGCGAGGAAATCGATGGGGTGGTCTGCGGAGTGTATTACGGAAACGTATATAATAAACGGAGAATTACCGCTATTACACCGAATTCTATCGTACGTTTGAATCCACTCGATTATCAGTTTATGGACAGGGACGGCGATGCTTTCTTTATCCCGATGGAAGAAATCGCTCCGACCTATATTTGCAATGGTTATACTTCCGAATACCTGGTAATCAATAAAAAAGTCGCTATTTTGTCGGCTCAGCACAATACTAAATACGGTTATCCTTATACCGGTGATTATGAAGTTAAAAAGTATATCGCCGTCAACCCTTCTACCTATTACAATTCTGTCGGTGGGGGCGTTGTATATGACGAGAAACACAACCGTTTCCTCTGGCTTCCTTATTTTTATAATTCGTCTCCGATGATAGAATGCAAAGCTTTTGCCGGGGGAGAGTTCGATCCGAATAATGTAGGGGATAAAACTTGCCTGTTTGCCGATTTAGGAAATCTGAAAGATTACTATTTTGTCATGAAAGACCGGCAGGCCGAGAACTATTACATTTATGTCGTCGATGGAAATACCGGAGGCAAGGACAACGGTATGTTGGGCAAACATATTTATAATATCAGTCATTGCCCCAAGATCGGGCAGGCGGTTGCCTATGTATTCTCTCCTTTGGAAAATACCTTGTATTATGCTACGGATTCTGAAGTATATGCCGTTATGCTGGCTACAGAAAACCTGATGACAGAGCTGCGGTATCCGACTTCTGCCGGGAATCCGTTGGCAACCGGAGAGAAAATTACTTCTCTGGAAATTCATAAAGGAGATGGATATGCAACTTTGGGCGAACGTACCGAAGAGGGAAAAGTCGTAAAAGATCAGGTCGGTTCGGAATACCGTCTGTTGCTGATGACGACGTATAATGAGACTTCAAAAGAGGGAGCGGTTTACACTTTGCCGATCAAGAACCTGGGGGCAGGGGTGATTGCTGAAGATTATGTGAAACGCTTCGGAGGATTCGGCCGCGTTTTGGCTACTTATCCTCAGGGTAAATAGCCTGTGTGCCGGGATAGGCTGATGTGTCCGAACAACACATTAGCCTATCATTTTTCTCTTCTTTACTAAAATGAAACGATTCCAATCTCTTGAGTAATTCAGCGGTTATAAACGATCCCCCTAACTTCCGACATCTTTGTTCCCGTTGGTTTCCAGTTTACCGGATAGGAAAAGAGATGGTAAAGCGGCTTCCTTTACCGACTTCACTCTCTACGCGAATGGTGCCGCCATGAGCTTCGACAAAGTCTTTCGAAATAGCCAGGCCTAAACCACTCCCCTGCACTTTTGTGCCTGGGACACGGAAATACCGATCGAAAATACTTTGATGATAGCGGGGATCTATTCCTTTTCCGAAATCCTGCACATATATTTCGATCTGGTGTGCCTGCCGGACAACTCCGATGATCACCCGCGAATTTTCAGGCGAATAATGGATGGCGTTCGACAACAGGTTAGTCACCACCCAAGCAATCTTTTCACTATCTACAAAAAGTTTCGGAACTTTTTCTTCAGGATAGTCCACTTCGATATTACATTTAAACCGGTCAGCCAGGACACGGGTGGCATTGACTGCATAAGTGATCAACTCTATCGGCTTGGTCACTTTAGGATTCAGCTGCAATTTGCCGGTTTCCACCTGTGTCATCTTCAGCAATTCGCCCGTAATATTCAACAAACGATCGCTATTTTCCTGAATACTCAAGGCCAAAGCCCGTTGTTCTTCGTTCAGATCACCGATCCGCCGGTCTTCCAGTAATTTCAGGCTCATCAATATAGCCGAAATAGGCGTTTTCAACTCATGCGATATCGTAGAAATAAAAGTCGTCTTTGCAGTATCCAGTTCTTTAAACTCCGTAATGTTTTTCAGCCAAATCACATTTCCCCCGAAATGTACGTTCTGTTCCCCGGGGTCGGTAGTTTGTATCGGAATATATTGTGCCTGAAAATAACTTTCTTTATTATCTGCATAAATTTTAAGCGGTTCGCGGGAATCTGCAGGAGTCACCAATTCCCGGACCAAACGACGCAACAAATCATTTTTCAGGGCCAATTCGGCAGCAGCTTTCCCGATCACATCTTCCCGTTTCAGATTCAGCACCGATAAAGCTTCGTCGTTGGCGAACAATATTTTCCGTTGTTCATCCAACCCCAGGATAGGCTCATGAATACTATTGACAATCCCTTCGACATATTTTTTAGCCGTGAGAATATCCGCCAGTATACTTTGCCGGTATTCGGACAATTTAGCAGCCATATTATTAAATGAAGTCGCCACTTCTTCAAATTCCCGGGTATCTTTAAAATGTAACCGTTTATCGTAATTGCGGTTAGAAATCTCCACAATCCCATCCATCAATTCCCGGATAGGACGAGTGATAGACCCCGGGAAAACCATTAGAATCCCTAAAGCGATCACCACACAAACGATGCCCACGACATAAATCCACAACAAAGCATTGGTAGCTGTACGTCCGGCAATCTCACTCTTATGGTAAATAGAGTGCATATTGACTTGTATAATATCGTTCAAGTCCTGCCGCAACTGCCTGACCACCAGCTGACCGGTATCTTTCTTAAACTGTTCGAAATGCATCATCAAACGGGTCGTCACTTCGGCTTCGTCTTTCTCGGTAATATTATTCTGCTGTTTCCGGAGATTATCGATAAATACATTTACCGCCGCCGTATCTTTACCTATATTCTCCAAAGAATACAACATCTGGCGCGCATAGCTCAACGACTGATAATTATCCGCCAGAATATTCCTGGTATCCGTCGACATATCGGTAATGTACTTTCCGGCCACTACTCCCAATATCAAAATCAGAATAAACAGGATGCCAATCCCATAGGTAAGCTTAGTTTTAATTTTCATATCTTCTATTTTGAGCTAAAATAATCAAATCGATGTTCAACCGGGCCAAACCGTTCAATAGTTTACGGTAATGTATGACTGATTTCAGCAAAGAAGTCCATCTAAATGCAGGTTTTCCCACACATACAGTGCTGATCTGATATTTACGGCAGACATCGATAATGCTATCGACGACATGATCCGATTGTACCTGAATCACTTCACCGCGCAGATCGGTAGCCAACTTAAAATGATTGATCAGATAACGCTGATTGGCCAGGGGAATACGGTCGGGAGCCTCCCGGGACGTCTGTACGTAAAGTACGGCAAAACCGGCATTATAACGGGTAGCCAAGCGGGCAGTCTTTCGGATAATCCGCCTCGGTGTTTTCTCAGCACTACTGATACAAGCCAAAAATTTCTCATGCCGGATTCCCACATTTTCCACCACCTCATTTTCCACTTTTTTCTCTACACGCAAAGCCACCTCTTTTAAGGCCAACTCACGTAATTGAAGTATATTTTCGGATTTAAAAAAATGGTCCAAGGCCATTTGGATTTTCTCCGGTTTATAAATATGACCGGCTTTCAATCGGTTTACCAATTCATCGGCCGTCAGATCGATATTAACCACTTCATCGGCTTGTTCGAGTACGCTATCGGGAATCCGTTCTTTTACTTCAATGCCGGCGATGGCTTTGACCTCTTCATTCAAACTCTCGATATGCTGGATATTGACTGCACTGATGACATTGATCCCTGCATCCAGCAATTCGAAAACATCTTGCCACCGCTTTTCGTGTTTACTTCCTTCAACATTGGTATGGGCCAATTCATCGACAATTACGATTTCGGGATGTAAATGCAAGATAGCCTGCAAATCCATCTCTTCCAATTCTTTCCCCTTGTAAAAAATCTTCGCCCGGGGAATGACAGGCAATCCCTGTAGTAAGGCTTCGGTAGCGGTCCGGCCGTGAGTCTCGACATACCCCACTTGTACATCCACCCCACTATCAAGCAATTGGTGAGCCTCCTGAAGCATCCGAAAAGTCTTGCCAACTCCGGCTATCATACCGATATAAACCTTAAACTTTCCCCGCCGGGACTGTTTGATTAAATCTAAAAAATGTTGTACACTTTCTTCTTTTTCCATTGGACACGGTTCCTGATAATAAATTTCTAACCAAATCTGTGCCACAAAACGCGAGCAGCAACTATCGCAATGAATATCAACCCACTAAACCGACAAACATCCGGACAACAATCTTACAGACCCTTTCATTTTGAAAAAACATTTCCCAAAATGAAAATTATCCTATCTTTCTTTATTCTTTATATCCCGTTTGACCATCCGTAGTACGAAAATAACGATAATGAAAGCAGCCAATATACGGAGGTAGGCCCACTGGCTGTTTTTTCCCCATAAATCCTGATAATCGATAGCCCAGAAATTTATAGCAAATAAAGCCATGGCCAATCCGAGCAAAACTATTCTGAATATTCTCATAAAATACAATTTTACCTGAGTGTAAAAGTAATAAAATTATCAAAATCCGGTTTCCCCCGACACTTTTCTATATATTTTCCGTTAAAACAGAAAAAAGTATACGATGAACCCGACGCCGGAAAAGACTTCAGTCATGGCCCCTTTCATTCTCATGTTGTTTTTATATTTTATCGTGGGGCTATTTACCGTTATCAACCAGCAATTTCAGGTCCCTCTGAAATCAGCCCTGCTACCCCACGATGGAAATATGACTAACGCTTTAGTCACTTTATTAAATTTCAGTTGGTTTCTGGCTTATCCTTTTTCGGAAGGATTCGCTACCCGCTGGGTCGACCGCCTGGGTTACCGGAAGACATCGGTTTATTCGTTATTGATATTTATTGCCGGATTAGGTTTTTATGAGGCTGCAGTATTACTACACATTTATGCACCTTCGTACATCACGATTATGGGGAATCCTATCTTTACGGGGTTCTTTATCTTCTTGTCCGGATCTTTTGTAATCGGGATGGCCGTCACTATTTTACAAGTAGTAACAGGACTGTACCTGGACGTGAATCCGGTAGGAAAAACGACTCCGCTGCAACGGCAAATGATCGGCGGTACGACCAATTCCATCGGTATGGCTATCGGCCCGCTGGTGGTCAGTTACATCATATTTTACGGTATTCCTCTCCACAATGTACAATCCCGTGAATTTATCTGGCCCGTGATTTGCCTGATAGCGATTATCTGTATTTTTACCCTTATAACGGCCAGAATCAAAATGCCGGCAATTAATGTAGCCACCCGCCCGGCAACTCGATCATTCCGTAAAAGTATCTGGTCCTTTCCCCAACTCCGTTTAGGAGTAATCGGAATATTCTGTTACGTGGGTGTAGAAGTCGCCGTGGGAGCCAATATCAACCTCTATGCAGTCAGCCTGAATACCACTTTTGCGGCCGCAGCCACGAAAATGGCTGCTTTATACTGGACCGGTATTCTGATCGGTCGGTTTGCCGGATCGCTATACACCAAGATCTCTTCTCAAAATCAACTGATCTATTCATCTATCGGCTCGATTATTCTCCTGCTACTGGCCATGTTTTTCGCTAATCCCTGGATATTAGTGTTTACGGGACTTTGCCATTCCGTCATGTGGCCAGCGATCTATACCCTGGCCCTCGACAAACTCGGTATCTATACCGCCAAAGCTTCGGGAGCCTTAATGATCGGAGTAGTCGGCGGGGGAATTTTACCTTTATTGCAAGGAATCCTGGCAGATGCGTTGCATGGCGACTGGCGATGGACCTGGGGATTGATTCTTGCGGGAGAAATCTACATTTTATATTATGGACTCAGTGGGTATAAAGCCCAAAGTGCCACAGAGTCCAACCCAGCACCCCATTCTGCCCCGCCTTCCAGATATAAATAAAAAAGCAGTTGTCCCATCGGTTTAGGCGTGACCTTGCGATCCTCCATACCTCCCGGGAACAACTGCAGCGCTATTAACCTAGTCATTCAATCACCGAAGTGTGAATCCCAGTACCAAATGAGCATCCTCCATTTTGGGATTACAAATCACCTGCGCATAGAGCGGCAGTGAAAAAGAAGAGCTCAATCGGATTTCTTTAGTTGCTTTTAAGGCGATATTGGTGATAGCGAATCCATCCGTCATATATCCCAGGCCGGTACTCATCGATTTATAAGGTACCAACCCTAAGGTCGCATTCAAAGCGATACCTTTCACAGAAAAAGGATAATTGAATTCGGCATAAGATGAATACTGCCGCTTACCATCGGCATTTTCATCGTCACCGGCAAATACCGTATACCAAGCCATACTCAAAGGAAACTTTTCACAAGGTAAAACATAAGATACACCTGCTTCAAAATGATGGTCTGTATCCTTATTCCCATAATGGAAATAACGGTTATTTCCTTGTCCTCCCCACCAAAGATCGGCAATCTGAAAGGTAAATCCCCCCACAGAATAAGCGGCCGTCAAATCCAATTCTTTATGCCCCGCCTCAACATCAGCAAGACTCGTAGACCCCCAGGCCGTCAAAGAAAATCCACCGAAACCTAATCCCAGAGTCGGCTGCACATAAGCCTGTGCCCCCTGATAAATACCACGCCATACATAAGAACTCACAAAATCTCCACTTACAGTAAATTGTACTCCTTTTTCTTCCTGAGCTTCAACACTCAACGCCATTATTCCGGCAACTGCGAATATCACAGCCTTCTTCAATAAATTTTTCATCGTTCAGTTTCTTTTATTCTAGTCACAAACATTTGTCTATTTATGCAGTCCGGAGACTGCTTATTTTCATTTACCGGTTTTCTGCTGTTTTCCGGGCTTCATCCAACGCTACATTCAATTTAAGTACATTTACCCGGTCTCCAGGACCAAAAAGCCCTAAAAAAGGACCTTTTACCTGTTCATCGACAATAGCTTTAACCTGCTCTTCAGATAATCCTCGGGCAGCAGCCACCCGTTTAATCTGTACATAGGCACCCATTTTAGAGATCTCGGGGTCAAGTCCGCTACCACTTGCCGTTACCATTTCCGCCGGTACTTCAGCACGTTGCAAATAGGGGTGTTTTACCAGAAAAGTATCGATGCGGGCTTCCACTTCGGTCAGATACTCAGGATTCGTAGGCCCTTTATTGCTACCGGCAGAACTAGAAGCATCATACCCATCACCGGCACAGGAAGGACGTCCCCAAAAATAAATATCCTCAGTAAAATTCTGACCGACATTCGCCGCACCAACGATTTTTCCATTCAAAGTTACGACATCCGCATTTCCTCCATTCGGTCCGGCCACCTTGGCAAACACCCAAAGTATGAATATATAGAACACGCTGAAAAAGACACAAAACGCCAGCGTCAGTTTTAAAGATTTCAATAAATTAGATTTCATAATTTCGACTTTTTACATAAATAAACTTATCAACATATCGATCAGTTTGATTCCGACAAACGGAGCAACAATTCCCCCCAATCCATAGATAAACAAATTCCGACGCAAAAGAGCAGAAGCTCCGATAGGTTTATAAGCCACTCCTTTCAATGCCAGCGGAATCAGAATCGGAATAATGATTGCATTGAAAATCCCAGCCGATAAGATCGCGCTCTCCGGACTATGCAATCCCATAATATTCAATGCTCCCAGTGCAGGAATAGAAAGCATGAATAAAGCAGGAACAATGGCAAAATATTTTGCAACGTCATTGGCAATACTGAAAGTCGTCAGGGTTCCCCGGGTCATCAGCAACTGCTTACCGATTTCCACGATTTCGATCAATTTAGTCGGATCATTATCCAAATCCACCATATTACCGGCTTCTTTAGCTGCCTGCGTACCGCTGTTCATTGCAACCCCCAC
>ERZ780151.491-NODE-491-length-40282-cov-2.629005_pt1 | contig 40282 bp, 37 predicted proteins | sample MGYA00510983_ERZ780151 | MGnify/ENA primary metagenome ERZ780151 (study PRJEB29588, sample SAMEA2144623) | human gut metagenome | biome: human gut; feature: human-associated habitat; material: faeces | place: Denmark | collected 2008/2010 ... | reverse complement strand
CTGAATCGGGGCGCTGTCCTGATAATGGCGCACATAGGTTTGATATCTGCGGTACAGGTTTCCATAATATTCCGGTGTCATGTTTCCGCCGCAGCCCCAGTTTTCGTTGCCGACGCCAAAATAGTCCACCTTCCACGCCTTCTCGTGTCCGTTTTTCTTCCGCAGATCTGCCATTGGAGAAACGCCTTCAAAGGTCATATATTCTACCCATTCGGACATTTCCTGTACGGTTCCGCTTCCGACGTTGCCGTTGACATAGGTTTTGCAGCCCAGCTGGCGGCACAGCTCAAAAAATTCGTGCGTACCGAAGCTGTTGTCCTCGACAACGCCGCCCCAGTGCGTGTTAATCATCTTTTTGCGGTTTTCTTTCGGTCCGATACCGTCTTTCCAGTGATATTCATCTGCAAAACATCCGCCCGGCCAGCGCAATACCGGAACTTTGATATTTTTCAGTGCTTCAACAACATCGGTACGCATTCCGTTCACGTTCGGAATATCGGAATTTTCTCCTACATAGAGTCCTTCATAAATACATCTTCCCAGATGCTCCGAAAACTGTCCCTGGATTTCCTTATTGATTTTTGAAAGCTTTCTGTTCGCATCAATTACTAACTTAGCCATAACTTGTCCCCTTTCGAGATCTTAAATTTGGCTTTATTATAGGAGATGTATCTCACTTGTGTCAATGAGCGTACAAGTTGTTTCCCCATGATTTTTTCAAAAAGTGCGGCCGTCTGGCTGCTGACCAAAAGGCCGCTTGTTTTATTTTTCATTCTGCATACGAAAAAACCGCCCTGGTTTTCACCAGGACGGTTACCGTCCGTGCGTTAGAGGATTCGAACCCCCGACCTTTTGGTCCGTAGCCAAACGCTCTATCCAGCTGAGCTAAACGCACATTTCTTTGTCGCTTTAGAACTCTTTGTTTATCACTCGTTCCCGCTGACATCATGTATATTACACTATCCTAAGAGAAAAGTCAACACCTTTTTGAAAAAATTTTAAAATTTTTTCGAATAACAGTTTTTTGTGAAAATAAGGGCTTTTTCCCCTATTTCACAGTCCGCACCAGGTAGTCTTTCTTTCGCAGTTCCTCTTCAATCAGATCCAGGGTCTGCGCCGAGTCTGCCGATACGGTATGAAAATGTTCCCCTGATGTGATATTCTTCAGCGGCCGTGATTTTCCCTGCCGGATTTCTTCCATAAACAGTGCCACCTTATTTCGTGAACTGATATTAAGTTCCGCCCGCAGTTCTCCGTAAACCTCGTGACGCACAATCACATCCAGCACAACGCCGCCGAAATCCACAATTGTATTCAGCTCGTCCTGCATCTGCTCATCCGTGTGATTCACCTCAAAGACCCGCGTCTCTCTTACCGGGCTGCTGCAGATGTAGCCGCGGTTTGTCGCAATCACATCGTATCCGGCAGCGCGGATCAGGGCAATGTCCTGGACAATCACCTGACGGCTGACTTCACAGCTCTTCGCCAGCGCTGCACCGGAGACCGGCGTCTTACTGTTTGTTATTCTTTGAAGAATCTCTTCTCTTCGTTCCTTTCCACTCATCATAAAACAAGACCTCGCATTTCGTACACTTCCCTTATCTTATCACACTTTCCGCCGTTTCTACAATAGCAGGAAATCATTTTCCAAAAGCTTTGTCAAGGACTAAAACTTTATGAAATTTTCCGGGCTCTCGTATATTCGTCCCGCCAACTGCCAATCATGAACGTATAACAGTAACGAACGGTAACCATACGTTCCATGTTTCAGGAGGATGCATACCATGGCGATCAATAAAGTTGAACTGTGCGGAGTCAATACATCACGCCTTCCCGTACTGAATGCCGAAGAAAAGGAGACTCTGCTGAAAAAGGCCCGCGAAGGAGATGCTGCTGCCCGCGAACGCTACATTCAGGGCAATCTGCGCCTTGTCTTAAGCGTGATCAAGCGCTTCTCCAACAGCAGTGAAAACGCCGACGATCTCTTTCAGATCGGCTGTATCGGCCTGATTAAGGCGATTGATAACTTCGACACGACCTTAAACGTCCGTTTCTCCACCTATGCCGTGCCGATGATCATCGGTGAAATCCGGCGGTATCTGCGTGACAACAATGCGATCCGCGTCAGCCGTTCCCTCAGGGATACTGCCTACCGCGCCATCTGCGCCCGCGAACTTTATCTCAAGCAGAACCAGAAAGAGCCTTCGATCGAGGAAATCGCCGCTGAAATCGGCATTGGAAAAGAGGATATCGTCTATGCCCTCGACGCAATCCAAAGCCCGATGAGTCTGTATGAGCCCGTCTACACGGAAGGCGGCGATACCCTGTATGTCATGGATCAGTTAAGTGATAAGAAAAATAAAGAAGAAAACTGGGTGCAGAACCTCGCCCTGCAGGACGCGGTCGCCCGTCTCAATGAGCGCGAACGCCAGATCATCCGCATGCGTTTCTATGAGGGGCAGACCCAGATGGAGGTTGCCCGGGAAATCGGCATCTCGCAGGCGCAGGTCAGCCGGCTGGAAAAGTCCGCCCTGCGCTCTATGCGGAATTATCTCTCCGACGAGCGGTAACGCCCGCCGTTCACTGAATTTCTGCAAACTGCAGCCGGTAATCCGACGGCGGCATTCCATAGTGTTTCCGGAACACACGGGAATAGTAAAAGGGATCTTCAAATCCGCACGACAGCGCCGTCTGTTTGACCGTCATCCCCATCTGCAGCAGCTTTTCTGACTGCTGCAGCCGATATTCCAGCAGATACTGTCCTGGTGACCAGCCGATTTTCTTCTGAAACAGACGGTTCAGCGTTGTGCGGCTGACCGCCATTTTCCGCGCAATTGTCTCCGCGCAGAACTCACTCCTGTGATACCCTGCGGCAATCAGAGCCATCGCTTCCATGATCCGCGGATCTTCCTTCTTTCTCTCCTCCCGCTGCGGCTCCGCCAGATCCTGGTACACGCCCAGAAGCGCAAGCAGCACTCCGACGGCCTCCTGGCTGTTCCGGCGATAGAGTTCCATCTGGCAGAGACGCTCAAAATACGGCAGAAGCCTTTCCTGACGGAGAGGCGGCGCCGCCGGCTGCTGTGGGTTCAGTACCGACCGTGCCAGAATCTGCCGGCATTGTTCCCCGACAAAATCAACCCACACATATTCCCACGGCTCGTTCTCATCCGGCGCGTACTGCACCACCTGCTCTGGACAGATTAAAAAGCTCTGTCCGGCGGTAAGTGTGTACGTCTTTTTCCCGCAGGTAAACGTTCCCTTTCCGCTTATAATATAATGTATAATATAGCACTGCCGTACACCCGGCCCCCAGGAATGCAGATCATGGCAGTCCTGCCGCCCGGCATCGACAGGCCGGATCCCGTTCATTTCTGATACAAGCATATTCTTTCCTTTTCCCGTATTTTATTCTTTATGAAGCAAAAATCCATGCTTTTGTCTTAAAATTCCATGGTTTTGCTCTGGAAATCCATCTATACTCAAAGTACATCAAAACTTACGGGAGGTCAATACTATGATCAAACTTACACCGCCGATGGGCTGGAATTCCTGGAACACCTTCGGAGAAAATATCAATGAAAAAATGATTTTTGAAACTGCTGATGTCATGGCCGAGAGCGGCCTGCGCGATAAAGGATACGAATATCTTGTCATCGACGACTGCTGGTCCTTACGTGAACGCGATGAAAACGGCCGTCTTGTGCCGGATCCGGAAAAATTTCCGCATGGTATGAAAGCCGTTGCCGATTACGTTCATTCCAAAGGGCTGAAATTCGGTATGTATTCCTGCGCCGGAAACATGACGTGTGCCGGCTACCCTGGCAGCTATGAGCACGAATTTGTCGATGCGGAAACTTTCGCATCCTGGGATGTTGATTTCTTAAAATACGACTACTGCTACCACAGCCCGATCCTGCACGGAAAATATCTGTACCGCCGCATGGGACTGGCACTCGAGAACTGCGGCCGCGACATTCTCTTCTCTGCCTGCTCCTGGGGTGCTGATGAAACGCATGAGTGGATCAAAGAAACCGGCGCTTCCATGTGGCGTTCCACCGGCGACATCTTTGATACCTGGGATTCTGTCAAAGATCTCGTGGCACAGCAGGAAAAACTGCATCCGTACAACGGCGTCGGCTGCTTCAACGATATGGACATGCTGATCGTCGGCATGCATGGAAAAGGAAATGTTGGACTGGCCGGCTGCAGCGATGTCCAGTATCAGACACACTATGCACTGTGGGCATTCCTTGGCTCCCCGCTGATGATCGGCTGCGACATCCGCGAGATGAGCGACGAAACCCGCCGCATTCTCATGAATGACGAAATGATCCGCATCAACCAGGATCCGCTCTGCCGTCAGCCGTATAAAGTGAAAAACCATGCATGGAATGACAAGGTTCTGATCTATGTGAAGGCACTCGCAGACGGAGATCTCGCCATCGGTATGTTCAATCTCAGTGATGAAAAATCACGTGCAGCCATGAATCTCGATGAAATCGGCCTTCCGTTCTCCACCGGCCATACTCTGGAACTTACTGAGGTCTGGACCTGCGAGAACCTGTGTGCAAACAATGCATCCCTTGTCACAGAACTCGAGCCGTTTGCATCAAAAGTATACCGTGCAAAGGTCGTAAAACTCTGATGGCACGCTGTATGCAGTGCGGCAAAGAACTCACACATAACGAGATCGGCGCCCACCGTAAATTTATCAACCGCGGCGCAGAACAGTTTTTCTGCAAGCAGTGTCTTTCTAAGCATCTCGGTGTAACGCCGGAGCTCATTGACGAAAAAATCGAACAGTTCAAGCGGCAGGGGTGTACACTGTTTGTATAGACCTATACTGTCTGAAATGCACACAGCCGGATTTCCGCCAAATAGAAATCCGGCTCTATTTTCATGCTGCATAAAAAATCATTTCTTCTTTATTTCTTTCAGATATGCTCCGGCATCCTTTAGAAATCCCGCCACAATCAGAAGAATTACCATTCCGATCGGAAACGCTGCCACGATACTGACCGACTGCAGATTGCTCATAGAGCTTTCGGAAAAGACCAGTGCAATCGGAAGCAGAATCAGCAGAAGGCACCACATAAGCTGAATCGCTTTCGATGGCTGCTGTCCCTCTTCCAGACGGCGGTAGCTGTAGCAGGAAACCGTCAGCGCAATCGAATCAAACGAGGTCGCATAAAAGGCAATCATCGTGAGCAGCAGAACGACAAGAACCAGCGGTGCACACGGGATCTTCTGGATCATGGCGATAATCATTCCATAGAGATCACCGTCTTTGGCATACTGCGCGATAAAATCCGCTTTTCCCGCCATCTGCATCCCCATCGATTCATTTCCCAGGATGATAAAGCTTAAAATCGTGGAGCCAACGCCGAATCCATATCCGCCAAGGATTGTCTGCCGCACCGTTCTTCCCCGGGAAATACTTCCGATAAAAAATGGCGCCGCCACGCACCATACCATCCAGTATGCCCAGTAATAAATAGTCCAGTTCTGCGGAAAATGCGTCTCGCGCAGCGGATCGGTATCGGTCGCCAACGTCGGGAAATACTGAATCATCCGTCCCAGCGATGAAAATCCCGTCTCGATAATATACCGCGTCTGTCCGCCGAACAGCAGCACGTACGCCAGTAGCCCGAAAAACAGATAGATGCAGAGCTTTGCCAGAAAACCGATTCCGCGGAAGCCGTGAAGCAGCGAATACGTGTACACAAAACACGTAATCAGCAGAATCACAATTGTCACTGCGTTCCGGTCCAGATTGATATGAAACAATGCATTGATTGCACTTGCCATCAGCGGCGTTGCCACGCTGAATGTCGTTGCCGTTCCTGCAAGGAGTGCAAATACCGCCAGCAGATCAATCAGCCGTCCGCCGATGCCGTCCGTCTGTTTTCCCATAATCGGACGGCAGGCTTCTGAATACCGCTGCCGGTTCCGTTTCCGCACGTGCAGCATAAACCCAAATGCGGCAGCGAGAACGAGATAAAAGCCCCACGGAATCAGACTCCAGTGAAACAGCGGGTACACGCCCGCCCACTCCTGGATTCCGCCCATCTTTTCAATCTGCGGATCAGCAGCATACATCACCCATTCTGCAAAAGAATAAAACAGAATGTCTGCCGCAAGGCCGCACGTAAACATCATGGATCCCCAGGCAAAAAAAGAATATTTCGGTTTCTCATCCTGCTCTCCTAACACAATATCGCCATATTTTGAAAATGCCAGATACAAAGAGAGCAGAAAAACGCCAAGGCCAATTGCAAGATAATAGACTCCAAAGGTATCTCCAAAGAAGAAGCGTACCTTCGCAAGAACTGTGTTGGACTGTTCCGGCAGGAGGAAAAACAAAATGCTGAGCGCTGCAATCAGTCCCAGCGGCAGCAGCGTGATCATCCAGTCAATCTGACCTTTTTTCCGTATTTTTCCGCTCTGTTTCTTTTTCACCACTCTGTTTTCATCAACTGTATTCATGTTTTCTGTTCCTTTCTGCTATACTGCCCGATCCAGCTTATTTTTCTTCTGATTTTTCCTGCCCCTGTGCCTCATATCCGCAATAGGACGGATCCAGTTCACAAAGCTCCGAAAAATCGTCAATTTCGATCAGGTCACCTTTCTGCATCGGGTAGATGCCAAGCTCATACTCTTGAAAATGACAGAACATTGCCACATCGTCCCAGTAAATCTGACGGTTCTGTTTTTTTTCAAATTCCAGTTCCAGGTGGCGTTTCAGCCGCTTTCCGTCCTCCCGGTTCCAACGTGATACACTGAAGAGCTGCCAGCCGCCCTTACCGCCGGTCCGGCTACAGGAACACACGATTCCATCCTTCACCTGCATCAGCCATTCATCCGTCTTTTCGTCCGTCCAGACAGCATTGTAGCCAGAATGCGTAAATTCCGGTGCAAGAATTTCTTTTTTGTATATAATCTGATCCCCATCCAGAATCATTGCATTTTCCAACTGTTCCCGCGCCACATAGAGCGATGCAATATTATTGCAGGAATCCCAGTATGGATTTTCGATCAGTGTCACACCTTTATATTCTGCGGTAAGGCACGCAAACTGCTCTTTCCGATATCCCACTACTACATAAATCTCATAAATTCCATTTTCATGCAGCGCCTGAATCACCGTATCAATCATGCGGACACCCTTCACACGGATCAGCGGTTTCGGCGTAGTAAGCGTTACCGGCCGCATCCGCGTTCCCGTTCCCGCCGCCATGATAATTGCACGTTCTACATGATTTTTCTGCTGAATTTCACTTTCCGGTCTCTGCCCCACATCCATCGCTTTCATTCTTCCACCCTCTTATTCTTCCTGACCTTTGCTTTTGGCAAGCTCCTGCTTAACAAGTTTATAGTAATCCTTAGCATATCGGTACTGTTTCAGCGAATACTCGCCAAACTCCACGCCTAACCGGCTCTTGTACTCACACCAGTTGCTCCACAAAAGCCCGCACACCGCAATGTATGCGTAAATCTTCGTGCGCACCTCCTGCGGACAGCCTTCCGTAAAATAGCAGTCGATCAGCGCATCCACCTGCGGACGGTCATACATGGCGTAAATGCAGAACATCGCCAGATCCACATGTGCATCCTGCATGCCCGCATATTCCCAGTCAATCAGACGAATTTCCGTTCCGCCGTTTTTCTCCACAAACAGAAAATTGTCCGGCACCGCATCAATATGCGTCAGCGTCCACACCTTCGGCTGCGCTTCCAGATAAGCCTCAAGTTCCAGCACATGCGCTTTCGTCGTGCTGTAATCCCGATAAACAGACGGTTCTCCCTCCCACAGACTTTCATAGTATGCGATCTGGTCAAACAGCGAAAACGTATGCTCCACGCTCAGATGCTCCTCATGGAAGGAACGGAGCTTTTTCATACAGGCCTGCACATCCTCAGGGTTTTCCGGATCGCAGACACGCGCACCCTCCAGGTATTTCGTAATCTTATAGCCGTTTTCCGGATTGATCGACACGATTTCATCGCAGATGCCCTTTCCGTCCAGTGTCCGATATACCGCCGCCTCCTGCCTGCGGTTGATCAGAAGACTCGTACCTTCCCCCGGAATCCTCATAATGTACCGTTCGCCGCGACAGCGGAATAAAAACGAACGGTTTGTCATTCCCTTTTTCAGGACCTCAATCCCCGTGATCTCCTTCCCGGAAACCGAAAGCACCCGTTCAATTTCTGCCATCGCATCCGACTTCAGCTGATCCGAATTTTCATCCAGCTCCCGCAGCTGCTCGTAGGTATTGATCTCCACCACAGCCCCTTCCGGGACAAGCTTTGCCTGCACTGGCATCCCGTTTTCCGCAAAAAGGGCATCCTCCCAGAAAACATGGTCATACCGGCGATCCTGTACCATCGTTTCGATTCGCCGTGCCATCGACTGTGCCACAGGATCCGTCAGATAGCTGATGCCGATCATATGATTTCCTTCTTTTTCCCCGCCTTGGGGCACAAGCTCCCATTTCCGGCTCACACGAACCGTACTGTCGGGATCCTTTGCATCGCTCACCAGATACCAGGAATACCACTCATACTCCGAAAACGGATTTTCCCGGCACCAGAGGTCGCACGGCATAAGATACGTTTCACCAAGCTGCGGCAATACCTTTGCCAGGGAATGCAGGTTGTTTTTCTCTGCATACTCCATATTGACAACCAGCTTCACGCCATACTGGTCAACCAGATAATCGTACTGTTCCTTTTTAAAACCAACGACAACATAAATTTCCTTCACCTTTACCGCATGAAGCTGACGGATCAGCCGCTCGATCAGCGGTTCCCCCTCTACTTCCAAAAGTCCTTTCGGCGTTTCCATATTAATCGGCACCATCCGCATTCCATATCCGGCAGCCAGAATCACCGCGTTTTTCGGGCGATGCTTTGCCATCTCAAGCCTGGCTTTTTCCGTCAGCTCCATATCTGTTGTTAAAAAACCCTGCCCCTGCAGCGCTTTCACCGAACGGTTTACCATTCCCAGTGAAAACCCACACCGCTCCGCCAGCGCACGCTGGTTCCGGCAGTGGTATTGCAGGATCACGTTCAAAATATCAGATTCTTGTTTGTTCATGTACATCTATCCTTTCATTTTCGTGAACATCGTTATTATAATACAGGACCGGCGGCATGTCAAGCTGCCAGCCGATCCTGTGAAACAATATGCCCAGATTAAGTTACGGTTCACTGGTTCCCAGCGAACCGTAACATTCGCAGCCCTAATCCATGTGCAAGTTTTTTCACCATCCTCCTTCCGGTACAAGATCCACGCAGACAATCTCCGGAATATTGTTGAACCGCGGAATCACCTCCGTATTTCCAAGCCCCGCAGACAAAACCAGATGCCGTTTTCCATCCTTTGAATCAAAAACACCCTTCAGCCGTCCCGGAAACCAGCCCATATCCGGCGCATATACACCGCCGATCCCAGGTAAAATGACCTGCCCTCCGTGAAGATGACCAGAAAACACGCAGTCCATGTTCCATTCCTCCAGGGCATCATTTTTCAGCCAGGCAATCGGAAGATGACTAAGCAGGATCTTGTAACGGTCGGTATTCTCAAAATCCCATAAAAACATGCATTCGCTAAGATCAGCTTCCTCCGTTTCCAGGTATTTGTCCGGCAGGCAGTAACCGTAAATGCCGCCAATGCGAAGAGACTGGCCTTTTACGGTGATATCCCGGTATTGGTGCTCCAGAACGATTGCACCGGCGGCCTGATACAATTGTGTGACGTCTGTGCCAAAATTGTCCTGGTATTCTATCTCATGATTTCCCAGGGACAGGTAGACGGGAGCAATCTCACAGAGAGAAGAAATTAAATTGGTAGCAATCTCTGTGACAGGCTCTCCGGAATTTAACAGATCCCCCGTGAGCAGGATCAGATCGGGAGACTGACTTGCTATCCGGTCAATCAGCTCCTGATTGTCTTCTCCAAACTCGCTGTTGTGCAGATCCGTCAGCTGCAAAATCCGGATTGGGGTATCGATTTTGTCGGAGGGGATCTGATAGGAAGAGTAGCTTAGGGAGTGTTTTGATTGGTCGAGGTTTTGGCAGTTTGTGATTCCGAGGAATAGAAGTACGCTGATAATGAGCGTCCATTTGTGCTGCCGTAGCCATTTCATTGATAATGTCCTCCGTTATCGTGACTCATCCTAACCCACACAGCTTTTTGAGTACACGCTTAATTATTTCCTTCTTACTTCGCCTTTGTGGTTGTTTTACTTGAAGTAATGGCAATATTTCCTGAAAATTTTCGCTTTCAATAGTTTTTAAAACAATATCTCTATTTTGTTTATGAACTGATGATCTCAATAACGATGGATTTTCTCTTGCCGCCTGTTCCAAATAAACTTGTTCACATTTTATGTTTTCAGAAACTGCGTTCATCATTTTTTCGCCTTTTGCAGTATGCGTTAATATAAGAGATGTTCCTTTATTATCGTCCATTTTGGGATTAATATTCCATATTCCCCAGAAATCGCCTAATGTTATATCACTAACACGATGATATCCTTTAAAATGACAGCTACTACAAGATTCCCGCAAAATATAATCTTTTACAAATAATTGCATGAAGGGATCATCACCATTTTTACATAAATAGCGTTTCTTGTCTGCATAAGCAAATTCAACCGAGTATGCGTAATGACTCCAACCACTTTCCTTATTTCGCAAATTTATATGCTGTGGAAATGAATCACTATTATCCGTTAGAGATCGATACTTTACATATTTTTCCCATACCATCGGAGACGGCACTCCATGACATACAAAATCTATGCAGACCAAATTCTCATAATCTCGTTTTAAAAAAGCTTTCAATCCGGCTACCTGACAAGGTGTACCTGAAAACAACACTATTCGTCCGGAATCCAGTTGTTTTTTTATGCTTAAAAAGCAGTCTCCTAAAATACTTTGCGAATATTTCGCTCCTTGTAGTTTGCCGAGTTCTGTTTGCTCTTTGATCTCAATATGTCTGACTACGCCTTCGTCATCATAGCTTGCACCATAGATCACTCCGCCTCGCTGTAAAATGGTAGCTGCTAACTCAGAGAAAATTCCACCGGAGGAACTCTCCAGTCGAAGTGCATTATTGTTAGAGAATGCCGCATATGCAGACGTTGATAGGTTTTCATCATCTTTTTTCTTCATTAACACGGGACATACTCTTTCACAAGCCCCACAAGCAATACACGCAGACCGCTCCATAATTACCGGAAACTCAAATCCTGCATTATCTTTTTTCATCTGAATACAGTTCCGTGGACAAATGCTTACACAGGCAGTGCAACCTGTGCATTGGTTCTTCTCGGCAAGTTTGGGCATAGTTTTCACCTTCTTATCCCTTGATTCTTTTGATTATCCTCTTCAATGGTTCTCTAAAAATACTTCTTTCATATTCATTAAATGAAACTTCATACATTAACACAATATAGATGCCAGTAAAAACAATTATCCCGATCAAAAAAATAATCCAGTTATCAATTTCATATATTCTATTTATCAGTAAACCACTAAACATCATTATTCCTGGAACAATGGCCATTTTTAAAATATTTTTCCAGAACAAAGGAATATCCAATCCTGTCACTTTGTAGTAGTAAATATTCATCACAATACCTTGTCCTAGGATATATGCAAAACAAGAACAAGTAGCCGCCCCCAAAATGCCACAATATGGAACCGCAATATAAGTTGTCACTACATTAAGTATTGCAATAATCATGTATATGATGGATCTAAACTGATGCTTATTCTGAGCAGTAACAATCGTTAAACCAATGTTTTGAATCAACGGAACGCACAGAGGAAACATTGTCAAAATAGCAACCCAATATGCGTCATGATAATCCTTTCCAGCCCATAATGTAATAAAAGCTTGTCCAAAAGCAGTAAAACCAGACACTATCAAAGCAATTACAATAAACTGTAATCTTCCAACTCGAATAAACAAATTCGTTAATTCATCCTTGGATGCATCTTTTACGACCATCCCCGTCACTCTAGGTGTCAATACTCCAGATATTGATGTTGACAAATTCATAACCATATTATTAAAAGTACCGCCCACATTATAAATTGCAACAGCGACACTCCCGGATAACATTCCTAAAATAACTTTATCAGTAGCCCAGAATAACATATCTACAATCGAACCAATAAAAACAAACACCGAAAATCCTAACATTTCTTTAATTAGTGCTATTGGAAGTTTTTCTATAACTGGTTTAATATGTAACTTTCTAAGACAATAATAAATATTCACAGGGAGCATCAAAAATTGAACCACGGTTGCCGCTGTTGCCATTCCTACAGAAGCGTACCCCAAATACAACGCAACTAAATTTGCCAGTGGAGCTAATACAGTTGAAAACATATCAACAAGTTTTCTAAAGATATACTTCTCATTCGCTGTTATCATTGATGAAAAGACACTGTTTGGAAATGATAATGCTGAGTTAAATGTCATTATCATTACCAGAACTTTCATTTTTTTCAATTCATTAGCTGATAATCCTTTTTGAAATATTGCTTCAACATTATTTGCAATGATTGCCCCACATAATAGAACTAGCAAAGCTAATACACAGTATAAAATTAAGAAAAAACCAAATGCCTTTTCTTCTGATTTTTTATCTTTCTCTGCACGATATTTAGAAATATACCTAATAATAGTACTTCCGAATCCAAAACTCAATAATGATAAGTAAGAAACGGCGGACGAAGCAAGCGAAAATAAACCATATTCTGCTTGTCCTAACATTCGGAGCATAATTGGTGTATATATAAAAGGAATAACTGTGCCAAGCCCCAAGTTAATGTACGACAAAATCACTCCCGATTTCAACTCATTTTTTTGCACTGCATTCACCTCATCGAACTAATTTATCCAGTGCCATTTTCCCTGAATATGCTTTCGAAATATATTCCGGCATAATTTTTTCTAAATGATCTTTTATTTCTTTTTCATGCCCTACAAGCCATCTGAAATGCTTTGTCAATTCATCTGGTTCTTGTAACGATTGCACTGGTAAAACGTAGTTTTCTTCATTGCCAAATAAATCTCTCGCAATGCCACGCGATTTAACTGAGTATCCTAATACCAGTGTGGGCACACAAGAAGAATATGCAGCAATAGTAGCATGCGTTCTTGCACCAACAAAAAATCGACAACGTGCAATATATCCTTTCAGTTCCATGCAGTTATGATCTCCAATTAGCATGATTCTATCATTATCTTTAAATTCATCATAGAGTTGCGCAAGCACTTCCAAATCATTATTACCATCACATACCACATGTGGGATCAGTGCAACTCCGCAATCTGTATGATCAAGAATTTCTTGAATAAGCATTCTATATGCCATATAAACAGTATTTGAATCTTTTCCATTCTGAAGAATCAATGGACTAGCATTTATTCCAACCATGTTTCTTTCTAACCAATTATCTGGTAGAGATAACAACTTCTTAGGAAGTGTAAATGCCGGATCTGCAACCTTTACAGTGTTAATATTAATTGTTTTTAATGCATTATAAGAAATTGACTCTCTTGCTGTAATCAAATCAAATTCTTTTAAATCTGCTACAATTTCTGGATTTTTAAGCAGTTTTGGTTCAACACTACATCCCCAAAGAACTAACTTGGCACCTTTTTTCTTTATATTTCTATTGACCGCTGCCAAAACATCTGTTCCTGGGTAGCAATAATTATCTCCACCTATCGAAAGAAAAATTTCTTTGGATATAATATTTTTAAGCAACTCTTTCCTTTGAATTTTGACAGCTAAATCTATTTTTCCACTAATTTTTGTCTGGGCTGCAGAAATAAACCATTTCAAACTCTTCTTGGGATATACCGTTACCGTATCTCTCTTTATATCGCATATTGTATCTAATCCATATTTCAAGTCTTTATCCGCATTTAATGAGTATAGTCTACTTTTTTCATTTAATATGCTTACGGTAGAACGAACAATAGCTTCACATCCATGATTATCGCTTCCCGCATGAAGATATAAATTAATCATTTGATCTCTCTCTGTTCTTTTTAGTGCACGTTCAACAAAACGCCTTGATTTTACTGGATTTGATGAACAGTTAATAAGTTACATATATCTCCAAAATAGAGTTTTCTGGATATGAAGTGACTTCATGGAGTCCATTTCTGATAATTTTAGATACAAGAACTAAAACATCTTTGCTTCTTTTTATGAAGGCCTTCCTGTTCCCCACCTTCACCTACAGTAACTAACCTCTCATGTCTACTAGAATCACCGCCATCTGACGGATCCTAAATTTCTTCGTTCTCCTTATCCATAGTTGTGTGCTGCTCATGCTCCTTTAGCAGGGTCGTTGCCCTATAAAAAATGTCAATGCAGCTACTGGCTCTACTTTTTCTCATATTTTTTGCATTCCTGTTTCACAGCACCATTGATGGCGGACGCTTTCCTGTTTACAGTACTTCTTGCTCAAGCGGCTATAAAGTTGCCTTCCTGATGGATATCTGACATCATTTTCGCATAAAATACACGGATCAATTTACCGCTGACAGCAACCTTTTCCTGTCACCGTTTCAACGGATTCTTTACACAGATTACATAATGATCATAAATTCCACGGAACTCCTTGTTTCTTGCAAGCAACGATACCATTACCTGATACCAGATCTTTCTGTGTTTTCTTCTCCCGCGTTTGCTAATCCGGGTTCTCCCTTTATGCTGGATCTGTTTCGGTGAATCAAAACGTCTGATATCACCCACCTCAGCTATGAATCCTGCTATTGTGATGCTTCCTACTCTTTTAATGGCGAATAACTTCTCCACATACGATACTCTTCGGATTATTTCCTCAAGTACTTTTTTGATGGCTTCCAACTGCGAAGTCCATAATCGCTGCTCTTCAAGCAGCATATACAATTCACTTTTTGTTTCAATTTTTCCGTTAAGTCCAACACTGTTGTGCGCAACTTCAACCAGGGCTTTGCTCTATCTTTTTCTTCTAATTAACGCACCTAACGTATGTATTGAAATCAATGCTCTAATCATTACAACTGGAGCTCCTATACACTCAGCAATGACTTTAGTGCTATATTTACCTATCAAATCGCATGAAAAAGTATAATACATTTTAATTCTTTTTATTAGAGAAAAATTCATAAAAAGTGCTTTTTCTTTTAACCAAAGTCCATACCCTCTTGGATTATTCAAAAAAAGTGAATTACCCGCCTTGGTTAGTCCATCACTTCGATATTCATATATCCAAACTATATCATTGTAGAATCGCATCTTATATCCATCATTAGCCATTCTGTTATATATTACTGCTTCAGTCATAAATTTTTCTCCGGAATACTCTGGATATCTATATTTTTTATGAATCTCCGTAAAAAAAGCCAACGCTCTCTCTCCGTCAATATTCCGGTATCGATCCAGCAATGTCCCATCATAATAATCTGTTTCAAACAATGTGTTCGGTGTAAAATTGGAACTCATACCAAGATTTCCGGCTACACCACAGTATTTTTCATCTTTTGGTAATGACTTTTCCCATGCAATTATTTTCTTCAACGCATCATCTGTCAAATAATCATCTGAATCAACAACAAAAAACAATTTTCCCTTTGCAAGATCCAATGCGAAATTAATTGCTCTACATTTTCCACCATTCTTTTTTTTGTAATAACGAATAGGAAATTTACTTTCGTTGTTCATCCATGTTCTAAATAGCTCCTCTGTTTCATCCACAGATCCATCATCCACAACCAGCCATTCAAAATTATGAATTTCCTGTCTTTGCAATGACTCGTATAATCGATTAATAATATAAGCACGATTATACGTCGGTGTAAATACAGTTATCTCTACATTCACAATCATCACTTCCTTATTTTTCTCAAAAGTCTCTGAACAAAATATAATAATCCATAATCCAACAAATCATACGCAATGAATGTATATACTTTATCTATTTTAGTTCCTCTCACACCATCAAAAAAAGAAATAAAGCGAGGATTTCTCAATATGGTTTTTATCTTCCAGATCACTTTTGTTCTACTAGATTTCTTTTTATCCGCCATAATATCAGCTTCTCTTTTTTTCCGTACTTCGTCATCTGCCCATGTATATGTATATAAATGTGTTGCATACTTACCATAATCTTTTAATCCGATTAACATAATACCATTTACTAACTGAGTTCTATCAGTTTTTTTCCACTCTGATAGTTGTTTTTCAATAACCACAGTATCACGAGTAACATTTGTCCCCGAAGGATACTCATATCCTTCATATGCCTCCATTATTGCTTTAATTAACCAATTTCCCTTTTCTGCGCCAAAGCCAAGCCCCGTACTTATATATCTCACATCATCAGACGCCATCCAACAGCTATTTTTCAACAATTCATCAATCCCGTTATGCAATAATACATCCGTGTCAAGATATACTCCTCCCTGGTTATACACAATGTACAGTCTGACATAATCTGACACAAAAGCCCATTTCTTATCTTCATACGCTGCTTTCACATATGGATTACAATTTATATCAAAATTGCTCTCATTCCACTCGATAAGCTGATAATCAGGACAATATTTTTTCCAACTATCAATACACTGTTTTATAAGATTTGATTTGGGATTTCCCCCAAACCAGCAATAATGAATTATTTTTGGTATCAACTTTTTCCTTCCTATTGTCTAAAAATGATAGTTTAAAAAATATTGATAAATACTTTCACTACCATCAATTGTTCTTAATCTATACGTTTCTCTCCAAGATAATTTATATAATACAGTATCAGATTTGATAACTTGTTCAAAATTTTCGCTACCAATTGCCTGATTCATTGCAGCCTGTAAATCATCTCTATGCAAATTGTTATTTGGCACTTTCTTCAGGAACATAGATATTGCCGGAATTTCACATCTTGCTACTTCTATCAAATAATCAAAAAACAAATAATCAACTGCTGCTTGCTCTTGTGACCAGTATTCTTCAAATGCTTCTTTTATAAATCGATAGAAAACATTTCCTCTCCATCCCCCTAATACAAACGTTGTCCATCTCATTTGTGACAAATAACCACAAGAGGTCGGATTACTTTTACAAGTAAAAAAAGGCAACTCGAAATATGATTCTGGCAAAGAAGATGCACAAAATATTGTAGAATCTAACCATAAGCCACCGTACTTTTCAAGCAACGAAACACGTATGTAATCCGATAAATGTGCTATTCCCATTTGTCCATTTTTTACTTTGTGCATCATATAATCAGGTATGTCTATATAAACCGAATATGAATTTTGGTCAATAACATGTACTGGATGAGAACCAGTTTGTTTTCTAATACTTTTTATACACTGCTTTACTAAATCAGGTGCCATTTCTACACCAGTCCACCAACAAACCCATACAGGTGCATTTTCTTCAAACACGCCTATATCATCAATGTTTTTATATTTTTGGATCAAGTCACTCAATTGTCTTTCCAAATAATTTAATATCCATTTATCTTTTTTTTCGTGTGCTATATTTGAAAGTTTATTCAAGTGAACTCGTCCACAAAGTTCATCCATAACTCTTAATAGCGCATACAATATCGAAAAGGCACAATCTGATTTAAAATTATTAATAAGCAATAAAACTCGTCTTTTTATTCTTGACGTTAACGTTTTCATTTTAATTTATTCCTTTTTAATGACATTAACTGACTCAATAATCCAATACATACACGACTGCCAACTATACTGATACTTTCTTTTAAAGAGTATTGTTTTAACTCAGAACAATTAAATCTTATGCTATGTCTACTAGACTTAATTCTATTCTTGCACTCTCTTTTTTCTTTATCATTTAGCTTGAAGGTTTCTTGATAAAAATATATACATGCTATGCAAAACCTCATTTTGTCGATTTTATATAATTTGGGATACAGGTCTTTGAAATATGCAATTCTCTCCAAATATGCATCCAACGCATCTAGATGTTTATAAGATATAGAGTTCATAATGCTACCTTTACGTTGAAAGTAATAGTATAATTTCTCATCTACATAAGCCAGTTTATTGGTTTTTGCCATAATTCTATACGTGAAAAATTCATCTTCGTGATAACGTCCAGTTTCGAATTGCTCACCAATCAGCATATTTTTATGATATAGTTTATTCCATGCAACAGCTCTAAATGTTTCACCATTAATCAACGTTTCTAATGCTTCCTCGGTTGAATATATCTTTACCGATAGTTTGTTTATCTTCTCATCCTGTTTTTCAGTATATACCTGGCAAATATCACATGCTGCGATATCCACTTTATAATCTTTTATTGTTATGTATAAATGTTCTATAAATTTTGTATGAATCCAATCATCACTATCCAAAAATGCAATATATTCACCTTTAGCAACCTTTAAGCCTGCATTTCTTGCTGAGGATAATCCTCCATTCGTTTTATGTATCACATGGATTCTATTATCCCTTTCGCTCCATTTGTCACATATATGGGGACATCCATCCAGTGATCCATCATCTACTAATATGATTTCCAAATATTTGTACGTCTGTCGAACAAGTGATTCAATGCACCTATTTAAATATGATTCTACATTGTAGACAGGAACTATAACACTGATCAGGTCTTTCATCCTTATCTCCTTATTCTATCTTATACTTCTTATCCAAGCCGGTAATTTTGGCATATAACGTATGAAACCAACAATAACTATCCGGAAATAAAACGACCCATCCTGCCCTTATCTTTACTGATTTACTCATATAAGAGTTTGATAAAATCAACTTTAATTTTGTTCTTAATTCATTACGAATTTCTTTTCGGAAAGGTCTGATTAGCTCCCCTTGTTTCTTAACTGATAAGATAGATATAGCAATTAACTGCCTTGTCAGTCTTTCCTCAACAACTTCTTTGACTTCTGGAATATCCTTTGAATCTTGTTGAATTATTCTCATCACACGCACAGGATCTTTTAATTTATGCTCATTTAGTATTGATGTAGCAGCTGAATCTTTACGTAGAATATAATGATATGGACAAAAATCTTCATACACTGCTGAATCTGCAGCTTTAAATAGCCAATAATTCATTAATACATCTTCATTTATTCTTATATCCATTGGCATAACATTTTCATATAATAAAGTATAAAACAATTTCTTATGATAAAGTTTGTTCCACAAACCAGGCTCAATGAATGAACCTGACAACAGATCTTTTAAACCAGCTATTTTATCCTGCTGCACAATTCGCCCTGTATTATAGTAATACTCTACGCGACCTGGAAAGACCATTTGATATCCACAATGTGAAATATCAGCGTCATACTTTATCGCATTATCCAGCAGTTTCTCAAACATTTCTGGTTCAATATAATCATCTCCATCCACAAATCCCAGATATTCACCTGATGCTTTTTTTATTCCATCAATTCTTGCACTAGTTACCCCACCATTCTCTTTATGGATTGGAATAATACGCTGATCTATTGATGCATATTGATCAATTATTATTCCTGTACCATCTGTCGAACCATCGTCTACAATTATTATTTCTATCCTCTTATGCGTCTGCGCAAGGATGCTATCCAAACAACGACCAATATGTGATTCAATGTTGTACGCAGGTACTATAATTGATATTAAAACACTGCTCATCAGTCAATATACCCTATTTTACCTTTCAGCTCTTCGTTCTGTTTCATTCTCATTTCCATAGAAACATTTTTTCTTAAAGTATATTCCTCTCCATAACACTTACTGTTTTTCATTCGTTTTTTTTCTTTTCCTAAATACTCATCCAATGAACAAATAATCTTGGCTGGTGAACCTACTACTACTGAATTGTCCGTAATATCATGTGTAACTGTGCTATGAGCACCAATTATCACATTATTTCCGATAGTTACACTAGGCAAAATAACCGTGTCCGCACCTACAAATACATTATTTCCAACCTTCACCCCACCTATTTTAGTGTAACCGATAAACTGTTTTGTACTTGCATCATGGCAAAGCACATGTACTCTAGGTGCCATTGTCACATTATTACCAATTTCAATTAACCAACAATGTGCTGGATCAAGAATGACATCATTCAGACGAGTAAAATTTTCACCTACTCTCATTCCCATTTTTATAAGCTTTTCCGTTGTATATTCACCACGTATTCGATATATTAACTCTTTTAGATAATTCACCTTATTCCTCCATTAGTCGAATCAACATATTTTGTACAGCATTTACTGTTTCTGCTGTGCTAAACGCTTTTCCGCGTTGAATTGACATATTTTTATAGTGCTTTAACAACTCTGGATTATCCATTAATTTTTTAATTCCCGAATACAAAGCTTCTTCATTATTCTCCACTATAACGCCAAACTCATCATTTTCACCAAGCATTTCTTTCATGCCTGACACATTCACCGTACATACTGGTGTTCCTACAATTAACGCTTCGGTTGTTGCAGTAGAAAAACCTTCTGCGTAACTAGCACATACAAACAAATCACAATTAGAAACGTATTTATATGGATTTGTTTGATATCCCAAAAAAGTAACTGCATTTGAAACACCATTCTCCTCACACAAATTTTCTAATTCCTTTTGTTGCCATCCAGTGCCTAAAATCAACAATTGTACGTCATATCCTTCTTCGAGCAAACGTCTTTGAATCCTAATCATTCGATCAAAACCTTTATTCGGAACAATTTTTCCTACGCCACACCAAAAAAAAGTGTTTTTTTTAAATAAGTCTTCTTCTATCCTTTCAGCAGCTTTCACAATGATTTTTTCAGATTCATTTGTGTTATATAATACATGCGTTTCACATTTTATCGGACAATATCTAATAAAAGCTTGTTTTACTTCCTCTGACACAAAAATCATTCTGTCTGACTTCTCGTAACACTTGTACGCCTCTTTAATGTCACGAAATGATTTTGCCAATTCTTCTTTATTATGATATGTACAATGAATCCAAGACACAATCTTCGTTTTGTTTTTAGGACAACCTGCTACAATTCTGGCCGAAGGCCCTTCTAAATACGAAATCACAATGTCATACTCATCCGATACAAGCCAACGGTAAAGTTGTTTTGGAGAAAGCAACTTCATATAATGTGAATTTCCACGAATCGCATGTCTAAATGCGTAACGATATTTAATTTTAGAATTCAAAAACTGTTTATTAACACCTTCATCAAACAAAGCAAGTACCGTAACATCAAATTTCAAATAATCCATATTGTTTACCAAGTTAATTAGTACTTTTTCTGCGCCACCAACCGATAAATCATGAATCACAAACAAAATTTTAATTTTGCTATGTCCGTCGTTACTCATAACCCTCTACTTCCTCTTTACTTTTATTTATATAATATGCACTCCCATATCCAACAGATCATACGCAAAAACTCATGGATATATTCCGCTTTGTCACTAAAATTTTTATATACTATTCAAAATATGCTGGATTTTTCAATCTCATTTTCCATTTCTATTTTTTTCTTACTGCCTTTAGCAAATCAAAACAAATGAATCACTTTAGATGTTTGTTTGTAAAGTTCAAAAATTTCATCCCGTTTTGATCTTATTTAAATACATTTGTAAACTTCCAATCAGAATTTTTAAATCTATATTTCAAACTATTTATTTTCACTCTAAAAAATTGATAATTGAATACTCTCCATATCGTACATACCCGCAATAAAACACTCGGATTAATATCCTTATCTATAAAGCAATTTGGTATAAGATAGTAATTATCAGAGTTTTTATTTTTTCTCAAATCCCTCATCTTTCTTTTCTGTAAATGAACATATGGAAACTCTCTTGTATGTAACTCACCATTAACTGAATATATTTGAAAAAGATGTCCCTTGGCTACTTCAAATATAGAATTTCTAATAAGATTCGATTTGTAGCATCGCTCATTAATATCAAAACTAACTGTTTCGAAAGATGTTTTATAAGGATTGATGTCTGCACCAATATTTTCTAGCATAATAGGACTATTAGTTTGCATATATATATCATTCACATTTCCAGGCAGCCATTCATCGAATCCACATCCTCGTTCTGTTACAAACACTTCTTTATATCTGATCTTTCCTTCAATTTTTCCCATGAAAATTCTATTATTTTTATATGAGTTTTTATATAAAGACAAGTGTCCAAGTGAAAACAGTTTATCATATTTTCTTAGCATATCCTCCGTGACAAACATATTTAGATTCCCAAATATTTGGTCTAAATCGCAATGTCCCCACCAATCGTAGTCCTGAATATAATCTTCAAATATCACTCCATATGCACATTTATAGTCACATAACTTTTGCGGTTTCGATAATGTAATTTCAAAATCAAACTTCGACTGAATCAATTTTTTGCACTCACCGAAATTCATTTTAATCAGATGCACATTACTAGGATAGTTATAAGTTGTATCATCATCTGAAAAAATCAGCCATTCAAAGCCATAATTAAGTTTGCATGAATCCAAAAACAATTGTATATACTCCGGCAATTTCCCAAAATATGCTATAATAATTGCAATTTTCATTTCTTTGTTTTCCTTTTTATTATAAAATATAATAACACACCTGGAACTACTGAAATTAAAGTAAAAAGCCTATTTGTTGAATGCCCTATGAAGTAATAATCTTTTGCTAATAAACTCTCTGCAACATAATGTATACATGCCTCTATCTTTAGCTTAAAACTAGGTGCATATTTCATCACATATCTACGTTCATTACAAAATCCCTTAGGATTACGTACATATTGATAAAACATATTTTTTGAACTTCCATCATTCATATATTCAACCACGCATACCGGCTTATTCATAATTAACACAGTGTAATCTCTCTCCAACAAATGTTGTTTATAATATAAACTATGGTATTTTTCACCTTCAAAAACTGGAATTGGCGGATATTTATTTATAACAGCAGTTACACCAATCAACTTTTTATCACCACTATTTCGAAAGACTTTTTTCTTTCCTCCACTATAATAAACTATATTTTTATATCCCCACCCCTTGAATTCCTTTAAATCGTTTGGAAAAGGTGTCCCTACTACATTACCATCTTCATATTGATCTAATGCATATATTGCACCAATATTCTCTCTCTTGTTTTTTTTCCAGAATGATAAGATATCTTCAATAGCAGTATCCGTTAAATAATCATCTGAATCAACATTCACAGAAAGCTCTGTATCTATGTTCGCATAAGCTGTATTATACGCTGTATGCATTCCTCCATTTTCTTTATAAATATATCGAATGTTAAACTCCGTTTTTTGTTTGATCCATTTTTCTACAAGTTCTTTTGTATTATCTGTTGACCCATCATCAACAATCAACCAATCAAATGCTTTGCAAGATTGTTTTTGCATACTTTCATAACATTTATTCAAGCAATACGCTCTATTATATGTAGGTGTAAAAACTGTAATTAAATTCATATTTTCCAATTCTTTCATTGTAACTTATTTAGTCTGTTTTTTATTCTTAATAAGAATACTAAGAGTTTATTTCCTCCTATATAATCTACCAATTGAAGCATTTGAACCTTTCGATTCTTTGACCATCTTAAAACATCCTTATTTTGGTTCAACCTTTTCATTATTCGATTGTATTCTTTTTTATTGGTAATAAAAGACATTGAATAGATGGCAGTTCCATACTGATATCCTATATATGGTTTTAAAATGTCTATTTTTCGAATCTTTTGTTCTTTTTCTAGCAAAGACAAACAAACTTCAATATTATCAATAAGCATATCCATCTTTTGCACTGTAATACTATTTGAAATTGAAGTTTTTCTTTGTCTGTAGCAAACAATCACATTTGCGATAAAATCGAATTTTTCCGCATATAACGCCAATCGCAAACACCAATCTATGTCTTCGGATGTAATTCCCAAATTAAAATATAGCTTCCCTTGATAAAATAATTCTCTTTTAATCACTTTATTCCAAGCACATGCAATCCATAAATCATGATCTACTTGATATTCCAGTGAATTCTTTTCCAGTTTGTCTAATGGCATATTAGTATCTTGTTTAAAATATGGTTTTTCAAATACATCATCACAAAATTTCATGTAATTAAAAGATAGTATGTCCGCATTACTTACGTTCAATCGAGAATATATTATATTTAACGCACTACTATCATGCCAATAATCATCGCTATCTAAAAATAATATGTATTCTCCTTTCGCATTTTCTATTCCAATATTTCTTGCGGCAGATAATCCTTTGTTTTTCTGATGAATGACCACTATTCTCTTATCTTGTTCAGCAAATTTATCACATATTGTACCACTTTCATCTGTTGAGCCATCATCAATCAAAATCACTTCATACTGTTTGAACTCCTGTTTTAAAACACTATCAATGCATTTAGCTAAATAAGCAGCAACATTATATACAGGTATAATAACAGTAAATTTGGGGCAATAATTCATAACTTTATCCCTCTCATCGCATTTCATCTTTCTTCACCAAGTAATTACAACCTGATACCAATAAAACGCTAAATACGCTACCACCATAAATAGTCCCATGATTTTAGATGATTTTTTAGTGAACATATGATCTATTTCCCATGGCAACAAAATATAATTATATAATGATGCATAAATTGGCAAACGACCAATAAAGATGCCACTTGTAAACATGGAAATAATATATAATCCGGTAGATACAATTGACATATTTGCACAAAAATTGATTACAGGATCATTTTCATAATGAATGTATTTCAGTCCAATAAGAGACAAAATCGTTGGTACAGAATACACTAAAACCCTAAATACATTAGTTCCATCATCTCCCCACAAGGTCCAGTCATTCACCATGTTTGCATACTGCGTTTCCTGCATCATATTATCCAGTATACTTGTAAACTGATTTACAAAAGTCACCGCCACTAATGCTGCACTTAAAAACAAAATCGTCCTTTTATTCCATGCTTTACCTTGCACAATTATCACAATAGGTATCATCACTAACGCTGATTGATGCATTGTAGACGCAAGTAAAATCATCAAAATAGTAGGAACCCACTTTTTTTCTAACATAAATTTTGTTGATGCAAAAATTATCGTTACTGCGGCAAACTGTCTTACACCGTTAAACATCCATGATAAGTAATCTGTTGACGCAATAAACAAAAAAATAGACAACAAATAATTCGTGGAATACTTTCTATAAATCGTAACAAGTATTATAGCTTGAATACTTGCTAACACACAGAAATATACTACATCATTACTTCCAAAGATGCATTTTATAATACCGCTTAATGCAGAAAAACCTTTATCCTTTGTTACAGATGGGATATAGTTTAAAAGACCAGATATTGTGTTGGGCAAGTTTCTAAACATTGTCTTATATGCATAGCTGTCCCCCATATCCCCTCTAAATGTTGCCATTATAACAACTGGACAAAAAGCAAACGCCGCAAATCCCCACGAAACCCTATACTCTTTTTTACCTAATATGTTTTCTACACGATATCCACCACTCATTACTGACTTCAAAAAAAACATTGCTGCAATCCACACCAATATAAAAATATATTGTGACATACAATTTCTCCTTTATAGTTTTAATTATACTATGCAATGCTAACGGGATAATTCGTCAATGTCATGTCATTCTCTCCAGTTCCCTTTTATAATCCAATCCCCTCACTCTTTCCCAATTTCTCAATTCTCAAATATAAAACAGCTTATATGCACACGTCCAATCCCTCGCACTACTCCTCCCCAAAGAACCTGCATTTATAAGCTGCTCTCTATCATCCGTTTAGCTTTTCTCCAACTCCCATTTCCCTCGTAAGTTTCCAATCCGATTTGTCTTTGTCTGTTTTTACTTCAGACTCCTCACCGTTCTCTCCACCACAGCTTCCTTCCGAAACTCTCTTTTCATCTTCTCTCTTCCTGCTTTACCCATTTTTTCCCGTTCTTCTCTGCTGCAATGCAGCATCTTTTTCATTGCCTGATACAGCATCTCTTTGTTTTTTACTTCAACCAGCAGACCGCTTTTTCCATTTTCTACGCTTTCCCGGCAGCCCGGGATATTGCTTGTGATAACGGGGCGGCCGGTTGCCGCTGCTTCCAGGAGGACGTTGCTCATGCCTTCATGATAGCTGGGAAGAACGACACAGTCTGCTTCTGTATAAAATGGGCGCGGATCTGACTGAAAGCCGTAAAAATGGGCGATTCCAAGCTGTTCCAGTTCTTCTACCTGCTTTTTGTAGATATCTTCAAAGAATCCGGCCAGATCAAGGACAAAGTCTTCGTTTTCTTCTTTCAGCCGCCGAACGGCATAAAAGAGTTCTTCTATTCCTTTTTCTTTCATGATTCGTCCGAGATACAGAAAATGGACACGGCTGTGATTCGGGTAAGGTTCCATTTTGTATTTTTCCAGGTTAATTCCCGCACCGGGCAGGACAACCTGACGATCTGCCGATACGATGTTTCGTTCGCCAAATTCGCGGGCGTTTTCTTTATTTTCAAAAAAGACATATTTTACTTTTCGGAAAGCGATTCGATACAGTACCGTAACAAATCCGGCCAGTACTGGTTTTTGGAATGCAGTTCCAAGTCCCTGTACGTTGGCATAATAGGGAATCTTTTTGCAACTGCAGAGCAGACCCATATAGATATTTGGTTTAATGGAATATGTAAGCACAAAGTCCGGGCTGATTTTTTGCAGAAGCCGCTTATAGTCCCGCAACAGCTTTGCCTCGGCAAAAGGATTCACGCCACGTCGGTTCATGGATACGGGAATACACTCGATTCCCATTTTCCGAAAATCTTCTTCATGCCCGACAAATGGCATGGCAAGAATCACTTCATGCTCTTTCTGCAAGGCTTCCACCAATTCTTTGCGAAACTGCCAGAACATATACGAATGATTGGTTACAATTAGAATTCGTTTTTTCATTTTTCTTTCCTGTTTCGGTGTAATATTCCGCATTGTTTCATTACTAATTTCATTATTTTCTTTATAAATTATATCATCTTTCAATCAATATGCAATTACTTTTCTCATTATTTTCCAGCTTCTATGTAAAACGAGGCAGCATGCTTTCCTTCCCAAAAACATCCTGCCCGTTTCTTCCTATCTTTTGCTATCTTTGCTATTTTTTCTATCTTTTGCTGTCTTTTACTACTTTTTCTATCTTTTGCTGTTTTTCTATCTTTCTCTGTCTTTTTCTATCTTTTTTATCTTCTTCTATTTTCCAACCTTCACAACCTCTTTTGCACCCTTCATCTGCTGTTTTTCCAGTCTGCCTTCGTGAATTCCATCCTGCCGCAGTACGGCTCCTGCTGTTCTCCAGAGACATTCCAGATCCATTTTGAGCTGGATATGGTGCACATAATATCCATCCAGTTCAGCTTTTTGCCGGATCGGCAGCTCATCCCGTCCATGGATCTGTGCCCATCCGGTAAGACCCGGACGGACGCTGTTTGCGCCGTACTGCTCACGCTCCACAAGGAGGTCATACTGATTCCAGAGTGCCGGACGCGGGCCAACCAGCGCCATATCGCCCTTCAGGATATTAAAGAGCTGTGGCAGCTCATCGAGGGATGTTTTCCGGAGAAACCGTCCGACTCTTGTGATGAAAAGATCGGGATTATTCAGCATATGGGTCGGCATATCATGTGGGGTATCGATACGCATCGTGCGGAATTTATATATGTAAAAATACGTGCCGTTCTTTCCTGCCCGCTTCTGCCGGAAGAAAATCGGTCCCGGCGAATCGAGATGGATCGCTATGCCAAGCAAAATCAGCAACCACGACAGTGCTGCCGTTCCAACCAGTGCAAGCAGCCGGTCCAGCAGATTTTTCAGATACATTTGATAAATTCCAGATTCCCTCATGTTTTCTTCCCCCTATTCTTTCACCGACTGGTTACTTTTCCGGCCTTCTTTTTCTTTTCCATAGCCGTACTTTCCGTAACCATAACCATATTTTCCGTAGCCATAACCGCCATAGGTGCTGTATCCGTAGCCTGTCGCACCCTCCGGCACGCCGTTCAGTACATAGCCGCAGACCGGAATTTGCGAATCCTCGAAGAATTCCAGTGCCCGCTGTACTTCACGGTCCTTTGTCGTTCCCTGATGTACGACAAGAACTGCAGAATCTGCGATTCCGCCCAAAAGGGATGCATCCGACAGTACTCCGCACGGCGGCGTATCAATAATCAGAAGATCCGCATCCTCTTTCAATTCTTCGATCAGCGTTTTCATCCGCGCGGAACGCAGCAGGCCGGCCGGATTTTGTGTACTTCCGACACCCGGCAGAATTTTCAGCGACAGATCCCGATAATCGGTAAGTGCCTCATCCAGGCTGATCTGTCCTTTCAGCACTCCTATGATTCCACGTCCCTTCCGCTCGGAAAGTCCGATACACTTCAATACCGACGGATTTCGCAGATCTCCGTCCAGCAGCACTACGCGGTACTTCTTCTTTGCAAATGCTTCTGCGAGATTCACGGCAACGGTTGTCTTTCCCTCTCCCGGCACAGAGCTTGTCACAAGCAAAACAGGACAGTCGGCTTTTCCAAGCCCGTCCTCTGTTCTTGTCCGGATGAGCTGCATTGCTTCTTTGAAGGAATCCGGCACTTTGGGGTTACAGATCGTGATGGTCTGTTCTTTTACGTTGCTTCGTTTCTTGATTTTCGCCTCCGGCAGATTTCCAAGGAACGCTGCGTTCGTCAGCTTTTTCACGTCATCTGCCTGGCGAATTGTTTTTCTTGTTCTCACATAGATGAAGACCAAAAGCAGTGCAACGGCAAGTCCCGCCGCTGCTCCGATCATTCCGGCATGTACCGCATCCTGGCTGTTGATCGGGGATACCGGTACGCCGCTGTCGTCTACCACCGTCAGCGTTGTCGCACCGATTATGTACTCTGCTACCTCCGGATAATTGGTAATGACGGACTGAAGTACGCGATATGCCGTATCCGGTGAAGAATCTTTTACGCGAATTGTGAACAGGTTGGTGTTTTCCATCACGCTCGCCTCAATTTGGGATGTCACTGCTCCCACCTGAAGATCCCGTGCCACAACATCCTTTAATACACCGCTTGTTACGATATAAGGAAAGGTTTTTCCAAGCTGCTGCGCCGTCACATTGTCATAATAGGAATAGCCGACCGCGCGGTTTGATCCGACCACAAATGAGGTGTATGCCTCATACATGGGCTGATACCGCAGCTTTGCCGTCAGAAAGGAGCCGCCTCCCATGAGGATCACAAGAATCAGCACGCCCAAAAAGAATTTTCGGAATGTCTGGAAATATTCTGCCAGAAAGGCGATCAGATCGATTTTCTCCGGTTCCGCCGAATAGGTTTCATACGTTTCTCTGCTCATGCTCTTTGCTCCCTCTTATCGTTCTGCCCTGCTGTAGGTGCCGTATCCATATCCATAACCGTAGCTGTTGCCGATCCGCTCACCGAATCCCGGGTAAACATTTCCAAATACACAGCCGATCACTTTTTCCTCTTTCTGGTTCAATGCATCAATCGCATCGTTGATATCCCTCGTCAGTACGCCGTCCTGCCGCACGGAAAGAACTGCCGCATCGGCATACTCTGCAAGCTCTTCTGCATCCGCCGTCATTCCCATCGGCGGCGTATCCAGAATAATGTAGTCCATATTGGTCCGGCATGTCTCCAGAATCCGGTGGAAAATCTCACCGCCGATTGCAAGCGACGGCTCTTCCAGACGATTACGGCAGATTCCGGTATATACGTTGGTATCCTTGTGTTTCTCAAAAACGCCGGATGCCGACTCTTTTCCGAGGACAACCTTTCCGAAATCCTTTCCGTCTTTTTCCGGAATCTCAAAGATTTTATGTAACGCCGGCTGTCGGAAATCGCAGTCCAAAAGCAGTACACGGTTCTGCTCTTCTGCAAGAGCAAGCGCCAGATTTGCCGCAAGGGTCGATTTTCCTTCATTTTCCGCCACACTGGTCACCAGCAGCACTTTTCCGCCTTTTCGGTCCAGACGCCCCCGCACACGCGATGCAATACGCTTTAAGGATTCCACATACAGAAAGCTCCGCGCCGGATTGGTAATCAGCATGGAGCTGTTTTTCTTCTTCTTTTCGTGATACACAACGCCCAGCAGGTCCGCATCGATTTTGCGGGTGAATTCTGCCTCATTTTTGACGGTATCCCGCAGAAAGGAAAAGAGTCCGATGAGTGCCGCCATAGCAAGGGCTGCCGCAAGAAATGCGGTCGCGGCATACTTTTTGGTCGGAATCTGGTTCGATGGCACACCGGAAACCTGCGGCTGCTGCAGTGTCTCCAACACTACATTCGGAATAATATAGTCGGAAATGCTCGTATAATTGTTCAGTACCGACTTTAAGATCCGAAATGCCATTTCCGGCGAATCTGCGGTCACAGACAGCTCCATCAGATTGGATTCCGGCACAATGGAAGCATTCATTTTTGCCGGAAACGAGGACAGGCTGAGCTCCTCCATCACTTTTTTCTTCAAAATCGTATTTTCCAGAATTGCTTCAAATTTCTGTGCCATCTCATATGTGGCCGACAGGCTCGATGCCGCATTGGCATCCACCCCGCGTCCCATAACGGCAAATGTGGTTTTTACCGTATACCGGTCTTTGTGTACGGTCGCCATCACAGTATAGGTTATCATTGCCGCCGAACAGGCAATCAGAAGGATGACCCACCAGTTTTTTGCAATGTCGCACAGGATACTTCGGAGATCCCAGTCTGTTTTGCTGCTCTGCCCGTTTCCTGTTCTGTCGTATTCTCCCATCTGGATCCCCCCTATTCGTTTACACAGACGATCAGGCGGACGGAGCTTGTCTGCCCATCCTCCGCTGTCGCAGTGTATGTCACTTCATAAACACCCGCACTGCCGGTATCGACCGGATTGTCAATGGAAAACTGATTTTCTCCCAGAAGCTCTTCTTCATACGAAGCTGCATGAAGCGCACCGTCTTCTCTCTTTTCATACAGCATCTGATCCACACTCACGCTTTCCAGATATGCCTGCGGATCAAATGGCTGCTGCAGATCCAGATGAATCAGGTAATCGCTCAGGGTAATCTGCGGCCTTCCGTTCTCCTCTGCCGGATCGTAGAGTTCTACTGTCACCGGAAGACTTGTCACATCTCCGGCGCGGTTTGCAACCGAATATGTCACGTGGTACAGTCCCGGTGTACTGCTGATCTCATCCTCGTAAGAAATCCGGATGCGGTCGGTAATCGTTCCGTCCAGGCAGTCCTCCGCGGAAAGTCCCTCTGTCAGATCATCTGCATTCAGGCTGAACCGCAGCGGGCGATCCAGGGAAAAGACCGGTGAGGTGTAATCGTTATACACCAGTTCCCGCTCCGCATGCGTAACGTGATTATCGGAATCAAAGGCGACGATACTGATTTTCCGCCGCCCTTTTTCCACAAAATTCGAAATATGTTCCACAGCAAGAGAACTCGTCACATCGCCGTCCTTTTTATCGTAAGCAGTTACTCCGGCCAGAAGTTCTGACTCCTCTGCATGGATGCTGGCAGAAATCTCACTGTTGTCCATCGTAATTTCCGGCCCTTTTCCGTCTTTTCCCGTCTGCTGCCGCACCAGACACCCGCCAAAGGCAAGTGTGGAAGCCAGAAACAGAATGAGAACTGCCGCTCTCGTTTTGTGCATATCAAAGATGCTCCTTTCGTTTCTGTAACGCCATTCTTCCTGTTTTTAGAGGAACCAGCGTCTTTTCCGTTTTCGTTCCGGGGACGGTTCATAGAAAATCTGACGGTCCTCCAGGATTCTTCTCGGATTCACTTTCACTAAAAGCTGTGCATACGCTTCTCCATACCGCTCCTCCAGAAACTGCCGGACCGGCCGCATGTCCGTGGTCCGGTAATCAGCTCCGTGGGCATCGCTTGCCACACAGCCCGCAAGGCGGTTTTCCAGTAGAAACCTTGCTGTCCGCTCAGCCTCTTCTCCAAATCTTCCAAACACGCTTCCTTTGTTGATCTGCAAAACCGCGCCCATTTCCCGGAATTCGTATAGAAGCTCCGGTGTATCCTGCACGCAGAAATACCGCTCCGGATGCGCCAGCACCGGGATTTTTCCCATCGCCGGAAATTCCAGCAGCCGCTTTCTGATTCCGTCCGGCGCCATATCAAACGGCACCTCGATCAGATAATAGCGGCTCTCATGGAGCGGTATCAGCTTTCTCTCTCTGATTTTTTTCTCCAGCGGTCCGATGCTCATGATTTCCATACCGCGCACCAGGCTGATGGGAATGTGTTCTCTGTTGATTTCCCTCTCCAGACGGTAAAATTGCTCTTCTAACTGTTCCGATTCGTAGTTGACGTATCCGTCCTCCACGCCTTCGATTCCCGTCTGGTTTGCATGCGGCGTCACCGCGAGGATACGCACCCCGCTTTGTGCCGCCATTTCTGCCATTTCAAGGGAGGTGGACAAATTCGGGGATCCGTCGTCCACTCCCGGCAGAATATGTACATGAAGGTCCGTCATCCCTGTTTTTCTCCTTCGTACTGGTATTCCGGTACCATTTTCTTTACCAGATAACAGATGTCCGGACATTCGTTTTCCGCTTCCTTCGCGAGTTCCTTTATCTGCTCCCGGAATACCTTCTCGTCAAATGCAATCTGTCTGCCGATAAAAATCCGGCTGTTTTCTGTGGTCTGCATGCCCTCTTCATTCATCAGAAGTTCCTCATACAGCTTTTCGCCGGGTCGCAGGCCAATGTATTTGATCTTGATTTCTTTTTCCGGCTCATATCCGGAAAGGCGGATCATATTTTTTGCCAGATCTGCGATTCTGACCGGATCTCCCATATTCAGGACAAAGATCTGACCGTTTTTCGCATAGGCGCCTGCCTCAAGTACCAGGCTGACTGCCTCCGGAATCGTCATAAAATATCGAATGATATCCGGATGCGTAACCGTCACCGGACCGCCGTGTTCGATCTGACGGCGGAACAGCGGAATGACACTTCCGTTGCTTCCCAGTACATTTCCAAAGCGCACTGCTGCAAACTCTGTCGTGCTGTGTCTTCCGATCAGCTGAATCACCATCTCACAGAGCCGCTTGCTCGCTCCCATGATGTTGGTCGGGTTGACTGCCTTGTCTGTTGATATCAGGATAAACTTCTTTACCTGATAATGGCTTGCTGTGCGCGCCGTTTTTAAGGTTCCAATAACATTGTTTTTAATCGCTTCATTCGGGCTGTCCTCCATCAGCGGCACATGCTTGTGGGCTGCTGCGTGAAAGACGATGTCCGGCCGGTACTTCGAAAAAATTGATTCCAGCCTCCGCTCATCCCGCACAGAACCAATCAGTACTGTCAACTTGAGATCTGGGAACTCCCATTCCAGAGATTTCTGGATCTGGTACGCATTGTTTTCGTAAATGTCAAAAATGATCAGATGCCCGACGTCGTGTCCGGCCAGCTGGCGGCAGATCTCACTTCCGATCGAACCGCCTCCGCCTGTTACCAGGATTGTTTTTCCCTTCACATAGCCCAGGATTGCATCGAGATCCACCTGGATGGGATCTCTTGGCAGCAAATCCTCAATTTTTATTTTCTTTCTGATCTTTTTTTCTTCCTTCATAGCTCCCACTCTCATTCTGTTGCGTTTTTCTCCCGTATTCAGTTATCCTGTTCCTGCAGACAATCTTCCAGTAAATACAGCATTTCAAGTGCTGAACGAAAACCTGCTTTCTGTTTTCCGCAGATCAGAAATCCCTGCAGACTACAGTGCTGTCGGAACTGAATCTGAATACTGACCATACGCTCGGTTCCGGCTGGAAGCGTTGTATCCTGATTGTTCTTCATTTCATCTGTAAATTCCCACTCTTCTTTTTCCCCTTCTGAAAGGCTCCGCATACAGCTTCCTGCATCCGGCATGCCGAGCAGGTCATAAATGCGGTTCATCCGAAGCAGCATTTCTCCGTATCCCTCAAACGGAATGTCATAATGAAGCAGCGGCAGCCGGATCACTCCTTTGGAATGGCTTCCCTTCACTTCCTGAAAGCATAAAAATAATGCTGCATCTGCTGTTGTATGTACTTTTTCTCTGATTGTTTCTACTTCTCTGTTCATATTTCTCTCCATATGATATTTATTCTTTTACGGTAATGTTATATGTAATAATTATTTTTGGAATATTATACCAAATCAATCTCGCATCGTCAATCTTCTCTGCCTCCTTTTCTTTCGATTTTCTTTTGATCTTTCTGCTGTTTTTTCTGCCTATCGTTCCTTTTTTTACTTTTTTCGACTCTTTAAGCCATCCGGCGTCGTTATCTGTCGAACGATTTTAACAGAAGTGCGGCAATTCGGCTTGAATGAGATCCTGCCACTATGCTAAACTACATTTTGTAATTTTATGACGTTTGCTGTAATGCTCCCTCCTACTTTTATTTTGTACCCTATCATGTTTCTTTGCGCCGGACAACCGCTTCGACTCGAACGGCTGCACTTCGACGCAAACGGTATGCTTTCCAGGAGGTGTTTTCTTGTATTCCAAATTAATATTCCCACTCGATCCGAACGATGCTGTTCTGCTCGAAATTCCAGTCATTATCTCACAGGGTGTTTCCCAAAAATACCGGCTGGCGCTCGACGACCTGATTTACGTTGAGGCCTGCCAGCACCGACTGATTCTCCACACCATTCAGGGAGATTTTACAACCCGCTGCACGTTTACCGACCTGACGGTCTGCCTTACACCAAGTGATCGTTTTTTCCACGGCGGAAAAGGTCTGCTGATCAACTTTGCCCACGTTTCCCTTGTACAGGTAACCGGCGAAATTCTGCTGAAAAACGGGCAGATCATTTTCTGCAGCCGTCGACGGAGGCGTGAGACCCGGGAAGCCTTCCTGGTCTACGCCGGAGCAGGAAAGTTTTCCTACGAAACGATATAAAAAAACAGGAGGGCTGCCGCACGAAGAAAAATTTCCACAAAATATAGATTTTGTAGTGTTTTCGCTTCGTGCGACAGCCTCTCCTGTTAATATATGTTTTTGCTTAATGCTTGTCTGCTGCAAGCTCCATTCGATCTGCAAACTGTGTATAAAAATCTGTATTTCCGTCATACGGAAGCAGATAAAACAGCTTCAGAATGTTCATGCTGATCTGCTGCCGGAATGCATCGTCCTCGCTTTCGCGCGCCGCATTCTGTTTTTCCTTCAGATAATAATGCCATTTTGTCGTAAAGGCTTCGTATTTCCCAAGCTCCGGCGTATCGAGCCAGCGGCGGACCTTGACCTTTGTCTTGTTCTCCTTCGGACATTCGTTCACCTGAAGGAAATAAGAAAATGTTCCATCCTCATACAGCCGACCCAGCGGAAACATCCGACAGAAGCCCGTGCATCGTGGATGCTGCAGCGGCCTTCTTCATTTAAAAAGCTGCACCGGTCTGACTGCTCTGTCATCTTCAGATGTGGCAGAATAACACCGTCCACGACACGAAGCGCCACGTTCCCAGCCAGCAAAATCTCTTCCATCGTCTTTCCCAGCTTTTTCTCCAGGCGGTAGACATCCATCGGGTCGAGTACAATCGAATCTCCCATCCCATGACAGCAGGCGGAGCATCCGCGGCAGTCGTCGCAGCCCACTTTTACAAGATCATTAGCTCCGTATCGTTTTCCATCTGAAATTTTATCTATCTCTACATTTCGTTCCATTTTTTCTTCCTATCTTTTCTCTTAATCCTTGCTTTTGGTCTCTTCTCTCGATCTTTGCTTTTAATCCTTGCTTTTGATCTTTGCTTTTGATCTTCGCTTTTGATCTTTGCTTTCGATCCTTGCTTTCGGTCTTTTCTCCCGATCTTTATTTCTTCCTCACATTTCTACTCCCACAACATGCAGTACCTCGTCCTTTACCTGGAATTTGATTTCCATTCCCGCAAAGGAAAGTCCGTAGACGCGTTCTTCGCTGTTCTGATACGATGGACGCGGATCCTGCTCCAGCACTTTTTTCAGCGCCGCACGGTGGTCTGCCGGAACCTTTTCCAGCAGCTCGTCCGGAATCTCAACCGGAATAAAGTATTCTTTCGTCTTTTCCGTAAAGCTGCCAAGTGCCTCCACGTGACTGTCTACATGCGGCAGATACGGTTTGATGTCCAGAATCGGTGTGCCGTCCATCAGATCTGCTCCCGTAAGGTGCAATACCGGACCAAGCGACGGATGCTGCTCCACATATTCCAGCTTTACCGAAGAAAGACCGATCGGATTCGGACGGAACGGCGAACGCGTAGCAAATACGCCGACACGCTTATTTCCGCCAAGCCGCGGCGGCCGCACCATCGGAGACCAGGTATCCCGCACGGCTTCCGAAAACTCCCAGATCAACCAGAGATGGGAATATTCTTCCAGCCCCCTCAGTGCATTTGCATCGCGGAACTCCGGTTCAAAAACGATCATACTCTTTAGTTCTTCGATCAGTCCGCTCTGCCTCGGAATCCCGAATTTTTCCGGGAAATCCGTGTGGATTCGGGCGATCACCTTCATTGCAATTTCTTCTGCCACGTTTCTTACTCCTTTTCTTTCCTGCATCTTCTCTTCTATTTCGCATGGCTCTGAATCATTACCATATGTTTTATCTTAACATTTTGTTTTTGAAAAGTCCACCATGCGCATTCCCCTTCGCCGACTCCCCTGCGGATACTACACGTTACGGGTCACGCAGAGCCTGCCAGACGGTGACTTATACTCCAAGCTCCCGCATGCTTTTCAGCAGCTCCTCGATCTGTTCTGCTGTTTCCTTTACTTTCTCTTCCATCCCGATCAGTTCCCTGCGGTACATCTGTTTTTTCTCCGTCACATCCAGCGCATGTACCGTCTGGACCAGAAATGTTTCTGCCTTTGACTGAAGCTCTTCCGGCAGATGTGTCTCTTTCAGACGGTTTCGAAAGCTTTCCAGATCCTTTCCTGCCGCTCTTAAATACTGATTCATATGAAGCCCCGTGTGGCGCATCCTTGCACGCCCCTCGCTTCGCACCCTGGCATACGTTTTCTGGCTTTTTGCTGCATACAGTGTCATCTGTACATACATCAGGCTGGTCAGTGCCTTTTCTCCTGTCATTGCAGTTTCGTACAATTCTTTTTTTACTCTTTGGCTGCTCATACATTCCTCTCTCTCCGCCACGCTTCTTTCGCTGGCAACGGATGGCAGTTCATGTTTGGTATTCAGGAGTCGAAGGATAAAAAAAGACTCCTATCATGACATCTGCCACAATAAAAGTCTTGCGTTCTCATTTGATACGGATGTTTCTCAACATCGGCTGACGGTTTCAAACCCGCACGGGATGTTTTTATTTCAGATCCCGCGGCGTTTCGCTACTCCCTTTTATTTGTTGAGATGAATCTTAGCACACTTATTGCTAAATTGCAAGCATATTTTTTGCATATCATGCATGATTTCATGCATCCTATTATTTTTGACGGTGTTTCTTCCTATATAAATGGAATGCCGGAAAGCATACGGTTCCCACTATTAAAACAAAGAAAACCACATCCGCATATAGCTTCACATATTCTGCCGCCTGCTCCCATGCAGCGCCGACCGCTGCACCGATGCCAACCAGAAGAAGATTCCAGACCGTACTCCCGACTATGGTATATAGCAGAAATCCCGGCATCTTCATCCCCGCCATGCCGGCCGGAACCGAGATGAGACTTCGGATGATCGGAATACATCGGCCGAGCAGCACAGCCCGCTGCCCCTTTTTCTGAAACCAGGCAATGGTCTTCCAGGCATCCTCTGCCCGAAACCCCAGAAGCTTCATCGGCCGGCTCTCGAGCAGCTCGGCAAGCCCTTCCGGGCTGACGAGGGTTCCGGCTCCGTACAGCACCAGCGCGCCAAGCAGTGAGCCCGCCGTAGATGCCAGCACAACCCCCGCCGGGTGCAGCCGAGTACACGTTGTCAGAAAACCGCCAAAGGTCAGAATCACCTCGGAGGGAATCGGTGGAAATACATTTTCCACCGCAATCAGAATCAGAATACCAAGATAGCCAAAACGGTTGACCATATCCAGAATCACGCTCTGCAAATTTTTCTCTTCCTTTTCATTTCCGGCATAGAAACCTCTTCCCCGCAGCTGCCAGATAGCCGGTTTTCCGGTCTTATCGGTTTTCCTGCCGGAAATGCTCTTTTTCTTCTCCTGCATTTTATGCGCCTTTTCCACGGTGCATGAATCCTTTTTGACTACTTCTTTACAATTCCGTCAGATTTTCTTCCTTTTGTTTTCATGTTCTCTTCAGAAAAGCTTTATCCCGTGTACACATTCTGGTCACAATTTTCCCGTATACTAATCTTATCAACAACAAAGGAAGTAAAAAACAACCTCCATTGTTTCTCTATAAATAAACCGGAGACGGCAAAGCATTTCTGGAAGCACGTCTCCAACGCCAACCTTTCTAATAGATAGATTTCTTTTTCATACCGCCGGGGCTTCAACCAAGTCCCGGCCTCTCTCCTTTTGGGGAGATTTTTTTTGTAACGATTCAGATCCATGCGAAATTCCGGAAAAATCGCGAATCATGCTTGCGCGAAGGAGTGCTTTTTCTGAATCGCTTCTATTCCTGCCGCATTTTTTTCTTGCACGTGACTTTTCTCTATAGTAAAATAAAATCAGTTGTTTGTAACTCTTCAGAACCCAATGGGGAAAACTTTGCATCATCCCTGCAGGAATGATCCGTTTCTTTCAAACAAATACCATGGAAAAAAGGGAGAAAAATACCATGAAAATTGGATTTGACAATGAAAAATACCTGAAAATGCAGTCCGAGCACATCCGCGACCGCATCAACCAGTTTGACAACAAGCTGTATCTGGAATTCGGTGGAAAGCTGTTCGACGATTTCCACGCATCCCGCGTTCTTCCGGGCTTTGCACCGGACGCAAAACTGCGCATGCTGATGCAGCTTTCCGATCAGGCCGAGATTGTTATGGCAATTTCCGCATCCGATATTGAGAAAAACAAAATCCGCGGTGACCTCGGCATCACCTACGACAGTGATGTACTCCGTCTGATCGACGAGTTCCGCGGACGCGGCCTCTACGTCGGAAGCGTAGTAATTACCCAGTATTCCGGCCAGCACAGCGCAGATGCCTTTAAAAAGAGACTGCAAAAGCTCGGCATCCCGGTTTACATTCACTACACAATTCCGGGCTACCCGCACAATGTACCGCTGATCGTAAGCGATGAGGGATATGGAAAGAACGAATACATCGAAACGACACGCCCGCTCGTTGTCGTTACCGCACCGGGACCGGGAAGCGGAAAGATGGCAACCTGTCTTTCCCAGCTTTACCACGAGCACAAACGCGGTGTAAACGCCGGCTATGCCAAATATGAAACCTTCCCGATCTGGAATCTGCCGCTGAAGCACCCGGTCAACCTGGCCTATGAGGCTGCTACCGCCGATCTGAACGACGTCAACATGATCGACCCGTTCCATCTTGAGGCATACGATGTAACAACCGTCAACTATAACCGTGATGTTGAGATTTTCCCGGTTCTGCGCGCCATTTTCCAGCAGATTTTCGGCGAGAGCCCATACAAATCCCCGACCGACATGGGTGTCAACATGGCCGGAAACTGCATTGTCGATGATGCCGCATGCTGCGAGGCTTCCCGCCAGGAGATCATCCGCCGTTACTATCAGACGCTGGTAAATATTGCCAGAGGTAAATCAAAAGAAGAGGAAGCTTATAAGATCGAGCTTCTGATGAATACAGCAGGCGTATCGGTAAAAGACCGTAAGGTAGTTCCGGCAGCTCTTAAACGTGCAGAAGAGACCGGATATACTGCAGTTGCCATGGAGCTGGATGACGGAACGATCATTACAGGCAAGACCGGGGAGTTGCTTGGAGCATGCGCAGCTTTGCTCATCAAAGCACTGAAGCATCTGGCAGGCATCGGAGAAGACGTGCTTTTGATCACTCCGAACGTGATCCGTCCGATCCAGAGACTGAAGGTAGACTACCTTGGTAGCAAGAATCCGCGTCTTCACATGGAGGAAGTGTTGATCGCTCTGTCTGCAAGTACGGAAACTAATCCACTGGCAGATCTGGCTCTGAAGCAGCTTCCGCGTCTGCGGGGCAGTCAGGTACACAGTTCCCGTATGCTCAGTGCAGCTGATGAGAAGACCTTCCAGAAGCTGGGCGTGCTGCTGACCTCAGAGCCCAGATAGGCCAGAGGAG